>WNFU01008144.1_pt1 | contig 12781 bp, 11 predicted proteins | sample 5400121 | NCBI WGS metagenome assembly WNFU01 (sample SAMN13153360, study PRJNA577476) | soil metagenome | isolation source: 100 cm soil or saprolite under grassland replicate 1 | place: USA:California | collected 2016-06-15 | reverse complement strand
CGTCTGGCCAACCGCCGCGGCGGCGAAGACCTTTCCGCCGGCAACCGTGCTGGTCGCCATGTCGAGCAGGATCGGCCTTTCTTCGCCTGCGGGCGCGGCGAAGGCGAACGGGTTGCTGCCCATCACCGACCCGCGCGCGCCGGGCGCATTCACGGTCGGGATATCGTTCGCCATGGAAATGCCGATCATGTTTTTTTCGATCGCCATCGCGGCGTAGTAACCCGCTGCGCCATAGTGACAGTTGTTGCGCAAGCCGACGAAAGCGATGCCGGTTGTGGCGGCTTTGGCCATCGCCGCGTTCATCGCGAACACAGACGAGACCATGCCCAGCGAAGAATCGCCGTCCACGCAAGCCCAGGCCGGCCCTTCGGCCACGATCTTCGGCGCTCCGTTTTTCTTCAGGCCACCGCCGCGGAGGCGATGGATGTAAGCGCGCAAGGCTTTGGTGCCGTGAGTGAACGTGCCCCAGGTATCGGTGGTGACCAGCACCCGGGCGGTGGTGCGGGCGTCGGCCTCGCTGACACCGGCCCCGGCCAGGGCTTCGAGGCAAAGGCTTTCAAGGTCGGAAACAGAGACATTCATGGCAGGGCCAATCGGTTGAAGGTTTGCCGCCGGAAAAAAACACGTTGATAATCCGCCCGGTTGCCCTGAATAATGCCGCGCGAACATAGAAAGGCTTTTTGAATGAAAATGCGATTGATGATGGTCCTGATGGTCGGGTTGCTGGCCCCGCTGGCGCAAGCGGCGGAGAACCAGACGCCCTTCAAGGACGATCGTGCCAAGGCGAGTTACGCCGTGGGCGTGAACATGGGGAACCAGATGAAACGGGAGAAGATGGACCTGGACCCGGAGATGATACTCAAGGGAATCAAGGAGACCCGCGACGGACATCCCGCCTTGACGGACCTGGAGGTGCGCGACACGTGGAACAACTTTATCCAGCGACACCGCAAAGAGCTCGCCGAGACGAACAAAGTCGCCGGGGAAAAATTTCTGGCGGAAAACAAGAACAAGGAAGGGGTCAAGACGCTGGAAGTGACGCTGCCCGACGGGAAGAAGTCCGAGCTGCAATACAAAGTGCAGGCGGAAGGCAAGGGCGGCTCGCCGAAATCGAACGACGTGGTGACGGTGAATTATCGCGGCACGCTGGTTGATGGCACCGAATTCGACAGCTCGTACAAGCGCGACCAGCCGTACACGACGCCGGTCAACCGCGGCATAATAAAGGGCTGGAGCGAAGCGCTGCAATTGATGAAGCCGGGCGCCAAATGGCAACTGTTCATCCCTGCAAACCTCGCTTATGGTGAGTTTGGAAGACCGCCCATCGGCCCTAATGAAACCCTCATTTTTGAAGTCGAGCTGCTCTCCTTTAATCCACCGGCTCCTCCGCCCGCGCCCCCCGCGCCGAGGTCGAATGAGCCGGTGACCAGCGACATCCTCAAAGTGCCCTCCAAAGCGGATCTGGAAAAAGGCGCCAAGATCGAAGTCATCAAGAAGGAAGACCTGGAAAAGCTGCAGAAAGAACAAAAGGAGTCGGAGAAAAAGGAACCGGACAAGAAGTGAGGCGCGTGTCCCGGGCTGGACGGCTATGGGAAAAAATCTTCGTGGCTTGCGCAAATTTTTTGGAGAGCTGCCGCGCGGCGGACACCGCGGCCCGCGACTCCAGATGTGGCGGTAGCCATCCTGGCTGCCGTAGAGGGTGGCATCTTGCCGCCCGGAACCAACGCTCGAAACCGGCAGCGTATTCCCGCGCCCTAGCCCGATCCGCCGGGCAAGACCCGTCCTCCGTCGCACTGCGGAGGGTGGAGAGTCGGAGAGAGGGGAAACTGATAAACAGCGCCTCCTCTCCCCGGCCCTCTCCTCCTTTTTTGAGGAGGAGAGGGAGAGAAAACGCGGTTGCCCGCTCAAAAGCAAATCTTCTGCAGAACACAACTGGCAGGACGGCTGCCGCTACAGAGTTACACGCCGGCACGCAAAATACGTTGAACACTTGCCAAAACACGTGGAGCGAGCCGGCAGAAAGCGAGGCAGGGTTGGTTGAGAATGAAAGAAGAGCCGGCGACAACTTCCGCCGCGAAGAGCGAACCGAACGCAGCGCCGGCGGATTCCGTCGCCACGCAGATTGCGGGACAACCGTTTTTCCGGGGAATGAGCGCCCGGCACCTGGAAATCCTGGCCGAGTGCGCCATGCCCGTCCGGTTCGAGAGGGACGAACGGATTTTTCGCGAAGGCGACCCGGCCAACCGTTTTTATCTCATTCTGGAAGGCGAAGTGGCCCTGGAATGTCACATTAAAGATTGGGGCACGACCCTCATCCAGACTGTCGGACCGGGCGAAGTGCTGGGTTGGTCGTGGTTGTTCCCGCCGTATTACTGGCACTTCGACGCGCGCGCATTGCAGCCGACCAAAGCGATTTTCCTTTACGGCACACGCCTGCGGGAACGCTGCGAACAGGACCACGACTTCGGTTATGAACTGATGGAACGCACGACGGAAGTGGTCATCAAACGCCTGCAGAGAACCCGACGGCATTTGCTCAGTGTTTATGGCGCGCCGGTCTGATCTGAAACGGCCGGGGTGAAGATCGGGTTCTGCGCTCGATGCTCGGCCGGCGCCGCTGCCGCCTGAGGGAATCCCTTAGGACGGCTAGTGGTATTTCCCCGAAAACGATCAGGGGGGCTCCCAATTGTGGATTTATTCGCCTGCCTCTATTTTGCTCTCACCAAAACAAATTTGGTGACAAAGAAAACGGCGAATATGAACGACAACAAGACTCTGATCGAAGCGCTGGCCCATTCAAAGATTTACCACGATTACGAACGCGCCTTCAGCGAGGCCACGGGCCTGCCGGTGGCGCTGCGTCCGGTTGAATCCTGGCAACTGCCGCACCATGGCCGGCGCAGCGAGAACCCCTTTTGCGGTTTGATGGCGCAGAAAAGCCGCGCCTGCGCCGCCTGCCTGCAGGTGCAACAGCGACTTTCGGAGACCGCCACGCACGAAGGCCAAACGGTCACCTGCCAGCTCGGTTTATGCGACACCGCGGTGCCGGTCAGAATGGGAGACCGGCTGATCGGCTTTCTGCAGACCGGCCAGGTCTTTCCCCGCAAACCCTCCGAGGCGCAATACAATCGCATGGTCAAACTCGTCGCCGAATGGGGCTTGCAAGTGGACCAGTCCACACTGCGCGAGGCCTACTTCAGCACCCGCGTGCTGACCCCAAAACAGCACGAGTCCATCATCAAATTGCTCACGATTTTCGCGCAGCACCTCTCGATGATCACCAACCAGGTCGTGGTGCAACAGGATAACGCCGAACCACCCGTGATCGCGCGCGCCAAGCAGTTCATCATCGAACATCAGACCGAGGATTTGTCGCTCGGCCAGGTGGCCAAGGCGGTCAACACCAGCACCTTCTATTTCTGCAAGATGTTCAAGAAAGTGACCGGCATCAACTTCACCGATTACCTGTCCCGTGTCCGCATCGAGAAGGCGAAAAACCTGTTGCTGAACCCGAACCTGCGCATCAGCGAAATCGCCTACGAAGTCGGGTTCCAGTCGCTCACCCACTTCAATCGGGTCTTCAAAAGGATCATCGGCCAATCCCCGACGCAGTACCGCGGACAACTGGCGCGGGGGTGACCCCGGCGATCGGGCGCCGCGCCACCCTCGACATCCGCGGCCGGTTTGAGTAATTCGTCGGCATCAAAATCTACAATTACATCGCCGACGGCATGGCCTGGATTTCGCAAAAGCCCGCCTTTGAAAAAAGGCTGCTGGCCGCCCTCTGCCTCGCGCTGGCGTTTCTGGGTTGCAGCGGTTTTTTTTCCTTCTGGAACACGCGGCAACTCATCGACGCCTCGCGCCTGGTCTCGCATACGCACGACGTCATCGCCGCGCAGGAGGAGTTGCTCGAGAATTTGACGGTCTCGGAGACGGGCCTGTTCGGATTCATCCTGACGGGCGAGGCGACGTTTCCGCAGCCCTCTCTGGCCGCCACCAATCGCCTCGCGGCTCTTATCCGGGAGTTGCGAACGTTGACACGCGACGACCCGGGGCAACAGCAGCGGTTGGACGCGATCGAGCCGCTGGTCGCCCGGCGCCTGGCGCTGATCGAGCAAACGATTCAGGTCCGGCAAACGCAGGGGTTGGAGGCCGCCGTCACTCTGATCCGGAACCGCGACGCCCGGGCCGCGAGGGACAACCTCCGCCGGACCATTGCCGAAATGACCCGGGAGGAGCGGGAGTTGCTCACAGAAAGGGAACGGCTCTCCGCCCGCCGCGCCGGCCGAACGATCCTGTTCGACCTTGGCTTCGGGTGGCTCAGCGTGCTGTTGCTGGCCACTGTCTTTTTCTTTCTGCTCCGCGAAAACGCCCGCCGCCGCCGGAGCGAACCTCAATTGCTCAAGGCGCGCGACGAACTGGAAGAGCGCATCGTCGAGCGCACCGCGCAACTGGCCCGGGCCACCGAGGCGGTGCAGTCCGAAGTTGCCGGGCACAAACGTTCGGAGGCGGCGCTGCGCGACAGCGAAGCGCGGCTGCGCGCCATCCTGGAAACCGCGGTCGAGGGCATCATCACCATCAATGACTGCGGCATTGTTGAATCCATGAATCCGGCCGCGGAGAAGCTTTTCGGCTACCGCGCCGACGAAGTAATCGGGAAAAACGTCAGCCTGCTGATGCCCTCGCCCTATCGGGAAAGCCACGACGGTTACCTCTCCAGTTATCTGCGCACCGGCGAAGCCAAAATCATCGGCATCGGCCGCGAAGTGGTCGGGCAGCGCAAAGACGGCGCCGTTTTCCAGATGGATTTGTCCGTGAGCGAGGTCCGGCTGGCGGACCGGCGGACCTTTGCCGGTTTCGTACGCGATATCACAGCCCGGAAACAGGCCGAACAGCGGCTGGCCGAACTCGCGCAAAACCTCGCGGAAAAAAACAAGGAACTGGAAACCATCGTTTACGTGGCCTCGCACGACCTGCGCTCGCCGCTGGTCAACATACAGGGCTTCAGCAGGGAGCTGGCGCGCGCTTGCGAAAGAGTCCGCGCGGTGTTGCACGATGCGGGAACTCAACCGGCGCTGGATCCCGAAGTCAAAGCCATCCTGGCCGACGAGGTCCCGGAAGCGTTGGAATACATTCGGGCCGGTGTCGCCAGGATGGACGGGCTGTTGTCCGGTTTTCTTCGCTTCTCGCGCCTGGGCCGGGCCGCGCTCAAGATCGAGCGGCTCGACCTGAACGAGATGCTCGCCGGGATCGCGCGGGCGATGGAATTTCAAATCCAACAGGCCGGCGCCACGTTGCGGATCGAGCCCCTGCCCGATTGCCTCGGCGACGCGACCCAGATCAATCAGGTCTTTTCCAACCTGCTCGACAATGCGCTGAAGTATCGCGATCCTCAGCGCCCGTTGCAGATCCGCATTTCCGGCCGCGTCGAAAACGGACGCGCCCGCTACGCGGTCCGGGACAACGGCATCGGCATCGCGCCGGAACATCAGGGCAAGGTTTTTGAAATCTTTCACCGGCTCAATCCGGGCCCTGGCGACGGCGAAGGGCTGGGGCTGACCATCGCGCAACGGATTCTGGAACGCCAGGACGGGAAGATCTGGCTGGAATCGGAACCCGGCAAAGGCAGCGCGTTTTTTCTTTCTTTGCCGCGCGCCGCAACGCTATGAGTAATGACAACCTTATGCGGAAGGAAGTGGTGATATTGATCGCCGACGACGACGCCGGCCACGCCCGGCTCATCGAGAAAAACCTGGAGCGCGCCGGCCTGCACAACGACATCCTGCGTTTCCCGGACGGCCAGCAGATACTGGATTTTCTGTTTCGCCGCCGCGGCGGACCGCAGCGCGAAACGGACACGCCCTACCTGCTGTTGCTGGACATTCGCATGCCAAAGGTGGACGGCGTGGAAGTGCTGCGCCAGATCAAGGAGGACGCGGAACTGCGCAAAGTCCCGGTGCTCATGCTGACGACCACCGACGACCCGCGCGAAGTGGAGCGGTGCCATGCGCTCGGTTGCAACAATTACCTGGTCAAACCGGTGGACTACGACAAATTCGCCGAAGCGATCAAACAGTTGGGCCTGTTCATCTCCCTGGTCCAGGTGCCCGAGATCGAGCGCAATGTCTGAGCGAGTTGTTATGTCCGACGCCGCCCCGCCTGCCACCGTGTTGATCGTTGATGACGACCGGGGCCTGCTGCGGCTCGTTGAAAAGTCGCTTCGCCGCGAAGGTTTCACCACCGCCACGGCGGCGTCGGGCCGGGAAGCCATCGACTGGCTCAAGGAGCGCGCCGCCGACCTGATGCTTCTGGATTTGAAGCTGCCGGACATCGAGGGCAAGGAACTGATCGGTCAGTTGGCCCAAATCCAGCGTCCGGTGCCTTTCATCGTCATTACCGGCCAGGGCGACGAGCGGGTGGCTGTGGATATGATGAAGCGCGGCGCGCTCGATTACCTCGTCAAAGACGTCCAGTTCCAGGAATTCCTGCCGACGATGGTGCGGCGCGCGTTCGGGCAGTTGGAGCGGGAAAGGCGGCTGGCGGCCGCCGAAGAGGAATTGAAAAGGGAGCACGCGTTTATTTCGGCCGTTCTGGACACTTCGGGCGCGCTGGTGGTGGTGCTGGACCGCGAAGGTCGCATCGTTCGATTCAACCGCGCCTGCGAGCAGACCACCGGCTGTTCGTTCGAGGAGGTCCGCGGCCGCAGGCCGTGGGACTTGTTCATTGCGCCCGAGGAACTGGAGCAGGTCAAAGGGATGTTCGCGCAGTTGTGTTCCGGGCGGGTTCCCGGCCTGCACGAAAATTACTGGCTCACCAAAAGCGGCGAGCGGCGTCTCATCTCCTGGTCCAACAACGTCCTGCGGGATGCCGGCGAACGGGTCGAGTTCGTCATCGGCACCGGCATCGACGTGACCGAGCGCCAGCGCCTGGAAAAGGAAATCCTGGCCGTGAGCAGTCGCGAGCAACGGCGTATCGGCCACGACCTGCACGACGGCCTGAGCCAGCAACTGGCGGGCATCGAGCTGATGTGCGAGGTGCTGCAACAAAAGCTGGCGGCCAAATCCAAAGCGCAAGCCGAGCGGGCGGGGGAAATTGCCTGCCACGTGCGCGAAGCCATTGCCCATACCCGGAGCCTGGCGCGCGGCCTCTCGCCCGTGCAGGTGGAAGCGAACGGTTTGATGTCCGCCCTGCAGGAACTCGCCGCCAACGTGGAGAAGATGTTCAAAATCGAGTGCCGTTTCCAGTGCGATGAGCCGATCCTCATCCGGAACAACGCCGCCGCCACGCACCTTTATCGCATCGCGCAGGAAGCCATCAACAACGCCATCAAACACGGCAAAGCGAAGAAGATCCTGATCACCTTCCAACCGGCGGCTGACAAACATTGCCTGCTGGTGGCGAACGACGGCGCCGATTTTCCCAAAGATCCCGACCGCAGCCAGGGCATGGGACTCCGGATCATGAATTATCGCGCGGGCGAGATTGGCGCCACGCTGCAAATCCGCGGCGAACGCGCCAGGGGCACGACGGTCAGGTGCGTTTTCAACAAGGATTTATGACGGCCAAAAAGAGGCCGGCCCCGGCAACGGCCAAACGCATCCTGATCGTGGACGACCATCCGATGATGCGCCAGGGACTGGCCCAACTGATCGGCAATGAGCCGGACCTGATCGTCTGCTGCGAGGCAGAGAACGCGCATCAGGCGCTGGACGCGATCCAGAACCAGGCGCCGGACCTGGTGCTGGCCGATATCACGCTGCCCGACAAGAGCGGAATCGAACTGATCAAAGACATTCAGGCGATGTACCCCGGCCTGGCCGTGCTGGTGATTTCAATGCACGACGAATCCCTTTACGCGGAACGCGTCCTGCGCGCCGGCGGCCGCGGCTACATCATGAAACAGGAGGGCGGCAGGAAATTGCTGGAGGCCATCCGCCACGTCTTGACCGGCCAGATTTATGTCAGCGAAAAAATGTCGGCCAAAATCCTGGAAATCTTTTCCGGCCGCCGCCTGGAAGCCAGCAAATCACCCGTGGAAAATCTCACCGACCGCGAGTTTGAAGTGTTCCAGCTCATCGGCCAGGGCAAAGGCACGCGCCAGATTGCCGAGAAACTTCATTTGAGCGTCAAGACGGTGGAAGTGCATCGCGTGAACGTCAAAGCCAAACTGAAGCTGGAATCCTCCTCGGAACTGATCCGCTTCGCCGTGCGGTGGGTGGAAATGCAGAACACCGGTTCCTAGCCTTTCCTAGCCTCCATTTCTCGCCAAATCTGCCCAGACAACCTTTTGTTGCCTACGCAACAAAAGGTTGTCTATCGGTTCGGGGACTGCATGTCGTGGCGGTTTAAAGTTGCCGGTGAGAAATTCGGGCGGCGGTCCGCCGGCTTCAGGACTGCGCCAAAAGCCTGCGAATGTACCTGAGGTTGGTGTCCATGTCCTTTCTCACATCGCCGGACGGTGCCACGGTCTCCAACTGCGCCCAGCCGCTGAATCCGGTCCCGGCGATTGCCTGTATCACCCTCGGGAAATCGATCTTCCCCTGGCCCAGCAGGTGCGGGTTGTCCTTCAAATGAAACTCGCAGATGCGATCCTTGCCCAGCCAGCCGATCTCCTTGTAGATGTCGAATCCGTTGTTGAACGAATTTCCGACATCGTAGTAAACCAGCACAGCCCTGGACTCCGCGCGGTCCAGGATGCGCGCGTTGTCTTCCGCTGAGATCGTGTTCTCCAGGCCAAGAACGACCCCCGTCTTCTCGGCTTCCGGTCCGATCTCCTTCAAAAAAGCGGCGACGTAATCCATTTCCTCACGCGTCTTGAGCGCGCCATCGCCGAAGAACGGCAGCAGGATCACCCGGGCGCCCAGCTTCTTCGTCAGCGGGATGGATTCAGCAACCCATTTTTTGCCCAACGGATCGTCTTTCAGATGATTTCGGTGGAGAATCTCGACGCAGGTGGAAGCGATCTGGACATGGTTCCTGCCGGACTCCGCCAGGAATTGCTCGCATAGCGCGGGTTCGCTCAACGGCAGATGCTGCGGCGGCTTCTTTGGATCAGGCGAGTGGCCCAGGCTGATCTGCACGCCCTCAAACCCTATGCTTTTGGCCAGCTCGACCGAGCCCGGCCTGGCCTCCAGTTGCAGGTTCCAATCGGTCGCGCCGATCTTGAGTTTGCTGTAGCCGGCTTGCAGGCGACCGGTCAATGCGCTGACCGCCAGCGCCGCGCCGCCGGTTCCGATGAATTGGCGTCGGGTCAGGGAAAGCATCCTCCCAATGAGCGCCTCGGAATCATTGCAGTCAAGCGGGTTTTCGCAGATTACCCGAGGTAGGCGATTCCCTTAAAAACAATTGGGTTGCGCCCTGATTGTTTAATCGCCCCATACAAGCTAAAGTTTTCTCATGCGATCAGCCTTATCACATGCATTGGCAGAGAAGGTCGGACTTGATCTTACGCCGGCGATCAACATTGTGATTGCCTACGAAGATATCGCCGACGGACGGCGCGCGATGCAGACCTACAACGGTCTGGTCGGCGAAGTTGGAAGGGATGGCGAGTTTGGCTACGAGTTGTGGAAGTTCGAAGCGTTGCAGTCGCCGCAACTGCGAGAGGTGGCGGCCCAACAGGCCCGCGAAGCAAACATGATCATCGTCGCCACGCGCAGCCGCACGCTGCCGCGCAGCGTCAGAAACTGGATCGAAGCCTGGGTCAGGACCGGCTCCAACCGGCCCCGGGCGCTCGTCGCCCTGATGGCTGGCTCGGAACCCCTCATTTGCGCCGCCCCGGTGTTTGTCTGTTTGCGGGAGGCGGCGACTCGAGCGGGGATGGAATTCTTTCCCCATGTCGAGGAATTGCCGGTTGAGTCGAGCGTCGCGGGATTGTCGATCGAACGGCTGCGCCAACGGGCCGACACGAGTTCCGCCGTGCTCGATGGCATTCTCAACCGCGACAGACCCGCACCGCGGTGGGGCATCAACGAATGAGCGACAATTGGTATCCGATGAAATGTTTTATGGCGAGGATGTCCCACCGGATTCAAAGCGGCATGGATTAGAGCGAATCCCGTGGACGTTTCGAATCTTGTGGGAAGCTCTCTTTCGTTTGTTCGCATGCATTGGGACCATGAACCTGCGAGTGGCCCCCTCACCCCATCCCTCTCCCCCTCCGAGGGGGAGAGGGTGCCCGAAGGGCAGGAGAGAGGGGGAGGTTCATCAAGAGATCTGCGCGACCAGGATTCATTTTCGCGATGATTTTAAAGCCGCTCACGGTCCGGCATGATTTTTTGCCGGAACCTTGAACCTTGAACTTCGACCCAAGCGCATGCTGCGCCGATCGCACTCAGAGCAGGCCAAATCCTGTATCACCTTACGCCAAGAAAGGTGTAGCAGAATCCCCCGGTGCGGCGATGATAGTCACAACGATGAAAAAGCGCAAACAGACGATAACAAACGAGAACTCATCGCGCTGGACGACAGCCGAGGGCGCCCTCGAACATCTGCGCAGCGGCATGCGCGTGTTTGTCGGTTCGGGCTGCGCGGCGCCGCAAAAACTGGTCGCGGCGCTGGCCGCGCGCGGCGCCGGGGTGTTCGATGTCGAGATCATGCACATTCTGACCTTCTGCGCCGCGCCCTATGCCAAACGAGATCTGCTGGAACATTTCCGGCACAACGCGTTTTTTATCGGACCCAACGTGCGCGAGGCGGTGAATGATGCCGTGGCCGATTACACGCCCATTTTTCTCAGCGAGATTCCCTCCCTGTTCCGCCAGAAGAAAATCCATCTGGATGTCGCGCTCGTGCAGGTCAGCCCGCCGGACGCGCACGGGTTCTGCAGTTTTGGCGTGTCCGTGGACGTGGTGAAGGCAGCGGTCGAAAGCGCGGACTTTGTGGCCGCGGAAGTGAATGCCAACATGCCGCGCACGCTCGGCGACAGCTTTATTCACGTCTCCGCGCTGGACGCCCTGGTGCAGAGCGATCTTCCCGTGCTGGAGTTCGCCACCAAACCGCCCTCGGCCGACGCGATGAAGATGGGCGAATTCATCGCCTCGCTGGTGGAGGACGGTTCCACGCTGCAGACCGGGATCGGCGAAATACCGAGCGCGGTCATGGCCTGCCTGGCCGGCAAGAAAGACCTCGGCATGCACACCGAGATGTTCACCGAAGCGGTAATTCCCCTGATTGAAAGCGGCGTGCTCAACTGCCGCCGGAAAACGCTGTTGCCCGGGAAGATCGTCTCCTCGTTTTGCTTTGGCACGCGCAAACTCTACGATTACATCCACGACAATCCGCGTTTTGAATTCCGGCCGACCGAGTTTACCAACGACCCGTTTCAGATTGCCCGCAATCGCCGCATGGTCGCCATCAGCTCGGCGATTGAAGTGGACCTGACCGGCCAGATCTGCGCCGATTCGATCGGCGAGAGGTTTTACAGCGGTTTTGGCGGGCAGGTGGATTTTATCCGGGGCGCGGCGCGCAGCGAGGGCGGCAAACCGATTATCGCCCTGCCGTCCACGACGAGTGACGGCCGGATTTCCCGCATCGTCACGCGGTTGAAATCGGGCGCCGGCGTGGTGACCACCCGCGCGGACGTTCATTACGTCGTGACCGAATACGGCATCGCCGATCTGCACGGCAAAAGCGTGCGCGAACGGACGCTGGCCCTCATCCATATCGCCCATCCGAAATTTCGCGATGAATTGTTGCGCGAAGCGCGCGAGCGACGACTGGTGCACCCCAACCAGATCGCCTTGCCGCCGGGCTTGCAGCCTTACCCGAAGAAATACGAAACGGAGGCGAGCTTCAAAGGCGGCCTCCAGATACGCTTTCGCCCCATCCAGCCGACCGATGAAGCGCTCCTCAAGGAGCTGTTCTATTCGCACTCCGAGCAGACGATCCTGCAACGCTACTTCACGCACGTCCGCCATTTGCCGCACGAACAGGTGCAAAAATTCGTGACGCTGGACTACCGCAACGACATGGCGCTGGTAGGCCTGATTTCATCCGAGGGCCGCGAACGGATGATCTGCGTCGGCCGCTATTTTCGCAATCCCGCCAGCAACCACGCCGAAGTCGCCATCACCGTGCACGACGATTACCAGGGACGGGGCATCGGCACATTTCTGGCGCACGACCTGGTGAAGATCGCGCGGGAGAACGGCATCGACGCGTTTACCGCCGATGTGCTGTCCGACAATCACGCCATGTTGCGGGTCTTTCACAAGGTGGCCGGCAATATCGAAATGGAACTTGAAGCCGGGATTTGCCATCTGCGCTTTGATCTGGCCGGCGCAAAACTGTCCGGCCGGGGCGCGAAGTAGCGCGTTGCCATCGGTCTCTCGGACGCTCTATCATCCGCCCCGGGCCACCGGTCGGGGAAATGAGCCAACCAGCGGAGCCTTTATGATTCTGGAACCTGGAGAGAAAGTGCACGTCATTCATCGGCGTTATTTTGAAAAGGAAGCACGCCGGCATTTTATCGGGACGGTTGACGCCTGCGAAGCGGGCGTCGCGCGGATCACCGGATACATTTACACGGTGGACCGGGTCAAATATGTGTTTGTTCGCCGCCCGGAAAAGCGAACGCGCCTCGTTTCGCTTGTCTCCGGCGACACCCTGATCAATTTCCTGCCCCCGTCGGTCAACCTGGAAAAGATCGTTTACAAGCAGGAGAAAAAAGCCGTCCGCGTGACCGATGGCAGCGATTGGTATCTGGACCTGAGCGAGGTGGCCTGGATGTAGATTTTCCGTGTCCGGTGTCAGTCCTCACTTTTGACACTTCTCTGTGCAG
>WNFU01007584.1_pt1 | contig 12787 bp, 14 predicted proteins | sample 5400121 | NCBI WGS metagenome assembly WNFU01 (sample SAMN13153360, study PRJNA577476) | soil metagenome | isolation source: 100 cm soil or saprolite under grassland replicate 1 | place: USA:California | collected 2016-06-15 | reverse complement strand
CTGCACGAGTTCGAGGGCGGCCCGCAGGTCGACGGCTTTCGGGTCGGCGACGAGGTCGCACCCGGCATCGTGGCCCACGAGATGGGGGCGATCTGCCCCGACGACACGGCGCTTCACGTCGCCGCGGGCGACGGCCTGCTCGCGTTCGCGGACGCCGTGATCCATTACGGGGGCGAGTTGATGTTCGTCCCCGACGCCCTGATGGACGACCCGCCGGTGGTCAAGCGGGGCGTGGTCGAGTCGCTGCGGCGCCTCTGCGAGCTCGATTTCGGGGCCGTGACGTTCGCGCACGGCGAGCCGCTGCCACAGGGCGGCAAGCGGGCGCTCGAGGAATTCATGGCGCGGTTTGCCTGATACCCCCGGGGCGTATACTGGGGCCGCGATGGCGTCGAACGGCTCGGCAAAAGCGCGCGGCTACGTGGACGGCAAGCAGGCCCTGCTTCGTCGCCTGGCGCGGATCGAGGGGCAGGTGCGCGGGGTCCGCGGAATGGTCGAGGACGAGGCGTACTGCATCGACGTCATCACCCAGCTCTCGGCGATCACGAGCGCGCTCGACGGCGTGGCGCTCAAGCTGCTCGAGGACCACACCACCCACTGCGTGCGTGACGCGATCGAACGCGGCGGCGGCGAGGCCGACGAGAAGCTCGACGAGGTGATCGCCGCCGTGCAGCGCTTCGCGCGGACGCGCTAGGACGATGGAGGCCGCGACCGCACCGCCCAGCAGCGCCCCGGCCGCCGCCGTCGAGCCACCGCCGGTCGTACCGCTGCCGCGCGCCGTGCAGACGGCGCGCTTCCTGGTCCGCCCCGTCGCCTTCTTCGAGGGCTGGCGCCGCAAGCTCGGGGAGACGTTCGCCGCCCGCCTGATCGGCCCCGGCGACGTCGTCTTCATCTCCGACCCCGCGTCGCTCAAGCGCCTGTTCTCGGCCGATCGCGTCAACACGATCGCCCCCGGTCGCAACATCGCCCTGCGGCCGCTGCTCGGATCGCGCTCGCTGCTGCTCCAGGAAGACGAGGAGCACATGCGGCGCCGCAAGCTGATGCTGCCGCCGTTCCACGGCGAGCGGATGCGGGCCTACGAGTCGATGATCGCCGAGGTGACCGAGGCCGCGATCGCCGATTGGCCGATCGGAGCTCCCTTCCCCCTTCACCCCAGCATGCAGGCGATCACCCTCGAGGTGATCATGCGCGCGGTGTTCGGAGTCTCCGACCCGACCAGGCGTGACCAGCTACGTGAGGGCCTCGTCGCGATTCTGGGCGAGTCGGCCTCGCCGGCTGCGATCGGCCTCGTCATGCCCGGCGTGCGCCGGCTTCCCCATTACCGCGCCTTCGCGCGCCGCGTCGCGCGAACCGACGAGCTGCTGGCGACCGAGATCGCCGAACGCCGCAGCGATCCCGAGATCGCCGAGCGCGAGGACATCCTCTCGATGCTGATCGCGGCGCGCTTCGACGACGGTTCGGCGATGGACGATGGCGAGCTGCGCGACCAGTTGATGACGCTGCTGCTCGCCGGCCACGAGACCACCGCCACCGGGCTCGCGTGGACCTTCGACCTCCTGCTTCACTCCCCGCCGGCGCTGGGGCGGCTGCTCGCCGATATCGAGGCCGGGCAATCCGAATACCTCGACGCCGTGATCACCGAGTCGCTGCGGCTGCGGCCCGTGGTCCCGTTCACCGGGCGGCTGCTGCGCGAGCCCGCGACGCTCGGCGGCTTCGAGCTCGATGCCGACCAGGTGGTTCTGGCGGCGATCTACATGGCGCACACCAATGCCGAGACCTATCCCGACCCGTTCGCATTTCGCCCCGAGCGCTTCCTCGCCGAGGGGCCCGACACCTACTCGTGGATCCCGTTCGGCGGCGGGACGCGGCGCTGCATCGGGGCCGCCTTCGCGCAGATGGAGATGCAGGTCGCGGTGCGCACGATCCTGGGCTCGGTGCGGCTCGAGCCCGCCGATCCGCAGGCGGAGTGGATGACGCGCCGCAACGTCACGCTGTCGCCGCGAAACGGCACGCGTGTGATCGTCTCCGAGCGCCTCTAGCCGCGCAGCGACTCGAGGCGCTCGAAAACCTCGGGCACATGGCGTAGATAGGTGCGGTGGTCGAACGTGGCGTCGAGGTCCAGGTCGAGCTCCGGGGTGGCGCGCTCGATCAGCTCGCGCAGGCCGGTCTCTTCGTCCCAGGCGCGCTGGGCGTTCTCCTGGACGAGTCGGTAGGCCTCGTCGCGGCTCATCCCCAGCTCGACGAGCGCCGTGAGCACACGCTGGCTGTGCAGGGCGCCGTGTGTCAGCTCGAGGTTCTCGAGCATGCGGTCGGGGTAGACGGTCATCTCCCGCGCGACCCGCGCTGCGATGTGCTGCATGTAGTCGAGCAGGATCGTCGCGTCGGGCAGGACGACGCGCTCGGCGCTCGAGTGCGAGATGTCGCGCTCGTGCCACAGCGCGACGTTCTCGACCGCGGCTTGCGAGTAGCCGCGCAGCACCCGCGCCAGGCCGCAGATGCGCTCCGAGAGGATCGGGTTCCGCTTGTGGGGCATAGCCGAGGAGCCCTTCTGGCCGGCGGCGAACGGCTCCTCGACCTCGCGCACCTCGGTGCGCTGCAGGTTGCGGACCTCGGTTGCGAAGCGCTCCAGCCCCGCGCCCGCCAGCGCGATCGCCTGGACGAGCTCGGCGTGGCGGTCGCGCGGAACGATCTGCGTCGAGATCTCCTCGGCGCGCAGGTCGAGCGCCTCCGTGACCCGACGTTCGATCGACGGCGGAACCGAGGCGTAGGTGCCGACCGCACCCGACAGCTTGCCGACGGCGGCCTGTTCGAAGCCGCGGCGCAGCCGCTCGAGGTTGCGGTGGGCCTCGAACGCGAATCCGGCGAGCCTGAGCCCGAAGGTCGTCGGCTCGGCGTGGATCCCGTGCGTCCGTCCCACGGTCGGGGTATCTCGATGCTCGAGCGCCCGCGCGACGAGCGCGTCGCGGAACGCCGTCGCCCCGCCGGCGATGATCCGACCGGCCTCGCTCAGCTGGACGGCGAGGCCGGTGTCGAGGACGTCCGACGAGGTGAGCCCATAGTGGATCCAGCGGCCCTCCTCTCCGATCGAGCGCGCGACGACGTCGACGAACGCGGCGACGTCGTGGCCGGTGGTGCGCTCACGCTCCGCGACCGCCTCGACGCTGAACGAGGCACGCTCGCGGCAGGCGCGCGCCGCGTCCTCGGGCACGACGCCCTCGGCGGCCCAGGCGTCGGTGGCGGCCAACTCGACGGCCAGCCATGCCTCCATTCGCCGCTGATCGGTCCACACGGAGCCGATCTCGTTGCGCGTGTAGCGATCTATCACGCGCTGATTATCCGCGCGGCGAGCAGGCCGGCGTTGCGCGCTCCGTCGATCGCCACGCAGGCGACCGGTACGCCGGAGGGCATCTGGACCGCCGAGAGCAGGGCGTCGAGCCCGCCCAGCGACTTGCCCGAAAGCGGCACCCCGATCACGGGCAGGTCGGTGTGCGCCGCCGCCACACCCGGCAGCGCGGCCGACATCCCGGCGCCGGCGATGATCACCCGCAGACCGCGCATCCTCGCCGCCTGGCAGTACTCGCGAACCTTTTCGGGATCGCGATGGGCGCTCATCACCCTGACCTCGTAGCGGATCTCGGCCTCCTGGAGCGACTGGCCGGCGGGCCGCATCCTCTCCTTGTCGTTCTCCGAGCCCATGATGATCCCGACGAGGGGGGCATCGACGTTGATCTCCTCGAACGCCTCCTCGACCGCGACCATCGTCTGAGGGGCGGCCGACTCGGCGTCCTCCTCATCCGGAGAGCGCCCGGGGTCCTGTATCTCCATCCGTCCTTCCTCTCCGATCCGGCTACCCGCCGGCCGCGACCCGCTCGACGGCGCGGGCGGCGATGTCGGTGCGCATTTGCATTCCGTCGAACTCCACCCGCCCGGCAGCATCGTAAGCGCGGCGGCGGGCGTCATCGGGCGTCGGGCCGAGGCCGGTGACGTTGAGAACCCGGCCCCCGGCCGTCACGATCTCGCCGTCGCTGCGCGCCGTCCCCGCGTGCGTCAGCTCGACGTCCTCGACCGATGCCGCGTCGTCGAGGCCGCGGATCACGTCGCCCTTCGACGACGAGGCGGGATACCCGGCCGACGCCAGCACCACGGTGACGGCCCAGTGGTCTGAGAAGTCGGCGCTCGCGGCGCCGAGCCCACCCGGCTCACCGGCGGCTTCGAAGAGCTCCAGCAGGTCGGAGCCCAGCCGCGGCAGCACGGCCTGCGTCTCGGGGTCTCCGAAGCGGCAGTTGTACTCGAGCACCTTGGGTCCCTCCGCGGTGATCATCAGGCCGGCGTAGAGCACGCCGTGGTAGGGCGTGCCCCGGCGCCGCAGAGCATCGACGATCGGCCGGTGGACGAGGTCGGCGATCGCATCGACGCGTTCGGAGTCGAACTCGGGGACGGGCGAGTAGCTGCCCATGCCACCCGTGTTCGGGCCCCGATCGCCATCTCCGATCCGCTTGTAGTCCTGGGCGGGAGCCAGTGGAACGACGTTCTCGCCGTCGCACAGCGCCAGCAGCGAGAGCTCGTCCCCGTCCAGGTGCTCCTCGAGGATGACCGGCATCTCGCCGAAGCGTCGCTCGACGAAGAAGACCTCGAGGGCATCCCTGGCTTCGGCCTCGGTTGGGCAGATGATCACCCCCTTGCCCGCCGCGAGCCCGTCCGCTTTGAGGACCGCCGGATAGGAGGTGCCGGCGAGGAGCTCGAGCGCCTCGTCTCGGGTTCGAAGCACGACATGCGAGGCCGTCGGCACGCCGGCTTCGGCCATCAGCTCCTTGGCGTGCAGCTTCGAGCCCTCGAGCCGCGCGGCGGCCGCCGAGGGCCCGAACGCGCCGATCCCCGCCTCGCCGAGCGCGTCGACGAGGCCGGCGACGAGCGGCGCCTCGGGGCCGACTACGACGAGGTCGACGGCCTCCGCCTGCGCCGCCGCGACCAGGGCGGCGACGTCTTCGGCGCCGGCGTCGAGGCAGCGCGCGTCGGCCGCGATCCCGGCGTTGCCGGGCGCGCACAGGAGCTCGGGCGCCTGCGGCGAGCGCGCCAGCGCCCGGACGATCGCATGCTCCCGGCCCCCGCCTCCAACGACGAGGACCTTCATGGGGCCCCGATCACAGCCCGCTCGCGAACTCCTCGGCCGGAATCGCGGTCAATGTCTGGTTGGAGGTCGTGCCTCGCGAGCCGAGCTCGACCGAGACCTTGGCCATCGTCTGCTCGTCGGGCGCCTCGACGACGCTGATGAAGTCGTACTGACCTAGCGTCGCCCACTGGTTCAGCACCTTGACGCCGAGCTGCTCGACCTCCTTGTTTACCTCGGCGACGCGGGCGGGGTTGTTCTTGAGCGTCTTGACCCCCTCCGCGGTGAGGTTGGTGAGCATGATGAACTGTGGCATCTCCCCTCCTTTTTGTAGCCTCGCCCCGGAGCCTACCTGTGCCCGGCCATCGTTTCTTCGCCGTCAGTTTGTCCGGTTAGGCATCGGGTAGCCGAGTTGTCATGGGGAGGCTTACTCCAGTCGACCTGAAGCCCTGGATGCTTCCGTTGCTCGCGGTCGCGATCAGCGTCCCGATCGTCGTCGCGTTCGCGCTGGCCGGGCCCGGCGCAGGGACCGCCGCGGGGGCGCTTGTCGCCGCCGCGATCGTCGTGATCGCGGCGCGCTCGCGCTTCGACGAGGAGATCGAGGTCGCCGCCGCGCCCCCGGGTGAGAGCGGCGTGCTCGTCGTCGCCACGGCGCCGATCGAGGGGGCTGCCGCGGTGGAAGCGGTTGCGTCGGCACGCTCCAGGGAGGGGGGCGACGAGGCGAGCGTGCTGGTCGTCGCCCCGGCTCTCAACACCACCGTCTCGCACTGGCTTTCGGATCTGAGGAGGGCGCGGCTCGAGGCGCAGGAGCGGCTCGCGGTCTCGCTCGCGGTGCTCACGACCGCCGGAATCGAGGCGCGCGGCAGCGTCGGGGACACCGATCCGCTGCAGGCGACCGAGGACGCGCTGCGGTCGTTTGCTGCCGGAGAGGTCGTCTTCGTCACCCGCCCCGGCTCCGACGAGCGCGTGGTGAGGGAAGTGAGGCGGCGCCTCGACCGCCGCGTCGCGCAGGTGGACGGCGCCGAGCCGGCGGCGCGGCGCGCCAGCGCTCAGCCCGCCGGGTCGTGAGCGACGCCGAGTACCGGCGCAAGCGCGACTTTGGCCGCACCCCCGAGCCCAAGGGCTCGCGGTCGAAGAAGCGCGAAGGGCGCTGGCCGCTGTTCGTGATCCAGCAGCACGCCGCGACCAGCATGCACTTCGACTTCCGGCTCGAGGCCGAGGGGGCTCTGAAGTCATGGGCTGTTCCCAAGGGGCCGTCGACGGACCCGCGCGACAAGCGGCTCGCGATGCCGACCGAAGACCACCCGCTGGAGTACGTGGACTTCGAGGGCGTGATCCCCGAGGGCGAGTACGGTGCTGGGCCGGTGATCGTCTGGGACCGGGGCGTCTATGAGAACCGCTCGGTCGACAAGCGCGGCCGCGAGATCACCGTGTCGAGGGCCATCGAGCTCGGGTCGGTGAAGGTCTACCTGCACGGTCAGAAGATCAGCGGCGGCTTCGCGTTGGTGCGCATGGGCCGCAAGCCAGGTGAGCGCGAGAGCTGGCTGCTCGTCAAGGAGCGCGACGCGGAAGCCGATGCCCGGCGCAAGCCGGTCAGCAGCCAGCCCGAGTCGGTGGTCAGCGGCCGGACGATCAAGGAATTGCTAATCGAGAAGGGGAGCTAGACCTATCCGGCCGCGAGGCGTAGCGGCTGACCGGTCGCGGCGATAGCCGCACAGAAACTGCGACGGCCCGCCGAAGCGGGCCGTGGATTGCAGCCGGGGAGCGACCCCGGGTCCCGATGCCACCGGTAGGTTTCGAAGATAACAGGCCGGCGAGCGGCCGCTGCCAACGCCCGGCGCCAAGCCCGACGCGAGGCTTCACGACCTCGTTTGACTTGAAGCCACGCCCGTGCCGGATGCGACCTTCCCGACGAGTTCGCCCAACGCGGAGACCGTGCGGTCCCAGCGCAGCCGGTCGCGCAGCTCCAGAGCGCCGCGGGTGAGCTCGCCGCGCAGGTCGTCGTCGGCGAGGCGCTCGATCGCGGCGGCGAGCTCGCCGACGTCGGGCTCGAACGCGGGGATGCCGGACTTCGCTTCCCCCGCGGGCAGCCCTCGCACGAGCAAACCGTTCGCGCCGTCTGTGACGAGCTCGTTCATCGGCGGGTTGTCGTTGGTTACGATCGGCATCCCGAACGCGGTCGCCTCGTAGAGGTGCAGCCCCAGCCCCTCCCAGCGGCTCGGGGCGAGGCAGACATCACAGCCGGCGAACAACCGGTGGTATTCGGGCGTCGGGAGGTCCTCGGAGACCACCTCGATGCGATCGTCGCGCCGCGCCATGCGGCGGACCTTGCGGCTCCCGCGCGGCACCTGGGCCTTGAAGATCAGCCGCAGCCGCGGGTCGCGGGTGGCGCGAAACGCCCTCAGGACCGCCTCGAACGGCTTGCGGGCGCTCATGAAGCCACCGGGATAGAAGACCCGAACCAGGTCAGGATCGCGCTCCGCCTCCACCGCCAGCAGCTCGGGGTGACAGCCCCACGGGATCAGCGGGCTCTCGACGCCGAAGCCCGCGTAGCGTGCGCGCTCGGCGCGGGTGAGCGAGTAGATGACGTCCATCGCATCGGTGGCCGGCCCGACGTGCTCGGGCGAGTACGCCTCCCACACGAACCGCCCCACGGTCCGCACACCGGAGCGGCGCAGCCGCGCGATCTCGTCGAGCTGGTAGTTCTGGTCGAAGAAGACGACATCGGGTGAGTTGTCCTCGGCCCAGCGCTCATACTCGGCCCAGGGGACCTCGTACGCCGACGCGGCGGTGACGGCGGGCTGGTCCCAGACTCCCTCGCGGTCGACGAACGCCGGCCTCAGGTTCGAGGCCCGGGTGGGGCGGGCGAGCACGAACGTCTCGTGTCCGAGCTCGTCGAACGCCGAGCGCAGCTGGCGCGCGACGACGCCCTGACCGCGGTTGAACCAGTAGGCGACGATGCCGATCCGCATCGCGGCCAGTATCCCAGCGCGGCTACCGCTTCCTCTTCTTCTTGACCCTCCAGCCGTCGCTGGCAGGCGTCGGGTCGACGTTGCCCGCCGCGTCCATGGCGCGAACCTGGAAGGTGTGCTTGCCCTTGTCCACCTTCACGGTCACCGGCGAGTTGCAAGGGCCGAAGCCGAAGTCATCGTCCAACCTGCACTCGAAGGTTGAGGCGGGCTCATTCGACGTCACCTCGAAGGTTGCCGACTTCTTCTTGGTCTTGTCCGGCGGACCGCTTGCGATCGTCGTCTCGGGCGGGTCGGCGTCCGACGGTGACGGTTGCTCTGGACACGAGCCGTGTGTCGATGCGTCGCTCGGGCACTGGTCCTGGGTCTCGTCGCCGAACCCGTCCGCGTCGGCGTCCGGCTCCACGTCGGCGTTGAAGAGGTACTCGCTGTCGGCCACCGGGCTTCCCGCGTCAGTGGAGCCATCGGAGAGGATGGGGACCCAACGCAGTACCGCGGCCCCCGAGCCGCCGACCTCGCTTACGTCCATACAGCAGTTGTCGTAGAGATGGATGCCCGCGAACTCGCCCGCGGCGATCGGAAGCCGGGTCTCGAACACGTGGCTCACGGGGGTGCTCGTGACGTTCGGGGGGTCCGCGACGGAACTCGATCGCACCGCGGTGAACGTGGTGCCGGAGACCTGGCGCAGGACGGTGAGGGCCATCGGGCCGAAGTCGCCACTGAACGTCTGCCGCACGCGCCAGCGGACGATCACCCCATCGACAGGCGCGGTCACCTGCCGTCCGGGGAGGACGGTTTGAGTAAACGTGCACGTCGACGGAGGAGGGGTGACGCTGCAGACGGTGCCGGCGTTCGGGGTGACCGTCAGGTCGCTGCCGAGTGTTGTAGCGGCTGGGGCGCGCGCGGGGAAGACCAGCAGCAGCGCGCCAGCAAGCGCGATCGCCGCTGCTGCGACCGCGGCGGGGGGGCTCATGAGCCCGGTCGCGTCATCCCCTGACGTCATCCACCGGAGTGAAGCAAACGGCGCGGTCACGGGCGCCGGTACCCGCCGCTCCAATCAGCAGGTGTCGGGCTCGCCGGAGGCGGAGCGCCACGCGCTCGCCATCGAGAAGCTGACCTCGACCCGGGCGGGCCCCGTGTCGGGGACGCGCACCGTGGTCCACTTGCCGTGCCGGCCAACACAGCCGTGATCGCCCGCGATCTCCCAGAACGGCGAGCTGCGAACGAGGACGCGGAAGGTGCCGGGGCGCTCGACGTCGAGCGTGAACGAGTCCGTGCTCAGCGAGCGCAGCCTGGCGCTGGCGCCGTCGAGACCGCGCACCAGCGGGCGTGAATCGGTGAACTCGTAGACCCGCCAGTGCTCCGACGTCCACACCGGCTGGAGATAGTGGGGCTCGCGCAGGATCAGCTTGCGCTCGGCGGCGGCGAACTCGTGGATCGGGGCATCGGCGAGCGCCACGTAGCGGACCCCGTTGCGGTGCAGCCAGTCGCGGTAGCGGCGGTTGGTGAGCCGGCCCTCGTAGAAGAGCGAGCTGCGCGTACGGTCGAGCTGGCGCAGCCAGCCGCGCGCGAGCTCGAAGTCAGGCGCGAGGTAGGCGGATTCCCAGCTGTTGAGCGTCGTCGGCACCTCGATCCGGGCCCGGGCGCCTCCGTGGTCGCGCAGCCAGGCGGCCAGCGGCGCGTAGTACTCGGCCTGGGTGGATCCGTCGCCGGCGCTCTGGATCAGCTCGCGGACGGCGGGGAACCCCTGCCAGTAGACGCCGCTGAGCAGCACCAGCGCGACCACCGCCGCCGGAACGCGGGACCGGTGCGCGAGCAGGATCGCGAGCAGCACCGGCCCGCCGAACAGCGACACGAGCCGCACCGCGTTGTCGCCGAGCGGATTGGGGATCAGCCACACCAGGGTGGTAGCGACGAGATACGCCACGACGGTGAGCTGGAAGCGGCGCTCCTCGCGCAGGTCGCGCGTCAGGTACAGCGCTCCGAAGCACCACAGCGGCACCGAGACGAACGACTGGGCCGAGAACGGCTGCTCGCTCTGCTCAGGAAAGACGAGGTTGAGCAGCAGGACGGGGATCGTCGCCACCGCGGCGACGGCCAGCGCCGCTCCGTTCGGACGCCCGCGGCGGATCGCGAGCGCGGCCCCCGCGACCCCGCCCAGGAACACCGCGGCGACCGGGCTCGACAGCGCGCAGCCGGCGGCGGCAGCGACGGCGAGCTTGCCGCGACCGCACTGAAGCGCCCGCAGGCTGGCGAGCGCGAACACCACGCCGAGCGAGTAGGTGATGTTCCCGTTGGCGAGCATCGTCGCCGCGCCGGCGCCGTACCACAGCGTCGCCCAGCGGGCGCGCTCTCCCCAGCGCGCGCGCACGATGCGGTCGAACAGGTAGGCGGACGAGACCACCGACAGCGCGCCGACGAGCTGCGGGCCCAGCAGCGCGGCGAGCGGCGGGAACAGCACGCTGTAGGTGAGGGTGTAATGGCCCTGGTACCAGCTCCCGTTCCAGAGCGTGAATCCGTCGCGCTCGAAGAGCTCGGCTCGGAACGTCTGCGCCGCGAGGTCGCGAACGTGGGGGTCCCAGACGAGCAGAACGGCGGCGAGCGCCGCGCTGAGCGCGACAGCGGGCAGCCAGCCTGGCACGCCGCCCCCGAACCCGGGCACGCGTGCGCCCGCCGCCGCGAAGGCGGGATCGGCAGCGCCTCTGTCGGATCGCCGGGGGACGGCCATGGAGAATCGGACGGCACGCCGGGAGGGCGAGCCACGGCATTATGTACAGCGGCGCGGAGGCGGCGTTGCCACGCCGTTATTTCCGCTTCTTCTTCTTGACCTTCCAGGAATCCGTTGCGGGGGAGCCGTCGACGTTGCCGGCGGCGTCGCGGGCGCGGACTTCGAAGCTGTGCTTGCCCTTCTTGACCTTCAGGGTGTCGGGTGAGGTGCAGGGCGCGAACGCGCCGCCGTCGAGACCGCACTCGAACGTTGCCCCCGACTCGCTCGAGCTGAATTCGAACGTCGCGGTCTTCTTCTTGGTCTTGTCCTTGGGGCGTTTGGTGATCGTGGTGTCGGGCGGATTGGTGTCGCCTGCCGGTGGGTTACAGGACGAGACGTCGGCGTCCTGGGTCTCGTCGCCGAATCCGTCGGAGTCGCAGTCGGGCTCGACGTCGGCGTTCACGAGGACCTCGGAACCGTCGGTGGCCGTGAGGTCGGGCACGCGTGTCTCTGCGTTGGCGAGCGGCGGCTGCCAGCGCACGAACGTCGTACCCGGCATCGGGTCGGCCACCGGGTCGGTCAAGACGAGGAAGTTGCCGAGAGGGACCGCGCCACCCGATACGTCGAGCGCGATCTGATCGCCCGGTGCAATCGGCTGCTGGGTCGGATAGGTCCGCGTCGTCACTGTCACGTCGGAAAACGGCTGGACGGCGCTCTTGCTGATGCCGGAATACACGCCGCCCGGTCCCGGTCGTATGACGCTGAGCCGCAGATCGACGGAACCTCCGCTCGCACCGGCGCGCACACGCCACCGGACGACAACGCCTTGGACCGGGGACGTGAGCTGACTGCCGGGAAGCGTCGAGTTCGTGATCGTGCAGTCGACGGCGCATGCCGAGTCCGGCGGGTCCGGCGCCAGGTCGCTCCCGATCGTCACCGCGGCTCCGGCGGTGCCCGCGCTCGCGAGCAGCGCCCCCGCCCAGACTCCCGCCGCGATTAGCACCCTGCCTCTCACTCGGCACGCACGGTAGCGGCGCAGGCGACGTGGCGCAAGCGGCTACTTGCGCCGCTTCTTCTTCCTCGTTGAGCGCTATCCCGTCGGCGTAGGCGAAGTCGCTCCGCCGGGCCGGCGGCTACTTCTTCTTCTTGACCTTCCAGGACTCGCTCGCTGGTCCGCGAGGCGACGTAGGCCGAGGCGCCGGCGCTGACCCAGAAGGCAGGCACCGCGGGCTGCGTCTCTCGGAAACGGGGACCAGCGGATCCTGCCAGGACGGGGCTAGCTCGCCGTCCCGCACCCGTGAAGTTCAGCCGGCACGCGAAGAACCGCATCCGGCTACTCGGCTTCAGACTTGCCGATGTCGAGGCGGTCGTCTCCGGGGAGCCGGGCGCGCTCGACGAGAAGGGCAACCTGATCTACAGCGGCGAGGTCAGCGGGATCCCGGTCCACGTCGTGGTTGCGGCCGACGACCCGAGCTTCATAATCACAGTGCATCCAAAGGAGACGCGATGAGGGCTCAGTACGACAGCACCGCGAACGCGATCTCGATCGATCTCGAGGTCGTCGACCACTGGGACGGTGGAGTTGAGGTCCACGAGCGCGGACATGTGGCGCTCGTCGGCGGCTCTCCGGTCAACATCGAGGTTCTCTACCCCGATCTCGGGCTCGAGGCGCCGCTGCACGCAATCGCGGATCGTTACGGTCTCGACGAGAAGGCGCTGCTCGCCGCCGCCCGCGCGGCCGTGTCCGCGGCCGACCGGCCCGTGTCGATCGAAGTTCTCGCCAAGCAGACCGCCTGAGAACAGCGTCGGCGACCGCCGGCCACGCCAGTCCGTGCGGGAACGCGGTCGGATGCCCCTACGCCGCCTCGGCGATCCTCGCCCCGGCCTTCTCGAAGACCAACTCGCCGCCCTCGGCGTCGACGCGCACGACGTCGCCCTCGCCGAACTCGCCCTCGAGGATGCGCAGCGCGAGCTTGTCGATGAGCTGGCGCTGGATCACGCGGCGCA
>WNFU01009947.1_pt1 | contig 12790 bp, 10 predicted proteins | sample 5400121 | NCBI WGS metagenome assembly WNFU01 (sample SAMN13153360, study PRJNA577476) | soil metagenome | isolation source: 100 cm soil or saprolite under grassland replicate 1 | place: USA:California | collected 2016-06-15 | reverse complement strand
AACGCACTGCGCTCATCTTCGCTATTTCAAACGGCGGGGTGATTTACACGAAGCGTTTTTACCGCGACGTCGTTGACGCAGGCGCGCAGTCCGCCAGTCCGTTGTTGTTTCCCGAAACTGTCTTCAATGCCCCGGCAAGCCATCTCGCGGCGATTCTCGGCGTCACTGGCGCCACCTATACTTTGGTAGGCGACGGAGCGGTTGGGCTCGCAGCGATAAAAATGGCTGAAGACCTCATGGCGAATGAGCCACTTGACCATTGTCTTGTCGTGGGGACGGAAGAAGTCGATTGGCTCTCGTGTGACGCCTATCGGCGATGGCGATTACTTCGCTTGGCACCCCCGATTGAGCCGTTCAATGAGCAACAGCGCGGAATGATTTTGAGCGAAGGCGCAGGCGCAATCGTTCTCGCGCGGGATGGCCCGTTCACGATCGAATGCGCTCATCCCGGCGGATATTTTGCGAAGCGCGCGGAAGCGGGGAAAATTTTGAAGCGAATTCTGAGCGATCTCAGTCGAAGCGAAGTCGATCTAGTCATCGCGAGCGCTAACGGCACTTTTGTCGATCAAGCGGAATATCGAGCGCTCAAGGCGGTCGTTTCAAATGCTTTCGTTTACACGGCCAAGCCAGCCTTGGGCGAGAGCGTTGGTGCTGCAGGCCTGTGGCAGGTCATCCTGGCGGCTCAGGCCCTGCGTTCTGCGGAGCTTCCGCCTGTGCTTCACGCAGATCCAGCTATTGCGTTGCAGCTTTCGCTTTCACGGACACCTCTGGTGGAAGCGCGCCGCGCAATCGTCTTAAGCTGCGGGGTCAACCAGCAAGCAGCCGGATTGCGCCTAGCAATCCGGTGATATTTGATCCAGTTGCAGAGCTAGCGCGTTTCGGTTTGAGCTGCTGCGTTCGTGTCGGATATGTCCCATAGGACACACGGGACACGTGTTGACGAAACGCGCTTCGACCGCGACGCTCGATTAGCTTACGCAATTCCGTCGTATGGCCATTGAAGTAAAAATTCCCGCTGTTGGCGAATCCATCACCAGCGGTGTCGTCTCCGCCTGGCACAAGAAATCCGGCGAGTTTGTGAACGAGGGTGAAACGCTCTTTACGCTCGAGACCGACAAGGTTTCCACCGAGATCGTCGCCGAAAAAGCCGGCCTGCTCGAAACCAAAGTGCCCGAAGGCCAGGAGGTGAAGATCGGGGAAGTGGTTGCCACAATCGACGATTCAAAGGAGCGACCAGCGGAAAAGAAAGTCCCCGGGGCAAAGAAGGCTGAAAAGCCTCCGGAAAAAAAGAAAGAGCCTGTGGAAAAGAAGAGAGAGCCAGAGGCGGTGGAAAAAACTGTTGAAGAAAGGGAGAAAAAGCCGCCGCCGGAAGAAGAAAAACCTCTCTCTCCCGCCGTTCGGCACATCGTCGAAGAAGAGAAACTTGAGCCGGAGAAAATCCCCGGCACCGGGAGAAGCGGCCGTCTGACCAAGGCTGATGTGTTAGCCGCGGTGGAGGAACGCGGCGATGCCGACTTGTCCGCCGTAGCCTCGGCGAAGGCGGATCGCCGGTTCATCCGTAAAAAAATGTCGCCGTTACGCCGCAAGATCGCGCAGCAACTGGTGATGGCGCAGCACACGGCAGCAATCCTTACCACATTTAACGAATGCGACATGAGCGCCGTGCAGGAATTGCGCGGCAAAGCGCAAGAAGAGTTCACGAAAAAGAACGGCGTGAAACTGGGTTTGATGTCGTTTTTTATTAAAGCCTCAGTCGAAGCGCTGAAAGCTGTGCCAGCGGTCAATGGCCGCATTGAGGACGACGATTTCATCCAAAACAACTTCTACGATATCGGCGTAGCAGTCGGCACGGAGCGCGGGCTCGTCGTGCCGGTGGTTCGCGATGCGGACAAGAAAAGCTTTGCCAATTTGGAGCGCGACATTGCTGATTACGCCGCCAGAGCGCGTGAAGGCAAACTGAAAATCGAAGATCTGCAGGGCGGCACATTTACTATCACAAATGGCGGAGTGTATGGATCACTCTTGGCCACGCCGATCTTAAATCCGCCGCAGAGCGGTATCCTCGGCATGCACAAAATCATGCCGCGGCCGGTCGCGGTGGATGGAAAAGTGGAAGTTCGCCCGATGATGTATCTGGCGCTCAGCTACGATCATCGCGCCCGCCCGATGATGTATCTGGCGCTCAGCTACGATCATCGCGCCATCGATGGGAAAGAAGCAGTCACTTTCCTCGTTAAAGTGAAGGAATGCATCGAAGACCCGAAAAAACTGCCGCTGGATTTTTGATCCGCGTCGTGCGCGTGTCGGAACATAGACCTTCGGTCTGTGCGCCCAGCGGAGTTGCACTCCGGCTGCTGGAAGCGCAACGGGCAAAATGCCCTTTGGCCGCACAGGCGTGAACGCCTATGTTCCGGCCCAAGGTCGGAATGACAGAATAAACGTATGGAAAAATTTGATATTGTTATCATTGGCTCCGGTCCCGGCGGATACATCGCTGCGATCCGTGCCGGCCAGCTTGGACTGAAGACTGCCCTCGTCGAAAAAGACAAAGAACTAGGCGGCACTTGCCTGAACGTCGGCTGTATCCCCAGCAAAGCGCTTCTGACTTCGAGCGATCATTTCGTGTTCGTCAAAAAAGAGGCTGCCAAGCATGGCATCGTCATCGACGGCGCGCGTGTCGATCTCGCGAAGATGCAGGAGCGCAAAGACAGAGTCGTGAAGACATTCAACAGCGGTGTGCGGACGCTGATGAAAACGAACAAGGTCACTACCTTCGCAGGCTTGGCTTCAATCACCGCGCCCGGGAAAGTTTCCATTAAATCCTCCAGTGGCGAGACACAGGAGATCGAAACGAAAAATATCGTCATCGCCACCGGCAGCGCACCGGTGGAACTGCCGTTCGCGAAATTTGACGGCAAAACAATCGTCAGCAGTACGGAAGCGCTGGAGTTCACGGAACCTCCAAAGAAACTCGTTGTCATTGGTGCAGGCGCGGTAGGGCTGGAACTGGGCTCCGTTTGGAACCGGCTCGGTTCCGAAGTCACGATGCTGGAATTTCTGCCGCGCATCGCTCTCGGGTTCGATCTTGAGCTGTCGAACCTGCTTCAACGTTTGCTTACCGCTCAAGGCATGACGTTCCACCTGGATGCGAAAGTTAGCGCGGTGACAGTCGAGGGTGGCCGCGCGATCGTGACTGCGACCAAAGGCGGCGAAGAACTGAAATTCGATGCCGACAAGGTGCTCGTCTCAGTCGGACGCCGCCCATTCTCGGACGGCTTGGGCGCAGAAAAGGTCGGGGTCGAGTTCGACGAAAAGAGGCGGATCAAAGTGGACAAACATTTCCGCACAAATATGGAAGGCATTTACGCTATCGGCGATGTGATCGCCGGGCCCATGCTGGCGCACAAAGCCGAAGACGAAGGAATTGCCTGCATAGAAATCATCGCCCGCAAAGCTGGCCACGTGAACTACGAAGCCATCGCCGGGATCATTTACACCAATCCCGAGCTAGCAGGCGTCGGTCTCACCGAAGACCAGGCCAAAGAGCAGAGGATCGATGTGCGCATCGGCAAATTTCCCTTTCGCGCTAACAGCCGCGCGCTTTGCAGTGATGACGTGGAAGGAATGGTGAAGTTTGTTGCCGACGCAAAAACCGATCGCATTCTCGGTGCCCACATCTTGCACCACCTCGCTTCGGAATTAATCGCCGAAGCCGTTTCCGTAATTGAATTCGGCGGCAGCTCCGAAGACATCGGGCGCACCTGTCATTCTCACCCCACGCTGAGCGAAGCAGTTAGAGAAGCCGCACTGAACGTAGAGAAGCGCGCCCTGCACATCATGAATCGCTGATTGTTGTAGTGGCGTCTGTGTCAAACGTCGACGTGAGTGACACAAACACCTCTACGACGGCCTGGACGTGCTAACTTCGCGGTTGTGGAAAGCACCCCTGCCATTCTCTTGCGCAAACGAAGATTCAGCGAGACCAGCTTGATCGTCTCGTGGTGCACGGAATCATTTGGCTGCATTCATACCGTCGCAAAAGGTGCGCGTCGTCAGAAAAGCCCGTTTGCCGGAAAGCTGGATTTATTTTTTGAAGCTGAAATTTCTGTCGTGCGCAGCCGAAAATCGGATTTGCATACGCTCACAGAAGTGGTGGTGAAGAATCCGTTCGCCGGGATTCGCAGCAACTATCTGCGCATGCAGACCGCAGCTTATTTTGTTGAGCTCATTGAGATTTGCACCGAGCGCGATCATCGCGAGCCGGAATTGTTCGGGCTTTTGCGCCGAGCGTTCGGCTATCTGGATGCCAACGATTCGACGGCACGCGCGGTCGCGCATTTCGAGACTGAGCTGGCGCGCATTGCCGGCGTGCACGATATGAAAAGCCTCAAAGCCGACCCGGCCTTTGCGCTGGGAAATCTGTTCGGTCGACTGCCGCTCTCCCGCACGCCGCTCTTGAAAACACTCGCGGCAGAGACGAAAAACAGTTCGAAATGAGATTGCGCAGTCTGGTCGCTACGTTCGCAATCGCCGCGTTGAGTCCCGCAGCATCGGCGAACGAGACTTACAAGTTCGATCCATCGGGGTCTACGATTGGTTTCAGTGTGCATCAATTCCTCGGTACCACCCATGGGAAATTCACGAAGTTCAACGGCAAGATCGAAATCGATCGCGAGCGTCCTGAGAATTCCTCGGTCACGGCGCAGATCGACGTGCGCAGTATCGACACACGCATCAACAAGCGAGACGATCACTTGCGCAGCGCGGAGTTTTTTAACGTGGAGAAATTTCCCCAGATCACCTTCAAGAGCCGCACCGTCAAACGGACCGGCCCGCAAAGTGGCGATATTCTCGGCGACCTCACGATGCACGGCGTCACCAGGCCGACCACGCTTCACGTGAAACTGCTGACACCGATCGACGGAACGAGCCGGACGCGCTGGGTAGTAACGACCGACCCAATTACCCGACGCGACTTCAATTTGATGTTCGCTCCGGCTGCTGAGACCGTATCGGGCATCAGCCAGACGGTTGCGATCAACATCGAGATCGAGGCGAAGCGAGCAGAGTGAATCGCATCGTGTGCCGGCGCGCTGTTAGCATTGTCATTCTGAGCGGAGCGAAGAATCTCTGATTACTTTCAACCCAATTACGCTCACAGAAAAACAGAGATGTTTCGCTTCGCTCAACATGACACAGTAAGTTAATGGAAATCATTCCCCTCGGAGATTCCGCGCTGATTGTGCGCGTGCGCGAGCAATTCGAAGACGCGCCCGAGGAAACGCTGGACGAGGTGCTGCGAACGCTTCAACAGCTTCGCAATGCTGCAATCCCCGGCGTCATTGAGGTTGCGCCTGCTTACACGACCGTCGCACTTTTTTTCGATCCAGTCGCCGTCGCCAAAGCGAGAGAAACGCCGGGTGAAGTGTTCGATTGGTTGGCAGAAAAAATTCGCAGCGCGATTGCTTCTGGTTCGGCCTACCATCGCCGCCGAAGCGCCGCTGCTGCTCCGCGGTTGATTGAAATCCCCGTCTGCTACGATGCGGAATTTGGCCTCGACCTCGATCGCGTGGGTGAACATACAAAACTTTCCGCGGGCGAAGTGGTCGATCTCCACATCACAGCCGAATACCGAGTGGCCTGCATTGGGTTCGTTCCGGGCTTTCCGTTTCTGACCGGTCTGCCAAAGACATTGGCGACGCCGCGTCGGGCCACGCCGCGCAAGGAAATTCCTCCGGGCTCAGTCGGGATTGGCGGCGCGCAAACGGGAATTTATCCGTTGCGTTCGCCCGGTGGCTGGAACCTGATAGGCCAGACGCCGTTGAAACTTTTTGATCCGACTAAAAATCCTCCTGCGCTCCTACGCGCGGGGGATCACGTGTGCTTCCGCGCGATCACTCGCGAAGTGTTTGAAGCATCAAAGCAAGGCGGCGCATCGAGATGATTATAACGCGGGCGGGATTTCTTACCTCGGTGCAGGATCTTGGCCGCAGTGGCTATCGCGAGTTCGGCGTCTCATCAGGCGGCGCGCTCGATTCATTTGCGTTGCGCGTGGCGAATCTGCTCGTCGGCAACAATGAAGGCGCGGCCGGACTCGAAATTACGCTCGGCAGTCTGCAGTTGCGCTTTGATGACGACCGAATCGTCGCGTGGTGCGGCGGCGAAGTCGATGTGCACCTTGGATCGATGGCGTTGCCGGCGGGCCACGCGGCTCTCCTGCCTGCCGGTGAAGAATTGAAATTCAGCCACCCTCAAATTGGTTGCCGATGCTGGCTGGCTGTCTCGGGCGGAATCGATGTGCCACTCGTGCTCGGCAGTCGCTCCACAGATTTGCGTGCGCAGTTCGGCGGATTTGAAGGGCGCACATTGCGAGATGGAGATGAGTTAGTCTTAGGGAAATTTCGGCGCCCCCCCGCCTTCGCTAAAGCTACGGTGGACAAGCAGACCGCTGCTACAAAAAGTATTTCCTCGTGGACCGCGCCGCATGATTGGGTAAGTCCAGCAAAGCGCAATCCGATTTTGCGCTTCGTTCGCGGCTGCGACTGGGACCGCTTTAACGCTTCAATGCTTCAACGTTTCACGAGTGAAACGTTCGCTGTCTCGCTCGATTCTGATCGTATGGGCGTGCGCTTCGATAGTCCAGACTTGAAACGGCAGGACAATGTCGACCTTACGTCTGAAGCGGTCGCACCGGGTACGATCCAGATTCCACCAAGCGGAAAACCGATTTTACTTTTGGGAGATTGCCAAACCATTGGTGGCTATCCGAAAATAGCGCACGTGATCACTGTCGATCTGGGTATCGCAGCACAACTTCGCGCCGGCGATCAGGTTCGCTTTTCCGAAGTCTTGCTCGCTGATGCGCACCGGCTCTTGGTGGAGCGCGAGCAGCAATTAGAACTTTTTCGCATCGGCCTGAGCTTGCACACATCATGAAGTTGGAAGTCGATCTTAACGCCGATCTCGGCGAAGGCGCGGGACACGATGCCGAGCTGTTCGAGCTCATTAGCTCGGCGAACATCGCAACCGGTTTTCACGCCGGCGATTCCGATACGATGCACGCCGCAGTTTGTGCGGCGAAGGAGCACGGCGTCGCTGTCGGAGCGCATCCAAGTTTTTTCGATCGCGAAAATTTTGGACGCAAGGAACTGAAGGTAAGTAACGAAGAAGTATTCGACGCCGTGGCTTATCAGCTCGGAATTTTTCAAGCGGTCGCCTCCGCCGTCGGCGTGCGGCCGAACCACGTCAAACCGCACGGCGCTCTCTACAACATGGCGGTGCGCGACGAGAAACTGGCCGATGCGATCGCGCGGGCCATCGCATCAGTCGATCCGAAGTTAATTCTCTTTGCGCCGGACAACACCGAGCTGGCCCGCGCCGGCGAGGCGCATGGTTTGCAAATCGCGCGCGAAATTTTCGCTGATCGTAATTACCTGGATGACGGATGGCTGGTTCCACGGACGCGACCGGATGCATTGCTCCGTGATCCAAAAGAGGCCGCCCAGCGCGTCCTGCGCATGTTGCGCGAAGGCAAAGTGCGCTCCATCGAAGGACGCGATGTCGACGTGCGCGGCGAAACAATTTGCGTTCATGGCGATACACCTGGAGCGGTCGAGTTCGCCCGTGAGTTGCGAACGCAACTTGAACATGAAGGCGCGAGAATACGCGCGCCGAAGAGTTTGCGATGAGCGACAAGATCAACATTCAGCGCGAGAGGACCGGCCTTGTCCGCGCGCTTGGGCCGATCGACGCCACGATGATCGTGATGGGCTCGATGATCGGTTCGGGCATCTTTATTACCTCAGCGGAATCGTCGCGGTTGAGCGGAGCGCCCGGCTGGCTGCTGCTTGCATGGGCTATTGCCGGTTTGCTCACCATCACCGGCGCGTTGTGTTGCTCGGAGCTTGCGACCATGATGCCGCGGGCAGGCGGTGTTTATGTTTTTTTGCGCGAAGCGTACGGCCATTCCGTCGGATTCTTGTATGGCTGGACGTTATTTCTTGTGATTCAAACTGGAACCATCGCTGCGGTCGCGATCGCGTTCGCAAAGTTCCTCGGCGTTTTTGTTACAGCGGTTTCGCCGGACAATTACCTGGTTGCGCCAATCTCGTTCGGCGGATACGCGATCAGCTTGTCGATGGAACAACTGGTGGCGATTGCATTAATCGCGTTGCTGACGTGGACGAACACGCGCGGGCTTGAAGTCGGGAAAATTGTCCAGAACACATTCACCTTTGCAAAAACGGCTGCCCTCGCCGGCGTGGTGGTGATCGGTTTGTCGTTGGGCTGGCACGTGACCAGCGCGGCGCGGAGTGCGGCGTGGTGGAATTCGTGGGCCAACGGCTGGAGCCCGCAGATCGCACAGCCTGGCTTCACATTCGTCGGTGGGTTGGCTCTGGCGCTACTCTTTGGAAGATCGATGGTCGGCCCGCTGTTCGCGCAGACGGCCTGGACAAATGTGACATTTGTCGGCAGCGAAGTGCGCGACCCGGGAAAGAATCTCGTGCGCGCGCTCGTCGTGGGCTGCGGGATTGTGGTGGTCCTTTATTTGCTCGCCAACGTCGCTTATCTCGCCGCGCTGCCGTTTCCCGAAATCCAGCACGCACCGCAGAATCGCGTGGCCGTGGCGATGATGAACGCGGTGTTCGGTCATCCGGGCGCTATGTGCATGGCCGCAGCGATCTTGATTTCTACGTTCGGTTGTAATAACGGGCTGATTCTCTCCGGGGCTCGCGTTTACTATGCGATGGCGCGCGATCGATTGTTTTTCCAAAAAGTCGCGACCACAAATCGTTTTCACGTTCCGGCAGCAGCGTTGGTCGCGCAGGGAATCTGGACTGCATTGTTAACTCTGCCGCGAACTAGAACAATCAACGCCGCGACGCACGAGGTCACCTACGGGAACGTTTACAATCAACTGCTCGAATACATCATCTCGGCGGATTTGCTGTTTTACCTTCTTATGATTGCCGCGTTGATGGTTTTGCGACGCAAAAGACCCGATGCAGAGCGTCCATATCGCACCTGGGGTTATCCGTTTGTGCCGATCATCTCGATTTTGCTAGCCGGATTGTTGATCGTCGATCTGGCATTTCTCGCGCCCACCACCTCCGGAATCGGGATGCTCATCGTGCTGACAGGTGTGCCGATTTACTTCTTCTGGCGCAAACCTGCTACGCCTTAAACAAATCCGTATCACGCTTGAGACGCGAAACCCTTGTGTATGCCTGCAAAATCAAAGAAACAGCAAATGGCTGCCGGTGCGGCGCTTGCGGCCAAGCGCCGTAAACGCTCCGTGTCGTCCCTCAGAGGTGCTTCGCGAGGGATGTACAAATCGATGAGCAAAGCGGAGCTACGCAGAATGGCCAAGACCAAGCGTAAAGGAAAGCCGACAAAAAAGAAGCGACGTTAATAATTTGCCGGAGCTTCTAAGGCCGAACGGGAGTGCTTATCGCTATTGCATTGACGCCATCGCCTGTCTCAAAGGTTCCAGACTCACCTTGCTTGTCCCGGTAAAGGGATGGTCAAGCACGTAGATCAAAAACAAGATCGACGTGATCGTTACCGTAAACGTAGTGGTAATCAGGTATTGCGCTTTGATGTTTTTCATCCCAAAGAAAAAGCTGTAGGAGACCGCGAAGACGCCGCCAACCAGTATCACTAACCAGACAACCGGTGGCACGGTATCGTTCCCGGCAAATATTCTCATTCGACGGTACTGAGCCAGATTATTTAAACACTGTAGGGACTCGGCGTAGAGCTCTCGGTTGGGGATCGATATCGCATCCATCTGACTGAACAATGTCCTGACCTGGGCATGGGCTCCGTCGGAATAAAGGCTTATTTCTCCCTGCGACATGCGCTGTACCTCGTCGTTATAGACCGAAGCGACGTAATCTCGTAGTCCCTGCCGTATTATCTTATTGGCAGGGTCGGGGAATGCTTCTGCGCTGTGAAAGATATCCAGAGCCTCGCTAGCCTCCATTTGCAGATTTTTCGTTGCCTCGTCGTATCCGGTCCACGTAACAAATACGACAAACGCCACCATCACACCGTAGAAGAGACCAAAGGCATTGAAAATGATCGCCGCGACTTCATGGTTCTCCTTTAGCACTTCGGCGGAGTACTTCTTTCGCACCACGTGAACTCCAGCCAAAGCGAAGAAGGTGGTAATCCCGCAGACGATAGAAAATGAAACCGGCGGCGGTAAATTCAGGAGAAATCGCATGTGCTCCTCTCAGGTTCTCGCCAAAATCTCTATCAATTGTCGAGAGAAAAGAATTGATTTTGCGCTTTCTCAGGCGCTCTGTGGCGGTTGGGAGACCGCCGCTCCTCGAGTGCGCGCAGCAAAAGCTCGAAAGATTCTCAGCAGCCCAATATCGTATCTGTTGCCAAGCAGCGCGCCGACCTCGACCAGCTTTCCATCGCTGACCTGATGGAACGCGGCCACAATTTCTTTTTCCTGCGTTGGAGTGAAGAAGCGGGTGCGTTCGGCGAGTTTGCTGCAGTCAATAGCGGCGGCGAGATGACCGTAAATAGTGCTGCGCACAAAACCTCGGGCACGCGCGATTTCATCGACCGATTCGCCTCTTTGAAACCGCCGCAGCGTTTCGCCCTCACTGTCATTCAAATGGGCTCGGCGTTGCCGGAACAGCGAACCGGAGTCGTCGGAAAATGTTTGGCGCGGATTCGTCGCGAGATATTTTTTAATCTCGCTGAGAAACGGCCGGGCGAAATCCTTTAGCTTCTGTTCGCCGACGCCCGGAATACGACGAAACTCGCGCGCGGTCGTCGGATAATTTCTCGCCATTTTACGGAGCGAAACATCGGAGAAAATGACGTAAGCAGGCACATCGCGCTCATCTGCAAGCTTGCGGCGCAAAGCGCGCAGTTCTTCAAAGAGCAGTTCGTCACATTCAATCGAGCCTGCTCGCGGCTTCTCTTTGTGGGCGGCGATGTCGATCTGCTTGGTTAGCGTGATCGGTATCCGGCTTCGCAACACTTCGCGACCCGCTGGCGTCAGGGTCAATGTCGCAAATTTACCCGGCGCGCACTCGATAAATCCCAAGCGCGAAAGCTCGCGTCCGATCGCCTGCCAGGCGTCGCGTTTCAAGTCGCGGCCAATGCCGTAGGTCGAAAGTTGATTGTGTCGGCGTTGACGGATCATTTCCGTGTCCGCTCCCCGGAGAATATCGACAACGTGATTCAAGCCGAAGCCGAATCCGTGCCTGGCGTGGATGCGATAGATACAGGAAAGAAATTTCTGCGCATGAACCGTTCCGTCGAAAGTTTCGCGGGGCTGCAAACAGTTATCGCAACCGTCACACGGTTGCTGCGAAAATCGTTCGCCGAAATATTCCAACAGTGTGGCGCGCCGGCATTCGCGCGTCTCGGCGTAATGGACCATCTGCTGAAGTTGTGCTCGCGCGATCCGCGCTTCCTTTTCGCTCTTTTCATCGATGAAGTGTAATTGCTTGGCGACGTCGCTGGCGCTGAAAAGCAGCACGCATTCGCTTGGCAAACCGTCGCGCCCAGCCCGGCCCGTTTCCTGATAATAGCTCTCAAGATTTTTCGGCAAATCATAATGCACAACGAAACGCACGTTCGGCTTATTGATGCCCATTCCGAACGCGATGGTCGCGGTGACCACTCGGACATCGTCGCGCAAAAATGATTCCTGGTGTTTTGTGCGCTCGCTCGTCGTGAGCCCTGCGTGATACGGTTTCGCGCTGATGCCATCTTCGTTAAGATTGCGCGCCAGCGATTCGGTGCTCTTGCGACTCGCACAATAAATGATGCCGCTGTCGTTAGGCCGGCTGCGGATGAACGCCAGCAATTGTTCGTAGGGCGCCGATTTCGGAACAACGCGATAGGTCAGGTTCGGCCGGTTAAAACTGGCGACGTAACAGCGCGGCTCGCGCAAATGCAATTGCTGGATGATGTCTTCCCGCACTCGCTCGGTGGCCGTGGCAGTGAGCGCCATTACTGGCACGTCGGGGAAATGCGTCCGCAATTTTTTCAGCTCACGATATTCCGGGCGGAAATCGTGCCCCCATTCGCTGATGCAATGCGCTTCATCGATTGCGATCTGCGCGATGCTCCAGTTGAGCGCGCGTTCCAAAAACGTCGCCAGCATCAATCGTTCCGGCGCGACGTAGAGCATACGGTATTCGCCGCGGTGAAGACCGCGCCAGCGCGCGGTTGCTTCTTGCCGATCCAGCGTGGAATTCAAGTAGGTCGCCGGGATCCCGCTGGTTTGCAGCGCATCCACCTGATCTTTCATCAGTGAAATGAGCGGCGAAACTACAATGGTCAGCCCCTCGCGCATGAGCGCGGGTAACTGAAAACAAAGCGACTTGCCGCCTCCGGTCGGCATCAATACAAACACATCGTGTCCGTCGAGCGCGTCGCGAATGATTTCCTGCTGCAACGGCCGGAATTGGTCGTGCCCGAAGTGCCTCTTTAATGGTAGAGCCAGATCCATTTTGGTCTCGTCGCGGTGATGACTCGCCAGAGCTGGGATTGATTTACTTCTGGCGCTTGAGACGGAAACCGTCGGCCATCGCACCGTAGCCCATCGCGTATTCAATTAGGCCGACGCCTTTTTTCCAGACGATCTTTGCGAAATGACCTGAGTTATGGCTGGCAAGATAGGTGCATTCGTCACCTTTGACCTCGATCGTGGTCGTCCACGGGGCGTCTTCATGATCCAACTTTCCGCTGCTGATCCCGCGGACATCTCCCTCCTCAAACGGCGGCGCCTTGTCCATCGCCGAGATTTTCTCCATGG
>WNFU01008079.1_pt1 | contig 12790 bp, 9 predicted proteins | sample 5400121 | NCBI WGS metagenome assembly WNFU01 (sample SAMN13153360, study PRJNA577476) | soil metagenome | isolation source: 100 cm soil or saprolite under grassland replicate 1 | place: USA:California | collected 2016-06-15 | reverse complement strand
AAAGTGAACGCCCAGCTTGAAGTGGGCAAACCAGCGCCGCGAAGAGTCGTCGAGAATCGCTAAGAGCACACCAGCAAATATCTCGCGACGCACACTGGATTCTGGGGAGCACAGGCTGCTAGCCTGTCCTTTTCGGCAGCTTGCCGAAAAGGCTCTTCGACCGTTCGACCTCACACGCTGTCGCCACGCTGGGGACGTCGTCGGCAGGCTGCCGACGACAGCAGGCTAGCAGCCTGCGCTCCCCAGAGTGTGGCGGGTGTTTGGTGGGTGATCAGAGCTTGAGGCTGTGAGCGAGCCAGAAGGTATTTGATCCTTATCTTGGCCAGCTGGCGAGATTTTCGCAGTACACGACACATTTAACCACGAATGGATATTCGGCCTTCGTAATTTTGCTCATCCCTCCAAATTTCTGCCTTGACCCATGGGCGAGAATTTTCAAAGCTCGGCCTAACAAAAATACTCAACTCTGCCAAACAAAGAAAGAATACAACTCCTATGAAACCGATAATTCAGTTCAAAACAACTCCTCCACTTCTCATCTCGCTCCTGGTTGTTTGTTTTGGGCTTGCACCGATGGCGCAAGCGGTGGGTCCCGACACGGACGGTGCCATACCCGGCTCCAACAATGGCGAAGGTATTGGGGTGCTCGTTAGCCGCACCACAGGGGTCTGGAACACCGGCACAGGTTTCGAGGCGCTAAGCCAGCTCACCGCCGGCAACCAAAATACGGCGACGGGTCTTCGCGCCTTGAATAACGATATCAATGGCGGTTACAACACCGGCACTGGCGTTTATTCGCTCTTTAGCAACACCAGCGGGTTTTTCAATAGTGCCACTGGCGCGTATTCGCTCGCGAACAACACGGATGGCTTCGGCAACACGGCCAACGGTTATTCTGCGCTCTATTACAACACCGAAGGCGGAGTCAACACGGCCAATGGTTATGCTGCGCTCTACCGCAACACCACCGGCAACGGCAACACGGCCAATGGTTATCTAGCGCTCTATTACAACACCGAAGGCGTCGGCAACACGGCCAATGGTTTTCAAGCGCTCTATCACAACACCACCGGCTTCTATAACACGGCCAACGGTATTACGGCGCTTGCTTTCAATACCACCGGCGAGGGCAACACAGCCTTAGGCTATTCCGCCGGGCTTAATATCACGGGCGATGGCAATGTTTGTATTGGCGCCGGGGTCGAAGGTGTTGCTGGCGTGGACGACACCACCTGGATCAGAAATATTAACACGACGAATCTTCCTTTCGTTGCCGGTACTAACAATTATGTCACTGTCAGGATGAGCGATGGCGCGCTTGGATGGACCGCCGTCGTTTCCTCGCGACGCTACAAAGAGGACATTAAGCCGATGGACAAGGCCAGCGAAGCGCTCCTGGCGCTCGAACCGGTCACCTTCCGCTTAAAAGGCGAGCTTGATCCAAGCCACCGCCCGCAGTGGGGGCTCATCGCCGAGGAGGTGGAAAAAGTGAATCCCGATCTGGTGGACCGTAATAACAAAGGCGAGGTCGAAAGCGTACGCTACGACGCAGTGAACGCAATGTTGCTCAACGAATTCCTCAAAGCGCACCGCAAAGTCGAGGAATTGGAAGGCGCCGTCGCGAGTCTCGCGGCAATGGTGAAAGAGCAGGCAGCGCAAATCCAAAAGGTGAGCGCCGAGCTGGAACTGAATAAAGCAGCGCCGCTAACAGTCGTCGAGAATCACTAAATTCCGTAGCCGCGCGGGGCGCCGTCTTCTATAGCGGCACTCTGTGAGCGTCGCACTAGTCATCAGCGCCGCTATGCTTCACCCGAGCGCAGCAGGCCGCGCCCTTGCCGAGGCTCTAGGGCGGGAAACCGTGACACCCGGTAAGAGCATTCGTACGCAATTCTGCGTATTGCTAAAAAAATGGGAAATGTGGCAAAATCCGCCGATGTCTCGCGATGTCGCGAGACTGCAAAATCCAAAATCAAATCATCAGAATTAACGTTTATGAAAAAGATGACCCCAAACACAATCGCAACGTTTTACACACCCATTAGAAATTTAATGAGTCCCGCGACTGCGGGATTTCTCATCCCGCTCGTGCTTGTCTGTTTTGGCCTTGCACCGACGGCGCAAGCGGTGGGTCCCGACACCGACGGTTCCATACCCGGCTCCAACAATGGCGAAGGGATTGGGGTACTCATCAGCCGCACCACTGGGGTCTGGAACACCGGCACTGGTTTCGAGGCGCTAAGCCAGCTCACTGGCGGCAACCAAAATACGGCGACGGGTCTTCGAGCCCTGTCTAGCGATGTCAATGGCGGCTTTAACACCGCCACTGGCGTTTATTCGCTTTTTAGCAACACCACCGGGTTTTTCAATAGTGCCACTGGCGCTTATTCGCTCGCGAATAACACGGACGGCAACGACAACACGGCCAACGGTTATGGAGCGCTCTATTACAACACCGAAGGCGAGCAAAACACAGCCACTGGTTTTGCTGCGCTCTATCGCAACACTACCGGCGTCTTGAACATGGCCAACGGTTTTAATGCGCTCAATCACAACACCACCGGCGCCGCCAACACGGCCAACGGGGCTGGCGCCCTCTTTAGCAATACCACCGGCGGCGGCAATACGGCCAACGGTCTTAACGCACTCTTGAACAACACAGGCGGCAGCCAAAATACGGCTGTCGGTATGCAGGCGCTGAATAACAACAACGTCTCGGGGAACACAGCCCTTGGTTTTCAAGCGGCTTTTAGCAACACCTCAGGCTCCTTAAACACAGCCGCCGGCTTTCAAGCGCTCTTGAGCAACGATACCGGAGGCCAGAACTGCGCTTTTGGCTATCGCGCGCTCAAGAGCAACAACACTTCTTTTAACACCGGTTTAGGCACGTTTGCGTTGGAGAACGCCACGAATGGCTTTAACACCGGCATCGGCGCTGGGGCCCTCCAGACCACCACCACGGGAAGCGGCAACACGGCCGTGGGCAGCGGCGCGCTCATCAATAATACACAGGGCTCCGATAATGTGGCCTTGGGCGCTGGCGCCGGTTCCAGCGTCACGATGGCCAATAACGTTATTGCTATCGGCGTCCCCGGTGCGAACCTGAGCAACACCTGCTATATCGGCAACATTTGGGGCCAGCCGGGGGGAACCCAAGCCGTTTATGTCAGTTCAGTTGGGACGCTCGGCTTTGTGGTCTCTTCGCGACGTTTCAAGGACGAGATCAAGCCAATGGATAAGGTCAGCGAAGCGATTTACGCACTCAAACCGGTGAGCTTCCGTTACAAGGCGGAGATTGAGCCAACGCGTCCGCTGAGTTTTGGCCTCATCGCCGAGGAGGTGCAAAAAGTAAGCCCCGACCTTGTGTTGCGCGATGCGGACGGGAAGACCGGATCCGTGCGCTACGATGCGGTGAACGCGATGTTGCTCAACGAGTTTCTCAAAGACCACCGCAAAATGGAAGAACAGGCCCGTGAGATGCAGAAACAGAAAGCGGCAATCAGCCAATTAAAGTCAACGGCTGCAAAACAGGAAGCGACCGTCGCGGAATTGAAATCCACGGTGGCGCAGCAGCGGAAGGGGATGGAGGCCCTCACTGCAAGCCTCAAAGATTGTGCAGCGCAAATCCAGAATGTGAGCGCGCAGCTGGAACTGAGGAAACCCGTGCCGCAAGTGGTGCTGAACGATCAATAAATATTGTAGGGCGTCAATCGCCCCCACCAATCAGTCGCAGGTAAATATCTTCCAAACAGCGCGCTTTTACGCGCAGATCGAACTTTTCGCGAACGACTTCTGCGCCACTCTGCGCGATGCGCGAGAGAAAATCTCGATCTTGCACCGCACTAAGCAATGCTTGTGCGAGCGCTTCCTGATCGCGCTCCGGTACGAGCACACCGCTCACGCCGGTCTCGATCGCCTCGGGAATTCCGCCATGCTGGGTTGCAAAAACTGGCAGGCCACTCGCCATTGCTTCCAGCATGGAATTTGGAATCCCCTCCTGATTTCCGTCAGGACCTGTTTCACTCGGGTGCAGGAAAATGTGCGACGCATAATAAATGTCGCGCAGCTGCTCCTGTGAAATGAAACCGGTGAACAAAATATGACCATCGATCTTCAGCCCGCGCGCCAAATTTTGAAGTTGACTGAGCAATGGCCCCTCTCCGGCGATGGTTAGCGTCGCGTTTGGATATTGCCTCAAGAAACTCGCGAAGGCGCGGAGCGTGACCGGCAGCCCTTTTTTATCGATCAAACGACACGCTTGCACGAATCGCCATTCGGTCGTCGCGGCAGCGAAATTCCGTTCGCGAAACGGAAATTCGTAGCGTGGAATCCCGGTTCGCTGAACTTCGATCTTTTTTTCGTCGCAACCAAGATCGACAACCGCGCGCCGCAACGATTCGGAGCGAACGAGAACGAGCTTTACCGCGTCGAGCATCTGCCTGGTGGTCTCTCGATACGCAGGCTTGTTCATGTCCACCATCACATCCGCGCCGTGAAAGGAAACAATCGAAGGGTTTTCCCATGCCCGAATTAGCGGAAGGAGATGCACCGCGATTTGGCCAAAGTAAATGTGCAAAAGCTGCGCATTCCTTTTTTCCAGAACCTTCATTAGCACGCGTAATTCGCTGGCCGAAATCTTCCACGGCTTGTCGCTCACCTGGCGAAACCAGAAGCGGCGCAGAAAATGCAGCGCGGGTTTTGGGACGATGTCGATCTTATCGAATGGAAAGCGGCCCGAATTTTCGCGTTTTTGAGTGATGACAACAGGCGAGACGCGCTCGAGCGCGATTATTTGCCGGTAGATGTGCAGCATCTCCGGTTTCAGGAACGTGGCGCAATAACAGGCGACGACCGGGTCGGGATCAGAGGATGGAACGTCCAATGTTTCGACGCTCAACCTTCAACGCTGAACGTTCAACGAAATAAACGCGAGAATCGACAGGCTGGGAAGCCTGTCCGCCGAGACAGCCAGGATGGATATCTTCCAAAGTCAAAAGAGGATTTCGAAGAGCTTAATACCCTTCCATTTTCCCGGGATGTTCGGGTCGAACGACGTGCTTTCCACCCAGGTGCCGTATCGCGCGGGCGCCCACGGATTGAGCATCTGGAGCGGGTTACGGCCGTCGCGAAATGCTCGCGGAACCACCCCCTGCACCGCACGGCGTTCTGAAATCGGCGGCGGCGTGGGCATTGCTCTCACCGGTTTTTGTGGGCCGATCGGCGCCCTGAAGGTCTGGGCCGACGCGGTTGTTACCAGCGCGGCGAGGATTGCGATTATTAATGTTTTCATGTTTTTCCTTTCTTGCGAGTAACGTGCAAGTTCTTGCCCGATACTTCGCCTGCCCACATTATACACTTCGATGGACTACCTTGAAAAGGCCGCACGTGTATTGGATATAGAAATTTTTGAGCTCAAGCGGCTCCGCGACCGTTTGAGCCAAAATTTTTCCCGTGCCGTCGAGCTTATCAAAGACGCGATCGATGCGCGAGCCAAAGTGGTCGTGGTCGGAGTGGGCAAGTCCGGGCACATCGGCGCAAAAATTGCCGCCACCCTCACCAGCACAGGATCGCCGGCCGTCGTGCTCGATTCCTCAAACGCTTTGCATGGCGATCTTGGCATGATTGCCGATGGCGACGTCGTGCTTGCCTTGAGCGCGAGTGGCGAGACCGAGGAATTGCTCCGGATCCTGCCCGCAATCGCCCGGTTCCAGGTCAGGATCATCGCTATGTGCGGCGATCCGAAATCGACCCTCGCCCAAAACGCGCATCTGCTTCTCGATGTAAACATCGAACAGGAAGCTTGTCCGCTGAATCTCGCTCCGACTTCGAGCACCACGGTAATGCTGGCCCTAGGCGACGCGCTGGCAATGGTGTTGCTAGAGGCGCGTGGGTTTAACAAGGAAGATTTTGCGAAGTTTCATCCCGCCGGGCTGATCGGCCGAAGTCTCCTCATGCGTGTCCATCAAATCATGCGACCGCCGGAAGCGATGGCCATCGTTTCAACCGATACGCCGATACGTGACGTGCTCAAAGCAATGACCAGTGTCCGGGCCGGCGCTGCTCTCGTGGCCGGCGAAGATCGACAGTTACAGGGAATTTTCACACACGGAGATTTCGTGCGGCATTTTCAATCCGATTCAAAGATCGGCGAACGGTTGGTAGCAGATTTGATGACGCTGAACCCGGTCACGGTGCACAAAGACAAACTCGCAGTTGAAGTTCTGAATCTGCTCGAACGCCATCGCATTGACGACCTGGTTGTGATCGATGACAACAACGTACCGGTGGGCATCGTCGATTCGCAAGACCTCACGCGCTTGAAGTTGTTATAGCCCGATGCAGCAGCGATTTTGGTAGCGCCGCTGCCTGCCGGCCCGTGCGCGGGCGTCTCGCCCCGCGCCTGTGGGGGCGATGGTATCGCCATCGCGAACTTTTTTTAACCGCACCAACGGTAGCCGTAATAGCGCATGACAAAAGATTGTTACAGCAAGACACTCCCATCGGCTGCGCTCATGGCAGCCTCTCCCAACATCAAATGGCGCTTGGAAACTCGACTGCTTAAAGCAGTCGAGTTCTGACGCGGTGCAAACTTGTGAATAATCGACTGCAGTCTGCTGGTGATTTTCACGCGCGGCGATTTGGTGCAGCATTTTCAATCCGGTTCAAAGATCAGCGAACGGCCGCTGGCAGATCTGATGACGTTGAATCAGGTGACCGTGCATGAGGGCCGAACCTGCTCGAGCGCCATCCGATCGACGATTGGGTCGTGATCAATGAGAGCGACGTCGCCGCGCCAGCCGCACGACAAGATCGTTGCAACAACCCCCCTTCGGCTGCCCACACGGCAGGCTCCATCAGCATCGAATGGCGCCTGGAAACTTGACTGCTTAAAGCAGTCGAGTTCTAGAGCCAGTGCAACTGATTCATTACTACACGCCGCGATGCGTTCCGTGCGGTTCGCCGCGGGTTGGATTCGTCCGAAAGTGAATTGGCCGACGCGACGCCCGTTCGACTATCGCTCTCCCGCTTTTGCTGGCTTCGGCGCGGCAGGCTGGACGGTCAGTGCGCAACCGACACAGTTGCGTTAGCCCCATACGCGTGTAACAGTCCGCCTCTTTTCACTAATCACTTATCCACCCATCACCTTTCTTCCCACATGCCCGCGGCAAACGATCTTCGCAAAGGAATGGCGATCAAATATAACGGCAACCCAGCCATTGTGCTGGAGGTCCATCATCGCACGCCCGGAAATTTGCGTGCGTTCGTCCAGGCGATCATCCGCTACATCAACACCGGCAAGAGCGCTGATGTCCGCTTCGGCTCGACGGACAAGGTGGAGCTGGTCGAAATCGAGCGAAAGAACCTTGAGTTCAGTTACAAGGATCGCAACGGATATCATTTCATGGACCCGGAGACGTATGACACGATCACGTTGCAGGAAAATCTGATTGGCGACGCCAAAAATTATCTGGTGGAAAATCTTTCTGTGCAGGTTCTCTACGCAGAGGGCAAACCAGTGGAGGTTGAGTTGCCTGCCTCGGTCAGTTTGAAAGTCGTTGAATCACCGGAAGGTCTGCGCGGCGACACCGCCAGCAACGTCACGAAACCGGCCTTGCTCGAGACGGGAAAAAGAATCAACGTCCCGCTCTTCATCAAAGAAGGCGAAAACATCAAGATCGACACGCGCAGCGGCGGTTACATGGGCCGCGCGTGATTCCGCAATATTGACGAGCGCAGGCCGCTTGGCCCGTTGGTTTCGGCGGCCCCGCCGAAACAATCTTTATTCCGCGTGCGAAATGATGTTATGAGCAGCGTCATGCTCGTCGCCCGAACAATCCGCGCCCTTTGCGTAATCCGCGCGGTTCCGTCTTGCTATTCTCCACGTACATGGATTCGACTTTCACTCACCACGGTGTCTGCGTAATCTCCGGATAATTTGGCTGCGACCAAGCGAAAACCGACAAACAAAAAGCGTAAGCCGAACGGCGGCAGAAAGGTCGTCCGAAGTGTTGCGCGGGCGACACGATTCGTTCCTACGTCCGATCCGCTCGTGGTCCCCACACGCTGGGTGAAGTTTGTTTTTGCGATTTTTCTGCTGCCGGTCTGCGCGATTCTTAGTCAGACATTTTTCACCGTCTTTGCGCGCGCGACCGTGACGCAACAGCTTTGGGCTGGCGAAGAGTTTTGGTTCTTCTCGTTGGGCGCAGTTCTCTGGTTGATCGCATTCCTCGGCTTGCCTCGCCCAATCGTAATCTATGTCTTCGGACATGAACTCACCCACGCCCTCTGGGTTCTGCTAATGGGCGGGCGTATCAGCCGGTTTCGTGTTGGGCGCGACGGCGGACACATCGTCACGAACAAGACAAATTTCTGGATTGCGCTGGCGCCTTATTTTTTTCCACTCTACAGCATTCTGGCGATCGCCGCGTATGGCGCGCTCAGCCTCTTCATGAATGTGCAGCCGTATGGGCGCCTGCTGTATGCGGTGATCGGCGCCACCTGGGCGTTCCATTTTACGTTCACCTGCTGGATGATTCCGAAAAATCAGACCGACCTGAGCGATCAAGGCACATTCTTCTCACTCGTGGTCATCTACTTGATGAACCTGCTGTTGCTCAGCGTGATGCTGGTTCTTGCGTCGCGACAAATCACCTTTGCAAGGTTCGGCGCCGATTTGCTGACAAATCTTAGTAACTTCGCGCAGTGGGTTGTCGATCTCTTGCAGCGAGTGTGAGTGTAGCGTGAGCCTCTGGCTCGCGCGTCTCAAGCAAAGCGCAAGCGGGACGATCGCGCCACGTTACAGGTTGGTAATCACTGCGAATGGCAAAATGGACATCGCATCGCTTATCAAAACTTTTCGGCCGCGGTGATGAATCGGACGACAGGTAAAGAGATCGTGCGCGCCATCGAGCGAAAGCGTTTCGGGAAATTCGAGCGTTGTGTCTTTCCACCGTTCACCGGTCGGCGGAAAACCGATGCGCGAGGACAGACGCGGTACGACGACAACGATCCATTTGCCTGCCAATTCGCGGACGAAGCTGACACAGCACTCTGCAAATGTTCCGTTCGCGCCAAGCGGTAAATATTTCCCACGGTGGAAAAGGTCGGCATGTTTGCGTCGGAATTGCAGAACTCGCTGGGTTAAAAACATTTTGATGCGGCCATCCGGCCAGCTGCGTATCAGTTCGTCGGGAGTCGCCGCTGGCAGTGCTTCGAGCAGTTCGCGACGCCGTTTGTAATCGACCGGACGCCGATTGTCAGGATCGACCAGACTGTAATCCCAAATCTCGTTGCCTTGATAAATGTCGGGCACGCCCGGCGATGTCAGCTTGAGCAGCGTTTGCGTGAGCGAATTGATCGCTCCCAGACGCGCAATCTCCTGCGCAACCGGAAGGAATTTATTTCGCGGCGACGAATCTAGGATTTTTGCGACAAAATCGTGCATCGCCGCGTCCCATTCTTCGTTTGGTTGGATCCAGCTCGTATTGAGCTTCGCTTCATGGAGCGCTTTGGCCATGTAAACTTGAATCCGCCCGATGTACTCCGCTGTTGCCGCTGCTTCGGGCTCGCCCGAATCCTGGATTGGCCAGGTTCCAAGCAACGTTTGGTAGAGTAGGTATTCCTCATTCGCGTCCGGTGCTTCTGCGTCGTTAATAGTCCGCTTCCAGCGGCGATTGGTCGCTCGCCAGCGTCGCAACGATTGTCGCCAAAGCTCCGGGATTTCGGAGATGGCAACAATCCGCGCGCGCGCATCTTCGCTGCGTTTAGTGTCGTGTGTCGAGGTCGCGAGCAAGGTCGCGGGCCAATTGCGTTGTCGATCGAGATTACGTTCGTGAAAGGCGTCAATGCTCAATCCGAACTGCTGCGGCTCGCCACCAACTTCATTTAGTGCGGCCAGCCGGTTGTAAATGTAAAATACAGTGTCCTCCAGCCCTTTGGCCATGATCGGTCCCGTCGTTTGCTGAAACTTGAGAACGAAATGTGTGTGCGCGGCGCGTGCTTCGGCACCGAGGTTTTCCGGAAACCGGAAAAGCAAGACGTCACGGAGAAAATTGAAAATCGATTCTTCGATTGCCGGGTTCCGGCGCTTGGCTGCGGCGATTGCACGCTCGACTACTTGCCGATCTTCGTCGCTCACCGGCCGGCCGGGGGCGAGATAAGTCCGATAAACGGGAAAACAAGCAATCGTCTCGCGGACAGCGCGAGCAAGCGCTTCTAGTGTGAAGTCGCGATACCATCGGTTTTGCTCGGAAAGCCGATCGACCATGTTGCCCAGGACATCGACATCATTGGCGAGCGCCAGTTTCATTACTTGCAGCTTTTTCGCATACAGCAGATGCCCAAAAGGCATGGAGTGACCGATGAACCGGTGGAACGTTTTTGTGATCGCTGTCTCGGCAGACGAATCGACCAGCAGCTGCGCGACTTGATTCCCAAAATCGTAGCCGGTGGTGCCGTGTGCCAGCCAATCCTTCCGCAGCGTTTCGGCGCCGGTGAGAATTTTTTCTGCGATCATGTAAATGGCACGTCCATCCTGCGGCAGCGGGATCGCCAGCGCTTTCGCGCAGCGTTGCTGAAGCTTTTCGAAATACTCGCGCGGTAAATAAAGGCCGTCCGGATGATCAATGCGGAGACCCGTCACCGCGCGATTACGCACCAAATCGAGAGTCAGCCGGTGAACGGCATCGAAAACCTTCGGCAATTCCACGTGGATCGCTGCCAGATCGTTCACATCGAAAAAGCGGCGATAATTAATTTCTTCGGCCGCGACCCGCCAGTAAGCGAGCCGGTACGACTGCGCATTGAGCAATTCATCGAGCGCGTCGAAGCTGCGTGCATCTCCCGGCTCGCCGTTGATCTGGGCCAATGCCTTTTCAATTGCCCGTTGAACCTGCGGCGCTTCTGCGCAACGTCGTTCGAGGCGTCGCTTGATAATTTCTTTTTCGCGAATGCGCTCCGCGATGCGTTTCGGGTCGGTTTCAGTGCGCTTCGGTAAATATTCGAGCGCGGTCAAAATGCTTTGCAATTCTGCGTAGAAATCTTCCTCTCTATGTTCGGCAAGGTTTTGTAACGCGATTTGCAGAACGAAACGATACGTGCCCGGCGCGATGGGCAGTCTGCGATTGCCATAGAACAAATAAAACGTGCCCTCCTCGAAACACACTTGCAGCTCACCGCGCTCAAGGACACGTCCATATTGGTCGCTGAGGATGGGCAACAGGACTTTGTCGTGCAGATCCGATTTCAGCGGATGCCAGTCGATATCGAAATAGGGCGCGTATCTGGAGCTGGGCCCGTTTTCGAGCACATCCATCCACCATTCATTGAGCGGCTCCGCGATCCCGACATGGTTCGGTACGAAATCGAGCACCTGGCCCATTGAGTGCGCTTGCAGATTCGCAATCCAGGAGTCGTAATCCTCCCGCGAGCCGATCGCAGGGTTGAGTTTATTGTGATCGGTAATGTCGTAGCCATGGAGGCTCTCCGCGCTCGCCTGGAAATAAGGCGAGGCATAAGCATCGGTCACGCCCAGCGCGTGCAGATACGGCACAATCTCGCGCGCCTGGGCAAAGGTGAACCAGCGATTGAACTGCAATCGGTAAGTCGAACTGGGAATGCGCGGATGTTCTGTTTTCACGGCAGAGAAGAAAACGTCCAACGCTCAACGCCCAACGTCCAATGTCGAAATGCAGAGCCCACTTCGGCGTTCGGAGTTCGGCGTTGAGCGTTCGGCGTTATCTTCTACATTTTCTCTGGCACTTTGATCCCCAAAAGATTGAGACCGCGCTGCAAAACCCGAGCATTGAGATCGCACAATGCCAGGCGCGAACTGCGCGCAGGCTCTGGCGATTTCAAGACCGGACAGGCTTCATAAAATGTGTGAAAGCTGTTCGCCAACCCAAACAGATAATTTGCCAGAATGTTTGGGCGAAAATCGTTCAATACTTGTGGGACGATTTCCGCGAACTGGCAGAGACGTTTTGCGAGATTAATTTCGGCGGGATCATCGAGGGCTAACCGGTCGACTTTCGGCGCGGATTCGCCTGCTCTACGAAAAATGGAACGAATTCGCACGTAAGCATTCTGCAGATATGGCGCTGTGTTTCCTTGCAGAGAGAGCATCTTTTCCCTTTTTTTCCTCGATGATATTTCGCGCACGCTTGCACGCTTCCTCGAGAAGATCGCGCAACGGCACGTTCTCACCGGAGCGCGTCTTCATCAGTTTGCGGTCCTCACCCAGGATGCTGCCAAAGCTGATATGGCGGAGATCGGCCGTGTAACCTTCACGCCGCGCAATCTCGAAAATTTGTTTAAAATGCAAAATCTGCGGCGCGCCGACAACGTACCAAATCGCATCGGCTTTCAAATCGTTGATGCGATAGTCAACTGTTGCGAGATCTGTCGTTGCGTAATTAAATCCGCCGTCTCGCTTGCGAATGATGCATGGTTTATCAGCCAGTTCCGGAATGTCGCGAAAGAAAACGCAGACCGCGCCTTCGCTGATTTCCGCAATGCAGGACTTGAGAAGGCGCTCGACTACGCCGGGCAAACGATCGTGATAAAAGCTTTCACCGCATTGGATGTCGTAATGGACATCAAGCAATTTGTAGACGTGCTCGAAATCCTGCATTGAGAACGCGACGCATTCGTTCCAGATGTCGATGTTTTCCTTGTCACCGGCTTGCAGCTTGACCAACTCCTGACGACACACTTCACGAACCTGCGGATCGGCTGCTGCTCTTTCGTTTGTCTCCTTATAGATGCGAACGATCTCGGCGAGCGGATTGCGCTG
>WNFU01019571.1_pt1 | contig 12792 bp, 25 predicted proteins | sample 5400121 | NCBI WGS metagenome assembly WNFU01 (sample SAMN13153360, study PRJNA577476) | soil metagenome | isolation source: 100 cm soil or saprolite under grassland replicate 1 | place: USA:California | collected 2016-06-15 | reverse complement strand
CTATCCTGCCTACCTTTCTTCTAGGCTCGCGAAAAATGGAATAGAGGAGAGGCATTCCACCGCCCGATGATCCGCAAACACCTTGTGCACTTCTTGCGGGTACCCGGTCGTGACCGGCGGCGTTCGGACGCACGGGATGCCATGGGCCGGCGCGAACCCAGCCATGCGCCCATGACGCTGCCCACGAGCCCCAGCCACAGAGCCGCGATGGCACCGCCTTCGCACGCACAGCCGGGCTCTCCTGGTCGTCAGGAGGCAATCGCTCCCGGCCCCGTCGCAGGCCCGGTATCCGCCCCGTGGCGGTCCAGGATGGCCATCGCCTCCAGCACGCGCGTGCCAGCGTCCACAGTGACGAGCACGCGGCCCTCTCGGAAGCCGGTCTCGAAGTGGCGCGCTTCCGATTCCGGGATGCCCACGGCGACCAAAGCTCCAAGCAGGCCCCCGGCGGCAGCGCCGATTCCGGCCCCCGCCACGGCGGTACCCCCGGCCACACCGAACGCCGCCGCCAAGGCCCCGCCGGCGACCACCGGGCCAATACCTGGAATGGCCAGCGCGCCGATCCCGATCAAGAACCCCGTCAGGCCGCCCAGCAGCCCACCCCCGAGGGCGCCTGTGGCGGCGCCCTCCGCGGCCTGCGTGCCCATCTCTTCGATCAACACCCCCTGCGCCGTACGGTCGCGCATGGCGACGCCGATCTGGTCCCCGGTGAAGCCGGCGGCTTTGAGCTCGTCAATGGCCTGCTCGGCACTGGCCCGATCAGGGAAAAGGCCCGCCACGGTGCGGCGCCCGGTCAGATCCCGCGAATAGATGTGCTCCGCCATCGTGTATCCCTCCTGGTGACCCGCAGCTCGCCCAGACATGTCAGAAACACGCCTCTCCCAGAGAAGATGGGAGCCCCGAGGGCCTAGCGCCATATTGCAGAATGGCATGACCTCATAGTGCCCGGGTTGGCATGGCAAGGTAGCCGTGTGAATCGGCAGATTGTCCCATGGTAGGTAGATTCTGCTCCCCTCGTCTATGGCCCTCCTCCCTGTATGCCTTCCGGTGTGCGCACTCCCAGGGTGCGTCTTCCGTGGTGGACCATGGGGTCACGGCCCTCGATACCATCGTGGTGCCCCCTGGCACACCTCTTGCGATAGCCTGTGATGACCGACAGAGATCCTGCTACAGACGATGACCCATCAAGAGGGAGAGAGCTATGGGCGAGCCCATCTACATGTGTGAGTTGACCGCCGAAGAACGACACATCATCGCGCTCTTGCGCCGAGGGCCGCAGTCTGTCCATGGGTTGGCCGAGGCCCTGCGCATCAGCCCCAATCAGACCCAGGACGTCTTACAGAGTCTCAAGCGCAAAGTCGGTATTGTGCCCCTCTTCCGCTTCGACACCCTCCGCTACGGGCTTGCTGAGTAGAGACAGCACTGACCCGCTTCCCCAGATGCCGATGTCCGAACTATGACAGTCGTCGAGCGGCTCAATCATCGCAGAGAGCCCATGGCGGAGAGCATTCATTCCCGCGAATTCACCACCAGTATCAACACATCCTTTACATCGGTGGGGATTTAAGGCGGCTCATGATCGTTGCGCTTGACCTCGACCTGGCCTGCCTTGAGCGCGGCTGCTAATCACGCGCCTTACTTCGTCTCTCCAGGCGAAGAAGGCTTCCCTCGTCCAGCTGACGGTATGGGCTTCTTTGCATTCCACCACACGGGCCGATACGTGCCATTTTCTTCCCGCACCATGTAGACCAGCGCGCCTTCCCCCTGGCTGAAGGGGACCGTCTGGCTGCCCAGCATCGGAGGAATGTGTTCTGTCCAGCTGGATTTAATGGTTGTCGGCTGATCGCTTGGCCCCTTGATGACCTTGAGGACGCGGAGTAACGCTTCGTATGACTTGTCATGCCCCCCGACCCTGTTTTCCGCTTCTCCGAGGAACGTGACAGCGACCACCAGCACCTCGGCAACCAAATCGCTGTCCGCGTACAGGTGCTGGTCAGTCTTGCCCAATGGAAGAGGATGCGCGGGGAGAGCACTTGCGAGGATCCACGCGACCAACACAACAACCACTGGATGCATGGCTGCTCCTGACAGGTCTCGGGCACGGCTTTCCGCTGTCATGTGCGATAGACTAGCACAAATCCTTTCTGATGTAGAACCTGTGCGTAAGGCTGGATCTCCACCTGCGCCATAGAGAGACGGGGTGTCAAGGCACTCGATGAGGGCAGCGCTGGCCACGGGCGATGGAAAGCAAAAACCGCCGGTCTTGAGGACGTGGCGGCTCGTAGTTGGATAGCTCACTTCGCAATGCCAATTTTTCGCTCAACCCGCTCCATGCGCTTGCGCAGCGATTCAATCGCTGCCTGATGCGCGGCATCGCTTTTCACCACCATGTTCACCATAGTGCGGATATAGCGCACATCCTCGTGCGTGGCGGTGAGCTCCTCCATCATCTCCTGCATGGTGTCCTTCACGCCGTTCGTCTCTGCCCGTAACTCCTTGATGTCCTCTTTGCTTGCCATGTGCTTATGCATCATGGCCGCCAATTCTTCAATTGTGGTTGGCAGTTTTTCCATACGCCCAGCATAGCAATATGTCTAACAAAAGCAATGCGGAACGGCTTACGGCGGGTCCACCTCGGCACAAGTTCCTGGGGTCTTGCGGCTTAGCGGATGACCTCGTCGGCCTGAAAGAGGAGGGTCGGGAGGATGGTCAGGCCGAGGGTCTGGGCGGTCTTGAGGTTGATGCCGAACTCGAACTTCATGGGCTGCTCCACCGGCAGGTCGGCCGGTTTGGCGCCTTTCAAGATCTTGTCGATGTACGTCGCGGCGCGTCGCCCCATCTGGGCCAAGTTGGGGGCATAGGCCATCAGGCATCCGGCCTCGGCATAGGCCCGGGCGGCACATACGGTCGGCAACCGATGCCTGAGGGCAAGCGCCAGAAGCTGCTGGCGGTACGCGTTAAACAGGGAATGATCCATGATCATGAGCGCGTCCACCCCGCTTTGCTCCATGCTAGCAAAGATGGCGTCGAAGGCGCTGGGATCGCTCGCCTCCACACGCTGCACCCGCAACCCCAGGGCGCGGGCCTCTGGTTCGAACTGCCCGGGAACACCCTTAGAACTCCCGGGCCCCTGGATTGACGAGGACGGCCACACGGGTGAGGGTGGACCCCGCGTCCTTCAACATCTCCAGCCGTTTGCCCGTCAGTTCAAGATTTCGGTAGTTCAACCCGGTGATGTTGCCGCCCGGCCGGTTGAGGCTTGTCACCAGGGCATCCTCGAGGAAGCCGCTGAGGGCGTGTCAACGAATCTTGTGCGCCGTCGTCTGTCAGGGGGAGAGATCTGTAGCGATAGGCGAGGGTCTGCGGGAGAGCTGGCTAGGGGGTAGGGAAAGAAAAGGCCGCCACGATATGCGGACCTATGCGGCTCCTCCTGTACCTCCTCCAACAGGTTTTGCATGTGGGAAGGGCTTATTGCTTACCGGCTTTGTTCTCCCTCTGAAGCGGAGCCGCGGATCGGCTAGCGCCTCGTCGATATCTTCCCGTAGCACCATCATGGTGATCCACGGCATGGTATGTCCTCCCGCTCCTCCCATGAGCTATCGCCCCTGAATCGTCGTTCCCTCTCTCGTACCATGAGGAGCTCTCGGAGCACAATCAGATTTTTTGCCCATGTGGTTCAGGGCTTGCGCACAGCGGCCAGGAACGGTCTAGGAAAGCAACGTATTGGCTCTGGATGAGATGCCCCGAAGTTGTTTGTGTCGGAGAAAGGTGAGTTCCCTCCCCGGTCCCACCGCACGGAAGAGGAGGGACCGGGGATTACCGGCCTGCAGCGGCGGTGAGCTTTCGTACCGACTTCGCCTGCGGTCCCTTGGCGCCCGGGACGACGTCAAACTCGACCCGCTCGCCTTCATTCAAGGAATGAAGGCCTCCGCCTTCAAGGCTTGAGTAGTGGACAAAGACATCCGCACCAGTGTCCTGCGTAATGAACCCGTAGCCTTTGGCTGCGTTAAACCACTTCACAGTCCCTTGTGCCATGGCATGATCCTCCTGACATGGGGTGAGAGAATGCCGCAACGCATGATCGGAGGACCATAAAAAAAATCGCAAGCGGCATCTGCCTCGCCGTTGCGGTTTCCTCGATGCTCACGACGGTCTTGCACTGCTAGCAAGATGAAATCACTGTTGATATAGTAGCAGCAGAAGGACGATTTGTCAAAAGCTGGCGCGCGAGGCTATAAAAGGGACTCATGACGAAAGAGGAGGGCATACGTATGACCAAACCGGATCTCGTGGCACGGATGGCGCAGGAGGCCGAGTTGACCAAGCGGCAAGCGGAGCAGGTGCTGGATGTGCTCCTGGAGAGTATTCAGACCACGCTCAGTCGAGGGGAGTCCGTCACTGTGGTGGGATTCGGCACGTTTTCGGTGCTGGCACGTGCTGGCCGCAAGGGCCGGAATCCCCGTACGGGTCAGGACATCATAATTCCGGCGCGCAAGATCCCGAAGTTCAGCGCGGGGAAGGGGTTGCGGGAGGCCGTGAAGCCACCGTCCCAGGGATGAGGATGCCGGCAGCAGGCCTCATGCCCTCGTTACTATGCCCGCCGGCGGCGGCCGGGGCGCGCCCGACCTCTGTGCCTGGCGGCTTGCAATCGCATGGCCACTTCTTTGGCTTGTTTCAGATCCTCATTCGTAGAGCGCCAGAAGAGGAGGCCTCCGGCAACCCGGCGGATGGTCACGGGTATCTTCAGTTCCGCTGCCACACGCAGGATCCGGTTTTTCATGGTGGTCGGGCTTGTACTCTCTGGGAACGTCACCCGGGCTGTTGATATATCCGTGATCAATAAAACGCCTTCAACACTCTTATCGCCAGAGGACGCATGCCATGGACAAGACGCTTCCGCCGTTTAGTCAGTTGATTGCGCAGGAATGCCGCAGGTGGGCGCCGTTCAAACGCGCCTTACCGAAAGCCGATCGGGAAGCATTTGATCGGCTGTTTGATTGCGCAAAGCTCCGGGTACAGGCCGGTGTTATGGTATCGCGGCCGTGGGCGTTTGAGACCATTGTGATGGCGGTATTGCTGGAGCATGAGAAGCGGATCGAGCAACCCATTAGACAGCTCGAACATCGCGTTCTGAGCGCTGAATAATGGCCCAGTGAGAAAAAAAGAAAGCCCCAGGCGCCACGGCCCAGGGCACGCGTGAGTTGGACCCCTTTGATCAAGGGCAGTTCGCAACTCGGTGTATTCATTATAGAAACAGCAGGGTATGAATTTCAAGGAGTGCGCCGCGTGAGATGATACGCCACAGGATTGCGGGCACATCGAGGCTCTCGGAGGCCTTCGCGACGGTCCAGGCCAGGCAAGGAGGCATTTCTGTCGATCCTACGGTGGGTCCATTCCATTAGCTTCCGTGCCGTAGGGCCTTCATTGGAGAGGTGAGCTAGCCCATGGGTCTTGTGCCATATGGGAGTTATTCTCGGTGAATAAACACCATCAAATAATTTAGGTGCTGCCATGACAAACTGGAAAAGTGCACTTGGATCTCTCGAATATACGAGAGATTTTGAAAGCTTCCAGAGGAGATTTAGGCTCAGGTCTAATCTCGCCGCCGCAGAGGTACAATGTCTCACAACAGACGAACTTATAACGCGACTCTGGTCGGAAGGGCATGATCTCTCGCTGAGAGATATAGCCGAGCGGGTCCTTGAAATTGGCCTCTCTTAAGAAGAGAAGAGCAGGCTCAAAACCATAATTCGAAATCTTATATCTGCAGGTGAGAATGTCCCATCTCGGGATAAACCAAAAATCGATCGGAAGCTTAAGTACTTCCTCCGTCTACTGGACATGCCAGATGCGGCAGAGATTACATTGTCATTCCTTGATCACCCGCGGAAAGGTCGACGAAAGATAGGATATGATGTGTTGAAGAGAGGGGGTATAAATACAACTATAGGATCACAATTAAGAGAGCATCATGTAAGGACGTATGATGAGGGGTTGCTCGTTCTTGTGGTGCAAAATCCAGAAGTAGTCAAAAATGTCGATTACCACTATCTGCTACGCGAATTCAGCGAGGACTACTGGAGAATGGGAGTTCTGGAGGGCTTACTACAGTCTGATGCCCAACAGACCCAAGCGATTGCTGTCGATTATCCGATTGAGTTTACCTAGGCGGTCGGCAGGCTTCGACATCATGAAAGTCTTCCCACCTTGAGATGGCTCTTGAGTAAACACATGACGGATATTGAATTCTTATCGATCTACGCTTGGACAATTGGAAAGCTTCGCTCGGCAAGAGATCCAACACATCTTAAACAAGTAGTGGAAAAGCACCTACAGAGTAATAAACATACGGACCTCTAAGAGGGCGCGGGACCTTGGTAAAAGTGCCTCACGCTTTGAGTTGCACCTTAGAGGTCTAAGATGCAATTCGTTCGGCCTCTCTGGACTTGCGTGATCCTGATGGCGCGGCCGGTCTTGGGATGACTGCTCCTCGGCACTCGCACTTGATACGCCTCCGCGCCCGCTGGTGAAGGGGGCATTTCCGCAAGGCTCTGCTGCCGTGATGCCACAAAAGACTCCCGAGGTTCAGCCCCCAGTGGTATAACAGCAGTGCACTGCATCTCACGAGGAAAGGCCAGACGGTGGTGGCGCTCACGCATCCGAGGGCCATACGAGAGAAGGTTTGGGCCGCTTTCCGCCGCACGCACACGAAGGTTGCGATGAAAAAGTTTCTCACCCACATCGGGACAGCGGTTATCCTGGCAACGTTTGCCGCAGTGCCCTTGAGCCTCTCCGCTCAGGCTGCGGAGCCCTGTGGTCTGTGGCGCGAGGAGAAGCGGGAGGGAGTCGAATCGCCCCGATTTCGGCTCTTGACAGCGTTCGGTGGCAGGGCGTTTCTCGACATGGAGACGTGCTTAGTGTGGAGTCTGGACGTGGCTGAACAACCCCTCACACTCACCGATGCCGTCTACTACTGCACCAACAAAGGACAAGGCGGACCCACAGGAGCCATGGGATGGCGGCTACCATCCGCGGCCGAGTTGACCAGCTTGGATGGAGAACAGTGGCGCACACAACGCGACACGTTTGAACAATATAAATTGCCACCGATGGTAAGAACGGAGACATTTTTCTGGACGACCACCCCATGGCCTCCTGAACCTGATGCTTGGGCGGTGGTGATGTTCAGCGCGAGGACGACGATCAGCGCTCCATCCAGAAAGGATATCAAGGCGGGCGCGTGGTGCGTACGTTGCTGTCCGGCAGCTGGTTTCCGGTAAACGGACGATGACGAGGTCAGCCCCCACCCGGATGCCCACCAACGTCTCAAGGCATCTATCAACATCTGGTGTCGCGGGGTTTGGCCCTTCCCCTCATGAGGGGGAGGGCACTCCGCGCCCTATCCCTTTCCTCCACCCCATGGCGGCGGATGGCCTTGGTGAGGAAGCGTGTGGCGGCTTGCTCGTCCCGCTGTGCCGTGAGGAGGAAATCGATAGTCTGGCCAGCCTTGTCCACCACGCAATAGAGATACTTCCACTGTCCGTTGACCCTGATGTACGTCTCATCCATGCGCCAGCTGACCCAGACCGGCCGCTTCCGGCGGTGGAACGCCTCCTCCAGTTGTGGGGCGTACTTCAGGACCCAGCGGTTGATCGTCGCCTGATCGACCGCCACACCGCGCTCCTGCATGAGCTCTTCTAGTTGGCGATAGCTCAGGGGATAGGCCACGTACCAGCGCACACAGGTCAGGATAATGTCTTTCTGGAAATGGGCACCCTTGAAATTCACCATGATCTCGCTCCCTCTTGTCACCCTAGGTCATAGAGGGAGATCATACCCCAAATGGCTCGCGCACGAAAATTTGCGACAGATCCCACGCCGACCACCCCATCCCGTGTTCGCCCTGAGGCGGACGATGAAGCGCTGTGCCGGGGAATCCCATCTCACGGTCGGTTCGCCTGGTGAACCCGGCGCCACAGCGGGCTCCCCGCACCAGCGCAGCATCAATCTCTCAGGCCGCAGCAACTTCCGGGCCAGTGCCACGATGCCAATCTTCCGCACCCGAGCACTCCCTGGGCCGAAACGCGCCTGATACCGCCGCGCCAGCTCGCTCTCCGGCTGGCACCGCAACCAGCCCCACGCCATCTCGATAGCCATCGCCGGAATGTGGCGATTCCCCGCCTTCGCGATCCCCAGCTCGTGGCGTGACTGTCCGCTCTGATGCGGCGTCGGCGTCAGCCCGACCCACGCCCCCACCGGCTTCCGATTCCGAAACTCCCGCCAGGCACAGAACTCCATCACAGAGAGCCACGCGCTGTTCGTCCCCATTCCCCGCAGCGTGTTCAACTGGCACTCCTGCGCCACCACCGGCTCCGCACTGGTGCGCAGCAGCTCTCGACGCTCGGCTTCCAGGGCCTCGCTCCGCGCCGTGAGGAAGAGCATCTGCTGCCATTCATGCTCCAGGCGCGCCTGGAGTGCCGGTGGGAGTGGTGACACATCCCACTGCTGCAGCTGACGCAGCTGCGCTGGCAATATCCCCCTGGAGCTCGATGCGCACCCCATGGCCCGCCAGCAGGCCCTGGATGCGATTCGTCACCAGCGGCCGGTCGCGCATCGCCGTCGGCAACTCCCGGTGGAGCTGCCAGCGGTCTTCATCCTCGACACTCGGCACCCGGACGACGCTCCACACCTTCTGCTCCCCGGCAAGATGCCGCAGCAGTATCGTGAGCCATTTGTGGACGTCGATACGGTCGGTCTTCGCCCGCCGCTGGCGGCGATTGACCTCGATGCTTGTTGAGTCCACAACATGGTTTCGACCCCATGGACCACGAGGAAGCGGTGGAGCCAGAACCCATTCCGGCCCGCCTCGCAGCAACTCATCATCGGCGTATCATCCCGTAGCCCAAAGCGCCGCTGCGCCCGGACAATCTCCTCGCGCACCGCTGGCCATCTCCCACAGTCACGCGTCGTTCCCGCGGCCACGGCGCGACGCGCTTCGTAAAGCCGAGCTTCCATGTGCTAACTCCCAGCTCGAAAGCCAACCAAAGAGTCGGGGTCAATGCGGCATCCTGCTCAGTATGATGTCGCTCCTTCCTGTTGAGAGGTTTTTGAAGGAACATGACAGCAAGCAGCCTGTCTTCCCTCTTGCTCACCTACATAAGGATCTAATGGGGCACGAGTTGAGCTGCAGCGGGCAATAACAGCACGAGATGGTGTACCTCACCTCGCCCGGGGAAGGAATGAAACATGGAACAACCACAGAGCTGCCCGCAGACCGAGCGGCGCTCCGGATGCACTTTCCCCCGGCTGCTGTCCCAGCTGCTGCCGACATATAGTCAGCTCGTCGCCCTGCGTGCGGGCATATAGGCCCCAGCAGCGCACCAGCACGGCCTTGGAAAGTTTGCGACAGAACCCGCGTAGGTCCTATTAAGCTATGAACTCCCAGTCAAGACGCGTCTGTCGCGTGTTTACGCGACCATCAATCCCGAGTGTATCGAATGCTGCTGGCGTTAGGTCGAGACCGGCGGGGTTTGTTGGGACACGGCCGTTTTGAGCCTTTCTCTTCATCACAAACTGCGCTTCCGCCAGAGGGCGTGCGCCAGTGTCCCAGTATGAATCCTTGGTATTCCACGGGCCGACGTCATTGACGCGGCATTCGACCACCTTCCCATTCTTGGGGTTGAGAACGCGAATGCGGCGCCGTTCGTCGCTAACCCTCGCCGGCAGCGAGGCCTCAGGGCGATCGGGATTGATCTTACCGCCGTAGGCACTCTCCATGAGTTTCTGGACTTTTGTCAGTCAATCAGGAATCATATTGTGGAACAAGATCATCGAGCCGTGAAGCGAGTCACGCGTCCGATGCTGGAGTTCAAGTCGTTTGAGGCGGCCCAGGGCACGCTGGTCGGCATCGAGCTCATGCACATGATCAAGAAAGGCCAAATGGTAGTCGAGGAAGGGGTCGCAGGTCTCACACCGGCCCAACAGTGCTATTCCGTGGCCGCCTAATCCTGAGCCCAGCAGGGCTCTCTCGATCATCCCTCAAAATTTGCGACAGATCCCAAGAGGGAGTCCCGTATGATGATCAATAACGTTGTTTTCCTGTTCGATGTGGACAACACGCTCCTCGACAACGATCGCATCACCGCCGACTTGAAGCGCCATCTGGAGCGCGAGGTCGGGCCCGAGCGACAGCAGCGCTACTGGATGATCTTCGAGCAGTTGCGCACCGCACTAGGCTACGCCGACTATCTGGGCGCCCTGCAGCGCTATCGGGCTGAGTACCCGCGCGATCCGCATCTGCTGACGGTCTCCCACTTCCTAGTGAACTATCCGTTTGCGAATCGCCTGTTTCCAGAGGCACTCGACGTGGTCGAGCATGTCAAGCCGTGGGGGCCAGCAGTGATCCTGTCGGACGGCGATGTGGTTTTCCAACCGCGCAAAGTGGAGCGCTCAGGACTGTTCGAGGCGGTGGATGGGCACGTATTGATTTACGTGGACAAAGAGCAGGAATTGGACGATGTCGAGCAGTGGTACCCCGCCGAGCACTATATGCTGATCGACGACAAGCTGCGCATTCTGACAGCCGTCAAGCAGCGCTGGGGCAGGCGGGTGACGACGATCTTTCCGCGCCAGGGGCATTATGCTCACGATCCGCAGGTGCTGTCCAGCTATCCACCGGCAGATATGAGCCTCAGCTGCATCGGCGAGCTCTTGAACTACGATCGACACGCACTGCTCGAGGCGGCGCGCACCCGTAATGGCATTGTCACGTTACCTAACGAGCGATGACACATGTGCCACTCGGAGGGTATGTCATGGGCTTATGATGCTCAGGTATCCCATTTTGGTTCACTAATCGGCCTCGCAATGGCCTGAGCGTCCCACTCTGCAACCCCGTTCTGCTGATGTGACCGTGAAGTTGACCGTACTATTTTGTTGCATCCCTGTAGCGTCGACCACACAGGGCCGCCACAGAGGGGAACCCGCATGGGATCGGTAGCGGAGACAAGCATGATAGATGAGCAGGCCGGATCGCCTGGGGATCCGTGTGTGATGGTGCTCTACGGCGGCTCCGGAGATTTGACCAAACGCAAGCTGATTCCGGCGCTGTACAACCTGGCGAAGGACACGTTACTGCCGCAGCAATTCGCCATCGTCGGTTCTGCACGTCGCCCCATGACCCATGAAACCTTCCGCCTGCAGCCGCAGGAGGGGATCTCCCTGCGCTTTGGGGCCAAAGTGCCCGGCCCCCTGGTGCGGTTGGGGCCGGTGAATATGGAGTTTCGGTACGCCGACTCCTTCGGCACGACTCCAAGCACCGGCTACGAGCGGCTGCTGTATAATGGTATGATGGGCGATGCCATCCTCTTCCAGCGCGCTGATATGGTCGAAGCCGCCTGGGCCGTGGTCGCCCCGATCTTAGATGTCTGGAAGGTCCTGCCCCCTCGACACTTCCCGAACTATGCCGCGGGCACCTGGGGCCCCAAGGCGGCCGATGAGCTGATCGGGCGCGATGGACGGCAGTGGAGGAGGAGCGAGTGATGCTCTTAGCTGGCGACATCGGCGGCACGCATACCAGGCTCGCCTTCTTTACGGTGCAGGATGTCGATCTGAAACTCATCGTGGACGCGACGTTCCCGAGCCGGCATTATCCCAACCTCGAGGCGCTGGTCCACACGTTCGTGACGTCGCACCAGCAGCCTATCGATCAGGCCTGCTTCGGCATCGCAGGACCCGTCCAGCATGGGCGCAGCGAGGCGACGAATCTGGCCTGGGTCGTGGATGCCTGGCGCGTAGCGCAGGCGCTGCACCTGGAGGCCGTGGGGCTTCTGAACGACCTCGAAGCCCATGCCTATGGCATCGCCATGCTCACCCCGGAGGACGTCGTGGTGCTGAGCGAAGGGAGTCCAGGCGCGTCCGGCAACAGCGTGATCATCGTGGCGGGGACGGGGCTTGGGGAAGCGGGACTCTGCTGGGATGGGCGACAGCACCGGCCCTTCGCGTCTGAGGGCGGGCATACCACCTTTGTGCCGCAGAATGCGTTGGAGATGGAGCTGTTGCGGTATCTGCTCCGCCAGTTCACGCACGTCAGTTGGGAACGCGTCGTCTCCGGTCCGGGCTTGCACAACCTCTACAGGTTTCTCCGGGATACCGGACGGGGCGAAGAACCAGCGTGGCTTCGCGAGGAGATGCAGCAGGGGGATCCTGCCGCCGCCATCTCAGCAGCCGCGCTCGCGGGGACATGCGGCCTCTGTGCCCAGGCCCTTGATCTCTTCGTCTCCCTGTACGGCGCAGAAGCCGGGAACTTGGCCTTGAAGCTCATGGCTACCGGAGGAATCTATGTGGGCGGGGGGATCGCGCCCAAGATCCTTGCGAAGCTGCAGGACGCAACATTCATGGAGGCGTTCGTGGCCAAGGGGCGCATGAGGCCGTTGCTCGAGCGGATCCCCGTGCGCGTGATGCTGAACGACAAGACGGCCCTGCTCGGTGCTGCCCGCTATGCCGCGCTTCACGCATCATCTCCGGACACGCGGCCTTCACCAGGGGTTATCTGACCCTTGCCCATCTCGAGAGCCATGTGATGCCGGCATCAACCCTCGATGCCGGGTATGGTGCAGCGGCGGTCAAAGCTGGAGGAGGAGCGCGCGACGATGCCCTACCAACCGATCGAGCACTACGGGATCATTGGCAACCTGTGCACGGCAGCCCTGGTGGGGATGGACGGCTCCATCGACTGGCTGTGTCTGCCCCGCTTCGATTCGCCCAGCGTGTTCGCGGCCATCTTAGACGACGACC
>WNFU01007577.1_pt1 | contig 12792 bp, 11 predicted proteins | sample 5400121 | NCBI WGS metagenome assembly WNFU01 (sample SAMN13153360, study PRJNA577476) | soil metagenome | isolation source: 100 cm soil or saprolite under grassland replicate 1 | place: USA:California | collected 2016-06-15 | reverse complement strand
ACGGCTATCGAACTGCGGACGTCCGGCCCGACCCGGCTGCCGGAGATGTGCCAGACACGGACGGTATCCGGTCTGCTGCGTTCGTACTCGAAGTGCGCGGCGACGACATGGGGCCCGGCGACGTCCAGGACGATGTCATCGCCGGCCTCGGGGACGATGACCGGCGGCGCCGCCAGATCGTCCAAAGTGTACAGTGTCATGGCTTGGCCGTACGAGCTCAGCACCGCGAACGGCTTGCCCTCGATGATTGTGGTCGCGAACCCGGTGAGCTTTGATGTGACACCGGTCGGGGTCTCGGCGCGGAGTGCGCCATCGGCGAGGTCCCAGATCCTGAGCATGCCCTGGCCGAACGTGACCAGGGCTTCGCCGCCCGGCAGGGCTATGCGGGAGAGCCAATGCAAATGGGTGTGATGCGCAGGGATCGGCGGTCCGTGTTGCTGGCCGGTGGTCAGGTTCCATCGTCGGAGGTTGCCGTCGCTGACATATCTCGAACCGGCGCCTTGCGCCGCGATGACATCGTGGCCGTCGAACCACGCGGCAAGAGCGCGGGTGCTCTCGATACCGGTTGCCAACGGCGCGGCCGCCAGGTGCCCATTCGAGCCCTGCCGCGCCACGATCGTGCCACCCTCGTCAGCGCTCACCACAACGTCGGCGGGCTCTGCCATGACGACGCGGCAGACGCGCTCGTCGTGGCCAGGTGCGCGGACAACGGGCACGTCGAGGTCCCACAGGGCCACCACACCGTCGTACGCCGACCCGGTGAGCAGCAGGTCACGATCCTGCCACCTGACCGGCTGTACCAGGCAGCCGGCGACCGGACCCGTGATCGGCGGCTTCTCCTGTCGGGATGTGCCAAGGTTCCACAGGTGCACCCGCCATGGTGTAGGCACCGCCAGCGTCCCTGACACCGCTGCCAGTCTGGGATGAGGCGATGAAGTACCATGCATCTCCATCAGCCCGTCCGGGCGGCGGTTGACATGGGCGGTGATCGGGGCGCTGATCAACGCACCGGTCGCCAGATCGAACGTGACAATCAGATGCGCCTCGTCAACCACTGTCACGCCGTCCCTGCCGTCCACAGTGGACAGCGCAACACTGCGGACCCTCATGCACTCCTGCGGTACCCGCAGGCTCGGCAACTCGCCGCCGTCCAGATCCCACAGCGACAGGCCATCGCCACCCATCAACAGAACATGTCGCCCATCGGCCAGCCGGCCTCCGTACAGCGAGCATGCCTGAGCCCCGTCCGGCACGCCGAGCTGCTCGCCCGTCGGCAGCGACCAGCATTGGACGCGCCAATTCACATCCCGCGTCACCACCCGCGCCCGTCGGCCGGACTCCGCCACGTACAGCTCGACGAGGTGATCCTCGCCCGTGTCCACCGTCCGGCGTAGCGACGAGTCCAGGACGCCCCAGATCCGCAACCACCCACCGTCGTGCCCGGACACGAGCACGGGATCGTGGGCCATCATCGCGAACGACAGGCACCGGACCGGCTCGTCGCACGGCAACTCGCGCGACTGCCCGGACAGTAGGTCCCACACCCGCAGTCGATAGCTCGACTCGCCGACGCGGGAGCCGCGTTCATGGGAGCCGACGGCCAGCAGCGGCCGCTGTTCAAGCGGCCCGAAGGCCATTGCCGTCACCGGCCCGACATGTGCCTTCAGCTGAAGCCGCGGATCGAGATCCGTACCGGTCGCCCAACCCACCCGCCAGAGCGGGGCGCCGGGATCGGAACCAGCCAGTTCCTCCGCCACGTCAACGGCGCCGAGTCGCACCGCGTCGAGGTACGACAACTGGCGCCGATCAACGTCGCTCAATCCCGGTCGCCCCGATGCGGACCCGCGAGCATGGATGGAGTCCAACCGCCCGATCTTCCCCGCATGACAGGCCTGGCAGCGATCCGCTCGTCGTCCAGTGCTTCGCAAACGCCGCTCGGGCGACATCCTCCATCGGCTTGTATCCGGGAATATCGTAGGGCCCGTAGTGGCCGGAGAAGTTACCGAAATCGTGGATCTGACCGGCTTCGTTCACCTCGAAGGTCCCTGCCATGTGAACGGGCTGATTGTCAGCCAGACTCGCATGCCCTGCCTCGTAAGCATCCAGCACGTCGTCGTGGGCCGCCGGGCAATTTCAAGCGGCTTCCAACCAGTCGTCAGGGACATTCCAGCATAGTCGCCCTACGCGGCCCGACCCGGGACGCATGCAGGCCAGTCGATCACGAGCCAAGACGGCACAGCAGCTTTTGGACTGCGGCGATCCCCGCCTCGCCCAGACCTGGAGGATCGGAGACGCAGGTGAGTTGGCAGTCGAGCCCGGATCTCCGTTGAGTCGCTCCTGAGCACGCGCTACAGCTTCATCTGCTCCATGGCGGACAGGTACGCCTCGGTGTAGGTCGGGAATTGAGCGACCTGATCGAGGAGGGTGTCGACCGGCACCGCGGCCCGGATGGCGAGGGCGGCTTGGTGGATCGACTCTCCAGCAAGGGGGGCGACCGCCCAGGCGCCGACCAGGACCCGCCGATGCCGGTCGACCAGTAGGCCGAGGGTTCCTCGTGGCTCGGTTTCGTAGGTCCACGGCCGGGAGATCGTGGCCGGCAGGTCCACCTCCGACATCGCCACCTCGACGCCCCGATCGCGGGCCGTCGCGCCGGTCATGCCCACCGCGGCGATCTCCGGGTCGGCGAAGATGACCCGGGGGATGCCGTCGTAGCAGGCGCGTCGGGGCCGGCCGCAGATCGTGTCGGCGGCGACCCTCCCCTGGTATTTGGCGACGTGGGTGAACAGAGCCTGTCCGGTCACGTCGCCGACCGCCCACAGCCCGTCGCCAAAGCGGCAGTGCTCGTCGACGGGTATACCGCGCCCATCCCATGCGGCGACGTCGATGCCGACGGTCTCCAGGCCCAGGTCCTGGACGCGGGGTCGGCGGCCGGTACCGAGGACGATGACATCGACCTCCACGGCTTCGCCATCGTCGAGATCGACCCGCGCACCGTCGCGGTTGCCCACGACTCGGCGCGCCTGCCGGCCCAGCCGCACATCCATCCCCTCCGCCCGAAGGGCCTGCTGTACCAGCTCACCGACCCACCGGGTCCCATGCCGAGCACGATCGCGTCAAATCTTCCGGTCATCTGGCGTCTCCCTCCCTGTACCCACACCTTGACAGGGCCGGGCGGTACTGGCACGGCGGGGAGGGCCTCAGCTGTGGACCTTCTCGATCATACGTACGGCAAACGCGCGGCCACCGGTCGCCCGTTGCCAGGCACGGCCAAAGCTCTGCCGGTGGCCAGTTACGGGCGGTCGCAACCTATGCATCGAGTTGACGTTCGTGGCCCTCCGCGACAAAGGCTTCTTCAACCTCTATCCCACCCGCCGAAATCAACTCAACGAGCGTTGCCCGAAGTGATCGATAGTCGCATTCTGCCGGAATATCTACTGCGAAATGGAACTCGACATTGGTGAACTCCCAGGTGCATCCGGCGGCCCGAAAAATTTCGAGCACACGATCGCGATTAGCGTGTGTCTTGTCTCTGAGGATTACGCGAACTGTCGAGTGCCCCGAATGGCGAACCAGACCGTCGAACACCAGCTCGCGACGCTCGTGGTCTGGCTTCGCCCGGATGATGTCGCCACACGACAAGCCGCGTACGAAGAAGGGAATGTTCTGTAGTTCCAGCTGATAGGGCGCGGGAGTGTTCTTTGCCCAAATACGCTCGGTGCTGAAGGGTGGCCAGGTAGCGCTGACCTGCGGCAGGTCGAACGCTACCTGGAACATACCCGGTGGCCGGGGATCATTTCGTGCCACCGCCAGAACCACCTTTCGTCAAAGCTGAATCAGGTTGAGGTGAGTCGCGTCTATCAATCCTCGTCGTGGCAAAAACTCTCGAAGCTCGTTATCCCACTGTTCAACGGTCTTGTCTGACTTATCTCGGTTGCAGGCACGGCACGCAACAACGCCGTTATGGGGATCTCCGCAGCCGCCGCACGACTTCGGGACCTGGTGATCGATCTGCGCGTCGTCGGGCTGCCCGGGTACGCCGCTCTGCGAGGGACGGCGCGTGACGTCCCGCCCGCAGTACTCGATTTCAGTTGACCGCCATTCTTTTCGGCATTCGCCGCATATACGTCGTCCCGGCCGGCATCAGTGAAGTCGAGACCCTTACGGTTGTCCGCGTTCGTTCCGCAGTTGTGCACGAGTACCGGACTGTCGCCGGCTACCACATAGTAGGTGTGACGTCACTACAGTGGGCGGGCTCGGGTGCATGGTGCTGATCATGCCATTGATGTGCCGTGTTGGCGATGCGTCTACTGGCGTCGCATCGACAGGTGGCGATGGTGACAGCGACCGTGACCGCAACCGTCGCGCACGTCTTGCGGAGCATCGTCAATCGAAGCGACGTGCATCGATGGATGATTTGACGCCGATCAGCTCGTTTGGGCGGTCAGTGTGCGTCGCGCTTGCCGGCGCGGCGGTTGATCAGGTTGGTGACGGCGTTGATCCGGCGGCGCAGACGCACGGAGTCGGCGTGTGCGGCGGCGCGGGCTTGGTCCAGAGTGGTGCGGGCGGCGTCGAGGTTGCCGGCTTTGGCGTAGCCTTCGGCGAGCCAGGTCTGGTAGAGGGCGACCTCGCGGACGTGGCTGTTGTCGTAGCCGGCGAGGGCTCGGGTGAGCAGGGGTTCGGCGTCGGCGGGGTGCCCGAGTTCGATGAGGCAGCGGCCGGCCATCACGTCGATCTCGGCCCGGTCCAGCCAGTACACCCATTCGGGCTCGGCGATGCCGTCCGAGCGTTGGGTATAGGCGTCGTCGACGGCGTCGAGGGCGCGGCGAGTGGTGTCGGCGTCGTGGGCGCGGGCGGCGGCCCAGGCGAGGCGTTCGGCCAGTAGTGCCCGCACCAGTGGGGTCGCGTTGGGTGCGCCGGTGACGGCGGACCTGGCGATGAGCACGGCGTCGTCGCGTTTGCCGACGTTGGCGATCTGGTAGGCGAGGCTGGACAGCAGCTGCGCACCCAGGGCTCGGTCTGCGGCGGCTTGGGCGGCGGTGACGCCGGATAGGTAGAGGCGTTGGGCTTGCTGGTAGTGGCCGGCGTCGGAGGCGACCCAGCCGGCCAGCTGTGACAGTTCCCCGACCACGGTGAGGAGGCGGGTGCCGAGTTGGTCGGGGTAGGACGCCTGCCGGGTCAGCTGCTGGGCGTGATCAAGTTCGGCCGCGACGACGGGTAGCAGGTGGGCGCTGCTGACGGTGTCGTCGAGGTGGCGTAGCTCGACCACACGTGCTTCCAGCTTGCTGATGAGCGTGGTGCCGATGCGTCGGCCGGCGGCCAGGTGCCGGGCGGTGGGTCGGTCGCCGATCAGCCATTCGTGGGTCAGCCGTACCGGGTCCTGTGGGGTGCTGATCGGGACGCCGAGGACCTGTTGGTAGCGGTCCACGACCTCGGGCGTTACGGTGCGGCGGCCGGTCTCGACGAGGCTGAGGTAGGGCTTGCTGAAGTGGGTCAGCGCGGCCATGCCGGCCAGGCTGTGACCGGCGGCCTGCCGGGCGGCGCGCATCTGCGCGGCCAGATCGGTGGTGTCGTCTGTAGACGGTGGAAGACCCTGCCCTGCTTCCATGGTCATCTCTTTCCGCTGATCCTGGTTTCAGGCCCAGCGGGAACGCGCATCGAGTCCGGACCCGGCTGGCGCCACCCCGGGGAAGGCCGGGGGCGGGTGGCGAAGACTCGCCCTCTTCGCAGCCCGTGGCTGTCCCGGCCTTCCCCACCGTAGACCACCCGCGTGCGAAGGGACCACCCGGTCATGTCGATGCACCTGCCGGCCCGGCCCGGCTGGACGTGCCGGACCTGTGGCCGGGACTGGCCGTGCCCGACGCGCAGGCGTCAGCTGCTGGCCGAGTACGAGGGTGCGCGGGTGTCGCTGATGCTGTCCCTGTCCGGGTACTTCATCGAGGCGTGCACGGACCTGCCCGATGCCGACTGCGGATCGCTGCACCACCGGTTCCTCGGCTGGGCCACCGGATCCCCCGACACGTCGCGGCGGTAGGGCGGCCCCGACGGACCAGGATCCGGCGGGGCACCGGATGGCGTGTGTCAGTCGTCGTCGGATGGTGTCGGATCGTCCGAGCTGTCGTTGGTGCCTTCGGTGTCTTCCGGGTGCTCAGTGTCGCTTGTGGACTTTAGAGCGTCGTCCATCGCCTCGATCGCCTTGCGTTGCAACCGGAGCCGGACGTGGGCGTACACGTCGGCGGTGGTGTGTATCTGAGCATGGCCGAGTAGGTCTTTGACGGTGACCAGGTCCACGCCCTGTTCCAGCAGCAGGGTGGCACAGGTATGTCTCAAGTCGTGGAACCGGATGTGACGCAGATCGGCCAGGTCCCAGAGCATCTGGTGGGTGCGGTGAATCGTAGCCGGGTCCAGCGGGCCGCCGGTGGTGTTGGCGAACACCAGACCGGTGTCTTTCCACGAGTCACCGGCGTCACGGCGATCGATGTCCTGGCGCTTCTTGTAACGGCGCAGCGAGGTGACGCATTCGCGGGGTATCGCGATGCGTCGGGCGGAGCGGTGGGTCTTGACCGGTTGGAACGTCGGCCCGCCCTTGGTACGCGCCAGGGTGCGTCGCACGTGCAGGTGTCCGGCGGAAAGGTCGATGTCCGTCCATTGCAGGCCGAGCAGTTCACCTTGACGCAGCCCGGTGCGTAGCGCGAGCTCGAACAGGGCGCCGTGGCGGTGGTAGGCGGCGGTCAACAGGTAGCGGCGGGCCTCGCCCATGGTGAAGGGTTGGAAGTCGCTGCGCGGGGTGGGTAGCCGTACGGTGGAGGCGACGTTACGGCCGAGCACGTCCTCGCGAACCCCGTCAGCGAGGGCGGCGGACAGCACCGCCCGCACATACCGCACGGTCGCCGGTTTGATCATCTTGCGGCAGCACTTCCCCACCGCACAGCAACGAGGACGCTTGTCCGGGCGCCGGTGGTCCGGGTCGCGGGCGCCATCCCATCCCCAGGTGCAGCATTGGCAGGCTGTCGCGATACGGTCAAGGAAGGCGCGCACGTCGGTGACGGTCAGCGCACCCACCCGGCGGGTACCGAGACCGGGGATCAGGAACCGGCGGATCAGGGTCTCGTAGGTGACGTAGGTGGTAGCCCGCAGCCGGTGCCGGGCCACCGTGCGCAGCCACGTGGCCAGGTACTTCTCCACGGTCAGGTTCGGGTCGGCGGCGAGTACGGCGGTGCCGCGGGCCGAGTCGGTGAGTTTGGCGTTGAGTTTGTCAGAGGCTTCCCGGTGGCTGTTGCCGTAGACGTAGACCCGTTTGCGGGTGCCGTCGGCGGCCAGGACGTAGCCGGAGCCGCACCAGCGGCCGTCGATGCGTTGGTAGACGGTGCCGTTACCGTTGGCGTTCTTCTTGGCGGGCATGTTATGTGTCCTCGTTGGTGAGTGAGTCGAGGTAGGTCTGCAAGGCGGCGGCGGGGATGCGACGGCAGCGGCCGATGCGCACGGAGCGCAGCCGGTGGGAGCGGATCAGGTCGTAGACGGTGTGCCGGCCGACCTGGAGGCGGGCCATCACGTCGGCGACGGTGAGCAGGTCTGGGGTCATCCGTCCCCCGGCAACCCGTATCGCCGCTCGTGTTCACCGGGTGCGCGGCCCTGGTAGCGCCAGTCGTTGACGACGACCAGCGGACCGGTGCCGCCCAGTTGGAGCCGGTCGACCAGTTGAGCGTTGGCCCACGCCTGCCGTTCGGCGCGCAGCGCGGTGAAGGTGGTCGAATAGCTGCGGGACTTGGTGCAGAAGTGGCCCCGGTAGCCGGCCTGGTGGGCGTAGCGGCGCAGCCGCAGCGGCGCGAACTCGGGTTGCCCGCCCAGCCGCCAACACGTCTCCACCAGAGCGTGGGCGTGGCCGGTCAACTCGTCCAGCCGCACACCGCGTCGACGGCCGGTGCCGCCGCACGTTCGACACAGCCCCGACGGGGCGGTGCCGGCGCCGTGACAGGTGCGGCAGCAGATCGGCGGCAGGTTCAGCCCGGCGGACTCGGTGGATTTGGTGGCGTACTTCGCGACGTACCGTGCGACGACCACATCGGACGCGGTCTTGTCGTTGTCGGCGGTGATCGGGCGGATGTCGACCTGGCGGCCGAACCGCAGAACCCGCGCCGCGACACGGTGGGATCGTGCCGTGGTCACGGTGGCCTGCCGGGCGGCGGTGCGGATCGACCGGCGCAGCAGAGACAGGCTCGCCCAGCCCGGCGGCGGGCAGGACGAACCGGCCCGGCCGTCCAGACGAACGATCGCGTGGAAGTGGACCACACCCCGGCCCTGGAACTCGGCGACCTTCGCGAACACCACCCGTACCGCGGCGGCCGCGTCCTTACGGGTCAGACCGGCAGCGGTCGCGAGAGCCCGCCGTACCCCGGTGGTGAAGGTGGCCCACAGTCCTCCGGCGTGGGCGTTGAACAACACCTGCCCGGTGTAGTCGTACCGGGCCGCATCCAGTGCGGTGCCGATTGAACCGCCCCGGGTTTTGTAGAGGCTGCCAAGGTTGCAAAGGTGGGAGTCATGCCAGCGCCGAGGAAGTACTCGGATGAGATTAAGGATCGGGCGGTGCGGATGGTGTTCCAGATCCGCCGGGAGTCCGGGCAGCGCCGGGGTGCGGTGGCCGCGGTGGCGGCCAAGCTGGGTGTGAACCGGGAGACGCTGCGCAACTGGGTGCGCCAGGCGGAGATCGACGGTGGCCAGCGTCCTGGGATGTCCACCGTGGACGTGCAGCGCATCGTGGAACTGGAGCGGGAGAACCGGGAACTGAGGCGGGCCAACGAGATCCTGAAGGCCGCGTCCGCTGTTTTCGCCCAGCAGATCGACCCGAGACTGCCCAGGTAGTGGAGTTCATCGACAAGTACCGCGGTGAGCTGGGTGGGGTCGAGTCGATCTGTCGGGTGCTGCGGGTCGCCCCGTCCAGCTACCACGCCGTCAAGGCTCGCCCGTCCTCGCCACCAGCCCCAGCGTGACCAGTGGCTGTCCGGGCAGATCCCTGCGGGTGTACAACGAACATTTCCAGGTGTACGGGGCGCGGAAGGTGTGGCGGCAGCTGCGCCGCGAGGGGATCGCGGTGGCTCGCTGCACGGTGGAACGGCTGATGAAAGCTCTCGGGATCGCCGGGGTGGTCCGCGGCCGGCGCCGAGCGACCACGGTCGCCGACCCGGCGAACCCGGTCCCGACGGACCTACTCAAGCGGGACTTCACCGCCCGGGCCGCGAACACCCGCTGGGTGGCCGACCTGACCGAGATCGCCACCTGGGCGGGCAAGGTGTACGGGGCGTTCGTCATCGACTGCTATGCGCGGTTCATCGTCGGGTGGCGGCTGGCCGACCACATGCGCACCGACCTGCCGCTGGATGCGTTGGAGATGGCCCGGTGGCAACGGGAAGTCCACGAAGGACAGACCGTCCATCACTCGGACCACGGCTCGCAGTACCTGTCTATTCGTTACACCGCAGCGCTTTCCGTGGCCGGGCTGAACTGCTCTGCCGGTACCGTCGGGGATTCCTACGACAACGCCCTGGCGGAAACCGTAATCGGCCTGTACAAGGCCGAGCTGGTCCGTCGGCACGGGCCGTGGCGCAACCTGGAACACCGACGTAGCACTCCCAGGGCGCTGCCCTCCGGATAATCGCCGGCCGCATTGCATCGATTCATCGACATGCATTCCAGATCCTTGACAGCAACCGTGACCGCAACCGCCACGCACATCCGGAGCCTTCGAAGCACGACGTACCCATCGTACTACCGTGCGTAACTACCATGCCGCTACTGGATCGCTCCTCGACCCTGGCTATTCACCGGTGTGATCGGATAGCGGTTCGGATCGGCGTGTGAAACGCCGAAGTGCCTGCCTGGTAAGGGAAACTGTGATTGTGACATCTACCAGTTTCTCTGAACCAGGAGGCACCTCGTTGGTGATGGACCCTACCGCATGGAGCGCCGATCTGCGGATCACCGCGGATGGTGAGGGGATCGTGGCGTGGGCCGGGGCGGTGCCGGTGCGGATGCTGGCCGACCGCACCGGCCTGACTGGGGGCCTGTCGCGGGTGTTGGCCCGCCGCGGGTTCGACCCGCTGCACGACCGGGGCCGGGTGCTTGCCGATGTGGCGGTCGCGATCGCCTGCGGCGGCCGGGACATCGTGGATGTGGAGGCGTTGCGCGCTCAGGGTGAGGTGTTCGGGCCGGTGGCCTCGGACACCACCGCCCGGCGGGCGTTGGAAGAGACCGGCGGGCGAGCGCGTGCGGCGATCGGCCGGGTCCGCGCCGCCGCCCGGGCGCATGTGTGGCAGCTGCTGCCCGGCGGGCTGCCCGAAGCCACGTTTGCCGGCGGCATGTGCCAGGCCGGCATGGTGGTGCTGCGTATCGACGGCAGCCTGGTGGTGGCGCACTCGAAGAAGGAACGCGCGGCGCCCACGTTCAAGAAAACGTTCGGCCACCACCCGCTCGGGTGTTGGATCGACAACACCGAGGAACTGGCCAGTCTGCTGCTGCGCGCCGGCAACGCCGGGTCGAACACCGCCACCGACCTGATCACCGTGCTGGCCGAGGCGATCACGCAGGTACCCAAGCCGCACCGGCGCCGGCTGCTGATCACCTCGGACGGCGCGGGCGCCTCCCACGACCTGATCAACTGGTGTCAGCGGCAGAACCATGCCGCCGACCGCAGCGTGGAGTACTCCATCGGCTTCGACGTCGACGTCGACGTACGCGCCGCGATCGGCCGGCTCCCATCCAACCGGTGGCTGCCCGGGGCTGGACAACACCACCGGCGCCTTGCGCGGCGACATCGACGTGGCGGAAATCACCGACCTGCTCCGAGACCGGCTGGTACGCACCGGCTGGCCCAAGACCATGCGGGTCATCGTGCGCCGCACGAAACTGGCCCCCGGAGAGCAGCCCACCCTGTTCCACCTCGACGGCTGCAAGTACAGCTGCTTCGTGACCAACACCGGCCCCGGCCTGTCCATCCAACTCCTCGACGCCCGCCACCGGGCGCATGCCCGCGTCGAAGACCGGGTCCGCACCGGCAAGGACACCGGGCTGGGGCACCTGCCCTCCAAGTCCTGGACGGTTAACCTCGCCTGGTGCCACGCCGTCTCGATCGCGGTGGACCTGCTCGCCTGGCTCAAACTGCTCGGCTGCCCCGACCTGCCGGCGCTGAACAACGCGGAACCGGCCACCCTACGCTACCGGCTGCTGCACGTGCCCGCCCGGCTCGTCCGCCACGCCCGCATCCGCTGGCTACGCGTCCCACGCACCTGGCCCTGGGCGGCCGGGCTGACCCACACCTTCGACCGCATCCGCGCCCTGCCCACCCCACGCCCGGTTGAGCAGCGCCAACCCTGCCCCGACGACCAGGAGGACCAAGGAGACCACGCCCGCCGGCGCGACAGCCGGCCAACCGCCATATCCCGACACCACAGGACATCAATCATCAACGATGAACAGTGTCGGGATAGGACACCGATCACACCCGTGAAGTTTCGAGGTCGAAGAGGGGTACCCGCATCCGAGTAACGACAGCCAGGCGCGCGTCCAGCCCACGGTGCGGCGGGCATGCAAGGAGATGAGCTATTCAACATTCCCGTCGCGCACGCGAGCGAGCCTTTCTGCGGCGCGCTCCAACGCAGTCGTAAGCCCAGCGGCAGCGGCTACCCTTCGATTGCGCAACTCCTCACGTGGCGCGTCAAGCTCGTCAACGTCCTCAAATATCTTCCAAGCTTCATAAACGTTCTGCGTTTCCTCTGCCGGAATCTGTGAAAGTAGAGCCGACTCCTTCATTCCACGATCAGATCTCTTCACATTGTCGAAAAACCAGATCGTGAATAGCGCGTGTTCCGTGACGAAACGGCCAACCGCAGCACGGACCTCATGCCCCAGTACCTCACTGGACAGGATTCTGATCACTAAATTAGCCTCAGGGTCCCCCGTTGGTTCTAGCAGCTCAGGGGGCGTCTCCCACTCCTTCGGCAGGTCATTCAGCCACTCCCAGCCCTCAGGTACCGGCACTCGTCAACCCCAATCGAAATCGATATATTACCCGTGCTGCTCAAAGAACCACCTTTGAGCTTCGAGCGGCGTCGTTGGAACTCCCTCAACCCCTCCAGCCCGCAGGACGTTTGCGCAGTAAGTAACGCAACTTTGGGTTCGCAAGCTATACGCCGGATAGGCCCCCCTTGCCGTCTTGTCCATCATTACCTCGGCATATGCCAACGCGCCATCGGCATTAGGGAGACGAATCTTTACGTTAATCGTCGAGGCAGGAAGATCGGCAGGATCGAAGGTCGCGACACCGTTCGTCGCTGTCCGCGGCCCGCCAAACTGATGGGTGGACAACACTTCGCCGGAATCACTTCTGACCGTGATCAAAGCGTGCTTTTCTTCTGGGTTTAGATGCACTGTCGCTTCGCCGCCGCAGTTGTGTACGAGTACCGGTGTGGTGCCCGCCACCACATAGTACGTGTGGGTCTCGTCGACCGTGAGGTCACGCATGTCGTCGCCGGCCGCGTAGTTGTGCACCGCCATGACCGTCGCCGTCTTGCCGTCGAGCGTCCGTAGCTGGTGGCCGACGACGAACTCAGCGGCGAAGACCCAGCGGCCCGCCGTCTTGTCCCAGAACGGATGGTGCTGCGTGGTGTGCAGGACGGTGGCGGCCGCGGCCTTGCTACCGCCCGCCTGCCCGGCGGTTATCGACAGATCGGTGAGATCGGTGTCGTGGTTGAGGTGCAGAGCCACGACCGGCTTGGCGGCTGTGGCGCCGGTGTGCGGATCGGT
>WNFU01009896.1_pt1 | contig 12793 bp, 10 predicted proteins | sample 5400121 | NCBI WGS metagenome assembly WNFU01 (sample SAMN13153360, study PRJNA577476) | soil metagenome | isolation source: 100 cm soil or saprolite under grassland replicate 1 | place: USA:California | collected 2016-06-15 | reverse complement strand
GAGGCGATAGAGAGATGAGCACCGCTCACCACCCACCAGCGCGACACCCGCCCTGACCGGGCAATACGACAACCGACGACTTGACGCACGGCCCTTCTTCATAGAGAGGGGGTCGACGGTTCGAGTCCGTCAGAGGGCTCTGCAAAAGCCCCGCATGCCGACGCTTTTTAGCTTTTTATTTCGGATCGATTTGCAGATTCTCGAACGTGGGGCAGGTATGGAGCCCTTTATGGAGCCCTCAGTTCGAAAACGCGGTCCCGGAGAGCCGCGTTGCCCGACGGCGCGCCGCCAATGGCGCTTCGTGGCGCCGCAACTTCCTCTCGGAGAAGCCGAAGGCCCAGCTAGCGTCTTCTTCGATGGTGCTCGATGGCATCCGCCGCCTCGCGGTAGCCGATCCTGATGAAACCGCACGGGCTCGGCCACCTCGTTCGATTCTGCCGCGGCCGAGCCTCCCACGAGCGCGGCCAACGTTGTGGCCGCGCACGTCGGATGGCAAAGACCGATTACGTGACCTTTAGCACGCCTTTCATCCCAGCCGCGGCGTGGCCCGGGAGCGTGCAGACGTAGGGATAGTTGCCTGGCTTGGCAAAGGTGACCTTCAGCGTAGTGGTCTCGCCGGGGTCGATGTTGGGAGTCTGCTTGCCGTTGATGCGCAGGTTGTGCTGGATGCCGCCGTTGTTCTTGAGCTTGAAGGTGACGGTGCCCTTGCGAACAGTCTGGGTCGAGAGCACGAAACGGAACTCGGTCGCGCCGACCTGTACCGTCGATGGCGCTGGTCCCTTCGCGACCGGCTTCGTCTCGCCGGCGTGCTGCTCGGCGCCCGTGCGCGTTGCGGCCTTTGCCGGCCCGAGCTTCCCGTCGAGCCCGAAGAGCCAGAGATCGTCCCCGTGCGCGCTACCGGCGAGCGCGTTGCCGGCTGCGTAGAACGCGACGACCTGCTTGCCGTCCAGCGAGAAGACGCTGGCGGTGTTGTTCGCGCCGGCGCCAGTCTGGAAGCTCCAGAGGCGATTGCCGTTGGTGGCGTTGTAGGCCTGGAGGTGCCCGTCGTTGCGGCCCACGAAGACGAGATTGCCGCCCGTGGTCGTCGACCCGCTGTAGCACGAGTCGCTGAACTCCTTCTGCCAGGCAATCCGGTTGGTCGCGGGCTTGATCGCGGTGAAGGTGCCGGAGGGCGTCGCCTCCAACGCGACCGCGCTGCCGATGAACTGCTTGCCGGACTTGTAGACGGCCGTCTTCCCGCCCTCGAACAGCTGCGCCTGCTGCAGCGCGCAGACGTAGAGGTATTTGGTCTTGCGGTTGTAGCTCATGGGGAACCAGTTGGTGCCGCCCGCCGAACTCGGAGTCGAAACCGCCGTTCCACCGGGGGTGTACGGCGTGAAGATCCGGCCGCCGTTCGTCAGCGTCGTTCCCGTCGGCAACGTCTCCGCGAAGGTGCGGAACGCCTCGGGCTGAACCGACTGCGCGACGGTGGCGTCACCGCGCGGGTAGGGCTGCGTCGGAGCCGTCTTCTGCGAGGGCGCTTGCGGAACCGATTTCTCGTCGATCCCGATCAACGGCCTTCCGTTCTCACGATCGAGGATGTAAACCCAGCCCGTCTTGCCGACCTGGGCGATCGCATGGCGCTGCTTCGCGCCGACCGAGACGTCGAAGAGCACGGTCGGGCTCGGGGCGTCGAAGTCCCAGATGTCGTGGTGGACCTCCTGGAAGTGCCAGCGGTATTTGCCCGTCTTCGCGTCCAGGGCCAGGATGGAGGAGGCGAACAGGTTGTCGCCGGCACGGGCCGCGCCGTTGAAGTTGGGCGAGGCGTTCCCCGTGGAGAAGTAGAGCAGGCCCAGCTGCGGATCGACCGAGGGCGTCTGCCAGACCGGTGCGCCGCCGTGCTTCCAGGAATCGTTGTCCGACGGCCAGGTCTCGTGTCCCACCTCGCCGGGGCCGGGGATCGTGTAGAAGCGCCAAGCCTCCTTGCCGGACGCGGCATCGATGGCCGTGAGGCGACCGCGGATCCCGTACTCGCCGCCTGACATGCCGATGTAGATCCGGCCGTTGTAGTACAGCGGCGCGCTCGTGATCGTCGTGCCCTGCCGGAAGTTGGCCAACTGATTCGTCCAGGCGATCTGTCCGTTCTTCTGATCCAATGCAACGACCTTGCCGTCGAGCTGTCCGACGTAGACGCGCCCGTCGCCGAGCGCTACTCCACGGCTGGTCCACCCGCAGCAGACCGTGCTGATCTTCTGGTTCAGGTTGGCGCGGTAGGACCACTTCGTCGCGCCGGTCTTCGCATCGATCGCGAACACGTCGTCGGCGCCGGTGATGACGTAGATCACGTCCTTGTAGACGATCGGCTGCGCTTCGCCGGAGTACTTGCCCGCAGTGCCGGAGCGCACGTGGATGTGCCAGAGGCCCTTGAGGCGCCCGACGTTCCCTGCGTTGATCTGGTCGAGGGGCGAGTAGCGCTGGTTCGAGATCGAGCCGCCGTTCGTGATCCAGTTCGTGTTCGGCAGGGCGGCGAGCTCGCTCGACGAGAAGGCCGGCGACGCGTCAGAGCCGCTGCTGTCGTTGCTGCTGCCACCGCACCCGGCGGCGAGAACGACCGCGGCGACGGCGAGGAGCGCCGCCAATGAGATGGTACTGAGTCGTTTCATCGTCCGAGGGGTCCTTTCGTATTCGTGTAAGGGTCGTTGGTCAGGCCGCAAGACGCTCGATCGTCGTGCCGTCGATGCTGAGCAGAACGTCGACGTTGCCGCGCGTCGCGCGCGAGTAGGGACAGGTCTCGTGCGCCTTTTCCATCAGGTAGACGGCGTCAGCACGGTTGAGACCGGGCGCGTCCAGGTCAAGCGAGGCCGCGAGGCCGAAGCCGCCGGTCTTGAGTGGCCCGATGCCGATGTGAGAGGTGATGCGCGTGCCGCTCAGATCGAGCTTGCGCTCGAAGGCGTAGCGCTGCATCGAGGACTGGAAGCACGCGGCCCAGCCCAGGGCGAGCAGCTGCTCCGGGTTGGTTCCGGGTCCGCCCGAGCCACCCATCTCGCTCGGCACGTCGAAGTCCACCTCGAAGCGGCCGTCGCTCGTGCGGCCATGACCTTCGCGGCCGCCTGCGACGGTTGCTTCGGCCGTGTACAGGATCTCGGGTTGGTTCTCCATTGCGGGTTTCCTTTCGGTTGATCGAGTCTCTCGGCTAGTAGCCGTAGCCCCCGCCGCCGTTGGCCGGCTGGGCGACCTTGTCGCCTGCCGGAGAGAGCGCGAACCAGCTGCCGCCGAAGGCGTTCACGCCTTCGCCGTTCGTGTCGCCGGCGTTCTTGTCGCCCTCGAAGAGGTAGAGCGGGTGGCCGTTGTAAGTGACCTGCTGCTTGCCGCCGGGCCGGCTGGTGGTTCCGACCAGCGCTGGGTCTGCTCCACTTCCTTCGGTCGGCCTGCCGCTGACGCGCAGCGGCGGCCAGTTCACGGCGCACTTGCCGAAGCAGGTGCTCTTCGTCCCCGAGTTCTTCTGGAACAGGTAGAGCGTGCGACCTTTCGAGTCGACGAGGATCTTGCCGAGGCCCCCGTCGGCCACCCCGATCGTCGCCGGGCTTCCGCTCGCGGTGTTGGGGGTCGCGCCCGAGTCGCTGCCACCGCCACAAGCCGCCAGGGCCAGCCCCGTCACGACGAGCGCTGCCGCGCCGGCGAGCAAGGCGGTCGATTTCCTGAGGCTCATGGTCGCTCCTTTCGTCGGGGCTGATTCCTCTTCGCGCGTCCGAGGCGTGCCGTTGCAGCCATCCAGTCGAGCTTCGCTCGTGCGTGACGAAACGGCGTCCGCGTCGTCACTCATTCGTTGCCGACAACGCGCTTACACGCCCTCGCTCGCGGGAGGGACCGCAGAGACACCAGAAGGATGGATGGTTGCCTATTTAGGCAGCAGCGGTGCGAGCGGGGTGCGAGCGGACCGCTGTCGAACGGTGTGGAGTGGCGTTTGACGATGAAGCCGATTTCGGCTCAGCCATGCCGATTCTGTCGGTCGGTGTCAGGCGGGGTTGGGCTATCGGATGGGTTTGCAAGTCGGAGGTCACGGGTTCGATCCCCGTACGCTCCATTTCGAAGGGGCTGCAAACTCGGGGTCAACAGTTGTCGCCGGTTCGGCTTGCCGGCGATCGTGTCCCGAACCGTGTCCCAAAATCGGCCGCTCTCACAGTGCAGGAATGACCTTGACGGCACCAACGCCGCCCTTTCAGGCGCCGTCGAACGACAACGGCGAGTGCCAGCTGCCACCAATCATGAGCGGCTCTTCCCGGCCGTCCTTCATCACTCCCGACACGTCGATGTCTGGCCCGCCAATCGTGAAGTCGTGGTGCACGACCGAGGTCGACATGCCTGCCGCCCGTCGTTCGGCAGCCGTCAGGCGCTCGCTCCCCGGTTCCCTGAGGCCATTGCCGAGCGCCATGTGTGACGAGACGTTCTCGTCGAAGATGCCATGGAAGAACGTCAACTCGAGCTCGCTGAGTCGGTTGGGCGCCGGGACGAGGGCGATCTCCCCGACCATTGACGCGCCGTCGTCTGTAGCCAGCATTTGTCGAAGCCAAGCTTCACCTTCGGTCGCCGACGCCTCCACGAGGCGTCCGTGCTCGAACCGCAGCGACATGCCGGTCACGTAGGCGCCAAGGTCGGCAAAGGGACGCGTCATCGTGACGAGGCCATGTGTCCGCCGGAAATCTGGTGTCGTCTGGACTTCTTCTGTTGGCATGTTCGCCAGGTACGTCTGGCCCCAAGCCGTCTTCCCCTGGACGCTCCCCCAGCGCGCGTCTGGAAGAAGGCCGATCAAAAGATCGGTTCCGGGGCCACGAAAGCGGAGCGCGTCGTAGGAACGCGCATTGAGCATCTCGGCGCGCGCCGAGAGCTCGCCGAGGTGGTCTCGCCATGCTGCAACGGGATCCGGCTCGTCGAGCCGCGTCGCACGAGCGATCACTTCGCGCAGACGCCCTACATCCGGCTCGCCGAAGACTCGCGCCGACCAAGCCTCCGTGGGGAACGGAATGACTGTCCACGCAAACCCCCGGCGCTGCCCGATCTCGGCGCGCCTCCTCATCGCATCCGCGGGCACGATCCGTGCCAGGCGCTCGGGGTCGATTTCGGCATAGAGATCCGGCGTCGCATCACCGGTCACCCAGACGAGCGCTCGCTGCCCTTCGGCGAGATGATCGAAGCCGGCGAGCATCGCCAACGATGATCGCTCGAGGCGGTCGTCGGCGGCGTAGCGGCCGAGGAAGAGCCGATCGAAGGGGTCTCGGTAGAGGCACTGCACGTCAGAGGCTTCCGCCCGCCAGGCTGCTTCCATAGTCGCGCGGACGAGCGGGGCATGCTCGACATCGCCGAAGACGACCAACTCCTGTCCGGGCTGCAGATTCGTTCCAACACGAACCGCAAGCTCGGCAAGCCTCTCGAAAAACTCTTGCTCATCCATGGGTGGCCTCCTTGAGGCCCGATACTGCAGCACTCGCCGCACGAGCGCGAGATCGCCTACCTGCGCCAGCGATGCTTCTTATCTGTGGTGGTGCTTGGGGTCAAGCGTGCGGCATGTGTTCCGCCTTTCTGTCGGGAGGCGTGTTGGTGCGCGCGGGCGCCCAGCCTTATCTAGGTGCGCGGATCGTGTCCGGCGACGAGATGATTGATGGGGTGTTGTCCCCGCGAGGTTTGCGGCCGCTCGGTCTATGGAGGCCGACCAGCGCGGAAGGCGTTAGCGGCGGGAGCATTGCGGGAGCTGGCCGCAAAGGCATCGGTCTGATGATCGGCGAGCGCGCGGTGATCATGCCCCGCTCCCCGGTCCCGCGTTGACAGGTAGCTGGCTTGGAGCGCCGGGCAGTCCCGGAGGCGCGTAGCGCCGGAGGGACTGTCCGGCGGCCGAGCCGGCTCAGGATGGGCCGCTCGACCGACAAGGAGATTGGGTTGAGCGAGCAACGCAAGTACCGGAGTTGGACGGCCAAGCAGAAGGTCGCGATCGTGCTGGCCGGGGCGCCGACTTCCTCGAAGGAACAAGCCGCGTCTCGCAGCGCAACTGCATCACGGCCAGATGCACGCGACGAGTCGCCAACTCAATGAAGAACAAGACGCAGAACCGCTTGAAGAAGACGGTGTCGACTATGAGGAAGTCGCACTCGAGAATGCTCGCCGCCTGCTGCCGTAGGAACTCCGCCCAACTCGTCTCAGGCCGCCTCGGGGCCGGCTCGATCCCCGCCTCGCGCAAGATCGTCCAAACCGTGCTCGCCGCGATCTTGACTGCCGAGCCCCATGAGTTCGCCTTGGATCCGTCGGTACCCCCAGCCCGGGTTCTCGCGCGCAAGCCGAACGACAAGCTCGCGGACCTCGGCCGCCGTCGGGGGTCGGCCGGGCCGTCGACACGGATAGGTCCAATGCAGCGCCACGAGCTCCCGATGCCAGCGCAGAAGCGTCGCCGGCGTCACGAAGAACGCGGCCCACGCCCGCCGCGGCTACGACGGCGTCCTCGCCGTCGAGGCGCACGACGCCTAGGGCGAGCGGCTCGTATCGTTCACCGCGTGAAGGTCGTGGTGACCGGTTCGAGCGGGAAGGCCGGACGCGCCGTCGTCGCGAACCTGCTCGAGCAAGGTCACGACGTGCTGGGCGTCGACCTCGTCGCGCCCGCCGAGTCGACCGCGCCCGTCCTCGCCGCCGACGTCACCGACTTCGGCCAGACAGTCGATAGCCTCACGGGAGCGGACGCCGTCGTGCACCTCGCGGCGATCCCTGCGCCGGGCCTCCGCACTGAGGAGACGACACTTCGCACGAACATCACGAGCACGTACAACGTCTTCGAGGCGGCGCGCGTCGTCGGTCTCGATCGCGTCGTCTGGGCGTCCAGCGAGACGATCCTCGGCCTGCCGTTCGAGCGCGAGGAGCCGGCGTACGCGCCGATCGACGAGGAGCATCCGCCCTATCCCGAGTCGAGCTACGCGCTCTCGAAGCTCCTGAGCGAGGAGCTGGGCCGCCAGTTCCACCGCTGGACGGGAAAGCCGCACGTCGCGCTTCGCTTCTCGAACATCATGGAGCCGGAGGACTACGAGCGGTTTCCGTCGTTCTGGGACGACCCGCACGTGCGCCGCTGGAACCTGTGGGGCTACGTCGACGCGCGCGACGTGGCGCAAAGCTGTCGCCTCGCGCTCGAGGCCGACGTCGGCGCTGAGCATTTCATCATCGCGGCTGCGGACACAGTCATGAACCGACCGAGCCGCGACCTGATGGCCGAGGTCTTCCCGGACGTCCGGTACACGCCGACGCCCGGCGAGCACGACACCCTGCTCTCGATCGACAAGGCACGGCGGCTGCTCGCCTACAAGTCGCAGCACTCCTGGCGAGACCACGTCGAGGCCTGAACGCGTACATCAGCGCGCCGGCCTGACACGAGATCGTGGGGAGGAGGCGGTGGTCCGCCTCCTCCCTCAGCTCACGGGTAGCTGACCACGGTGACAGGGACGTCCGGGTTCGCGATCGTCGACGACCCGCCGGTGTCGTTGACGACGTTGAGGATGCCTCCCTTCCCGTGGCTCGGGTCGAGGAAGATCGTGAGCAGGTCATGCAGGCTCCCGGCGGGCAGCGTCGCCGGAACCTCGAACGCGTTCGCGGCGAAGATGTCCACGCCCTCGTTGAAGAAGCTGTAGCTGCCCATGCCCCAGCCGCTGAAGCTGGAGACATCGTCGCCGACCTTGAACGCGGCCCACCCGGGCACTCCCGGCGCCTCCATCCACGCGGCCTGGTTCGGGGGGTCGTACGGCATTTCGTTCTGGAAGAACACGACGCGTCCGTTCTCGCCGTTCCAGATCACCTCGTACTTCTGGTAGTGCTCGACGAAGAGACCGTAAGCGGTGACGTCGTCGCCGTTCACGATCACGCCTGTGTCGGCGGTGTTCGCCGTCCAGCCGACGCCGTTCCCGTGATCGGCGCGCCACGCCCAAATGTCGTCGAGGAGGACGTTGTCGCTGTTCACGACGAGGCTCGTCGTCGCCTTGCCGGGTGTCGCGCCGCCGATGCGGAAGAAGACGTCCTGCAGCGACGTCGGATCCGACGCATCGCTTTTGTGCGCGTGCTTCGGGCCGACCTTGAGCAGCACCCGCGAGTTCACCTCTCCTGCATCGAACAGCAGGCCGGAGAGCTTCACGCCCGCCACGTCGGCGACCTTCATGGTGACGACGCCGTGCGTCGGCACGAGCGTGGGGAACCCGAGGCCGAGCACGACCGTGTCCGGCCGCTTCACCTTGAGCGTCTTGTCGATGTGGTAGACGCCGGGCGTGAAGATCACGTTCTGGCTGCGCGCCAGCTCCTTGTTGATCGTCTTCACGTCGTCCGACGGCCTCGCGATGAAGAAGTCCTTGATCGGGATCGACGTGCCGGGTGTCGTGCCACCTTCCCAGTCGGCGCCCGACGCGTTGCGCTGCGCTGCGGGAACGAAGACGTCGTAGTTCCCGTTCGCGTCGACGTAGAGGTACGGCGCGTCACGGGTGACGGGGCTCGTCGCCAGCGTCGTGTACGGTCCGCCGCACGCCGCGCTCGCAGGGAAGCACTGCGCCGGCGCGCCGGCGACTCCCGAGAACACCTGGTTCCACACGCCGTTCGTCCAGCCGTCGATCGTGCTGTTCCGGACAAGCCACTGCTGCTGCGACCCGTTGACGATGGTGCTGCCGTCGAAGCGCGAGTCAGCGATGAAGCCGCCGCTCGCGAACGACGGGCCGGTGCAGTAGTCCATCAACGTCGCGAACCCGTTGACGTGCACGCGCCGCATCGGCGCGGCCTGCGACACGGCCCAGAACTCGCCGTTGTAGCAGCCGAAGTTCGGCGTGTCGACGTCGATCGTCAGGTTGGAGAGCGAGCGCCAGAAGTTGGTCAGCGCGACGCAGCCGCCGGCGTCGCACTGGTTGTGGACGTAGATCGACCCGTTGACGTGGACGTCGTTCGGCGAGAGGCCCAGGCCGGCGACGCTCGTGTAGTAGCCGACCTGGAAGTTCAGCGGGTTCTGCGCGGTGCCGTAGGTGCCCGGCTTGAACAGCAGCGCGTAACGCTGCGGCCCGAACTGGTTCGGCACCTGCTGCGCCGCGACGGCGTCGACCTGCGACTGGATCTGGCCCGTCGTCATGCTCGGGTCGAAGATCAGGACGTTGGGGCCGAAGTCGGGTTGCGACGCGGGCGGCTTCGCGGACGCGGCGCCGGCTCCGCCCACGAGGACCGCGACGACGGCTGCGATGACCACGGTCAGGCGCCGGCCCGACCTGGCGAGAGCGGCACGCGACGGCATCGGTAGAACTCCCTTCCCCTCGAGGCTCCGGACGTGCCGGATACTAAACCGACGGCCTCGCAGCAAGCGACCGGGTGGCGCTGGAAGGCGACCGGCAAGCAGTCGAAGGCGAGAGTGAGCCGAGAACCGGACGGCGCCCCGACGGGCGCTGTCCACGCTTAACAGCTCAAAAAGAACCCGACTGTCGGGACCACCCGGTGACAGTCCACACTAGGGATCGAGGGACGCGACCATCGGCTGCGCCAGCGCTCCGGAATGCACCCCGAACGAGCCCGTCTGACCGGCACCGACCGCGCGCGTCTTCTATACGCCTCGCCCGTACGGCCCGTCGGCGGCGAAGAACAAGAGCTTCCCGACGGCGCGTATGCGACGACCGTGTCGACCAGCTTGAAGATCATGTTGGCCGGGGGTTAGGTTGCGCCGGTGGACTTCACCCGCGCACGCCAGTTCGTCGAGGCTGTCGCGGCGCATGATTTGGAGGCGGCGGAGAAGTTACTCGATCCCGACGTCGAAACCGTGACGCCGCGCGGCAGCCTCCGTGGTATCGCAGCCTGCAGGCAAGTGCTTCAGAAGGCGAGCGGAGACGAGCAATTCACCATGGAACAGGCGGAGCCCGAGTTCGAGGAGAGTGAGGGCGACGTCGTTGCCCGGACGCATGAGATCGCTCGCTGGCGTGAAACTGGCGAAGTGGCGTACGAGCGTGACTTTGCACTGCGCTTGACGCTCGACGACGAAAGAATCGTCAGGATCGTGGTGATGCCGGGCGGTGCGCTGCCGTCGCAGGTCAATAGCGGTTCACAGTCGGACTAACCGCCGCCCTTACGCATTCATGCGAGCGCCTGTAGCCCGGACGGCAGCGCACCCGCCTGCGCCAGCGTGCGGGAGTACACCCTGAGAACGAGCTGCCCTAAGCTCGTCAGATGCATGGCGAGGCCGGATTCCAGAAGACGCGCGCCCTTCTTGTCGATCGAGGCTTTGCAGAAGATGACGTTCAGGCGTACACAGGAGAGGCATTCGGCTCGTGGCTCGTGACCCTCCGGACTTCACCGCGTCTTCGGATTATCTGGGACGGCAAGGACGAGTGGGCGATCATCGCCGCCGAGCTGAGCAGCCTTCCACGACCTCGCGGTTACTCGGAATGGCGTGACTTCTGGATCGGTAAGCGGCCAGAGGACATCACGCCGGAGGCTGTCGTCAGCGTCGTAGAGAACCTCTGCGCCAGTGCACGGGAATGCCCGAGCAGCGTCGACCGCACGGCTCAACTCCTACGTGCGCTGCCGACACGCCGGCGGGACCGTCGGCGGCCGAATGGCGTTCTGGAACCTGCTCCGAGTGCTGCACCGGCCATCGATCCGATCAACGCGCTCAGCCCCAGAGGGACGCCGAGCAAAAGTGCGAAGCCGAATGACTCCCCGGCGCTGACATCGCTCGGGCCGGTGAGGACGATCACCGGGACTAGCACCGCCGCATAGGCGACAAGACCACCGGAAATGCCGGCGGCTAATCGTGAGCCGCGTCGTGCGAAAGCTGCTGTCAGGCCGCTACCCACGAAGAGTCCGAGCGCGGCTCCGAGCAATGTGCTGGAGGCCTCCTCGAGAGTTGCGGCGGTCGGGCCAACGTCTGGCCCTGTGTCAGCACGAGCCACGTAGAGGAATGTCGTCGCCAGTCCCACGCTGAGCGCCGCCGCAAGGAAACTGCCAACCGCGAAGACCGGTAAGTCGAATCGCGGATCGCGCATCGAGACGTCGACGATCGTCGATTCGTGGCTCGACGGAGCGCCATCCGTCACGGGGTACAGCCTAGGCTCTCGACGAAGATCGATCGCACTCGAGGGCACGAGGACGGCCGGCTGCGCGAGCGTCCTGTCGCCCGACTAGCGCGTTGAGAACGGGTGCGGAGGCACACCAAAAGCGTGTCCCGAACCGTGTCCCCGAATAGCCAATTTCAACCTCACCCAACGAGCACAACTTTGCCCTGACCGACCTAATCTGACCTAACCTCGCCTCGAAACCTGGTATTTGCAAGTCGGCGGTCACGGGTTCGATCCCCGTACGCTCCATTTCGAAGAGGCAGCAAACACAGGACGATCACAGCCACAGCTTCAGCGTTGCCGACCAATATGTCCCGAACCGTGTCTCACGATGGCGGTGTCTCTGGCCGGTAATTCGGGGTGGCAGTCAGCTGTCCCGGTCGGGCCCGTACCGGCCTCTCACGCCGGAGGTTGCAGGTTCGATTTGCCGTCGCTCCCGCGGCCGAGAGGTCAGGCGGAGGATGTCCTCGGTGCGTTCGGCAACCGCAGACCGGCTTAATCGCGACGACGACGCGGCCACCTCGTCGGCCTGATCCGAGCCAGCGCGGATCAGCGAGTCCAGCGTCGTACGTTGAAATCGAATCCACGTCCCCCCTTCGAGCGCGACCTTCGCAGAGCTACCGGCTCGAAGGAGGGACGCATCAAGCTATCAGCCGTTCACGATCTATGTGACGAGCTCGACGCGGTGACAGCCGTAGTACGTGACTCCTCCGCCGAGGTCGCCGACGAAGTGGTATTCCCCGCTCGGCTCCGTTGGGCACGGTTGCCCATGGAAGAGGTCCGACCGGAGGAGCGTCTCCGTTCCCAGGAGGTTAGCGTCGTCCGAGGACGGGTCAGACGTGGCGAAGTACAGAAGCTGCAACGTGGGTGCAGTCGGAGGGAGGGATGTGCCGGGGGGCGCGCAATGGACGCCGTGCGTCGCGTTGACGCATATCCATCCATGGTCGCTGAGCTGCTTCGGGCTGAGACCGCCTGATTGGCCCGCCGCGGCGGTGGGCAACGCCAGCGCCGCCGCCGCGACCAGCGGAATCGTGAAGCTTCGCATCGAGTCGCCTCCTCTCGCGCGCTCGGTGGGTTACACGGAGCGACGTTAGGAGGTCTACGACCACGACGAATCGGTGGAATCCCCGCGCGTCCCCTCGGCAGTCCCTACGCTCCGATGGAGACGCTTGACATGTGCGCAAAAGGTGAGGAGGCCCGACGAGCCCCCGGGTTCCTCATCGCCGAGCCGCGCGCCCGAAGAGACTTCCTCCGGTCGTGCAAACGCGAGAACGCATCAGCCTCCTCGTCCGCCCCCGCCGCTTACGCAGGTGTACATCGTTGAACGCCGAGCCGTGTCGCCTGGTGCTCATTGCACGCCGTCGCCGCGGCTCGTCGCCGCAGTCGGCGACAGGTGTGAGGCGAGCTCGGTTCTGGAGCGAACGTCGAGCTTGCGGTAGATGCGCGAGAGGTGCGCCTCCACCGTCTTCACGCTCATGAAGAGGGCGGCCGCGATCTCTTTGTTCGTGGCGCCGCTGGCCGCGAGGTCCGCCACCCGCCGCTCTGCGGCGCTCAGCTCTCTGCCGGCCGTGCGATGGAAGCCTGTGCGCTCGAGTTCGAGCCGGGCGCGTTCGCACCAGAGTCGCGCGCCGAGCTGCTCGAAAATCGTCCGCGCCTGCTCGAGGGCTTCGCGCGCCTCTGCCTTGCGCTTCGCGCGGCGCTCGATTGCCCCGGCCGCG
>WNFU01007567.1_pt1 | contig 12803 bp, 7 predicted proteins | sample 5400121 | NCBI WGS metagenome assembly WNFU01 (sample SAMN13153360, study PRJNA577476) | soil metagenome | isolation source: 100 cm soil or saprolite under grassland replicate 1 | place: USA:California | collected 2016-06-15 | reverse complement strand
AACCGCTCGATGCACTCGCGCGTTTTCGCCGGGAACGCCGCCCGCACCTCCGGATCCTTCATCGCCACGAAGACCGAACACTTTCCCTCCTGGCTCGCTGCCAGCAACCGCTCCATCGTCGAGTCGCCCAGGCCGCGGGCGGGAACGTTGGCGATGCGCAGGAGGCTCAGATCATCATTCGGGTTCAGAAACGCCTTGAGATACGCGAGAAAGTCCCGGACTTCGCGTCGGTCGAAAAAGCTCTGGCCGCCGACCAGGTGATAGCGAACGTCCGCCTGCCGGAGGGCGGTTTCGAGTGGCCGCGACTGCTGGTTCGTGCGGAAGAGAATCGCCTGATCCGACCAGGGAACACGCCTCGCATGTCGCATGAACTCGATTTCTTCGACAATAGTTCGCGCTTCGTTGTCTTCGTTTGCGAATGCGTGCAACGAGATCTTGTTCCCCTGTCCCCGGCCCGACCACAACTGTTTTCCGCGGCGGCGCGCGTTGTTTTTGATGAGTGCGTTGGCGGCGGTGAGAATCGTGTTCGTGGAGCGGTAATTCTGTTCGAGCTTGATCACTTTGACTTCGGGAAAATGCTTCTCCATGTCGAGCAGGTTGGTGATTTGCGCGCCACGCCAGCCATAAATGCTCTGGTCATCATCGCCCACCACGCACAGGCTGCGATGCTCCCGTGTCAGGGCATGTACCAGTTCGAACTGGCTGGCGTTCGTGTCCTGGTATTCGTCCACCACCACGTGGCGATATTTCACGCGACACGCCTCCAGAACCTCGGGATGTTCCTTGAAAAGTCTCAGGGTCAACAGAATGAGGTCGTCGAAATCCACCGCATTGCAGGCGCGCAAAGCCGTCTCGTAACGCGACCGAATATGTTCCGCCATCGCCGTCACGCTCGCCTCGGCGCTGGCGCCCGGCGAATCGCCGTTGCGAAACCGGCTCAGCTGCGCCAGGATCGCGGACGGATCGGCCTTCGCCCCGGTGGCGGAAATGTGGCTAAGGATTTTTCTGACAACGCCCAACTGATCGGACTCGTCGTAGATCACAAAATTGCGTTTGTAACCCAGCTTTTCGATGTGCTGCCGCAAAATGCGGACGCAGAGCGAGTGAAAAGTGCAGATCGTCGGACCGCTCGCAGTTCGCGTTGTGCGCTCCGCGTTCCGAGTCTTGGGAAGCAAGCTGGTCACCCGCTCCCGCATCTCGCGCGCTGCCTTGTTGGTAAAGGTTACACCCAGGATGTTCCCTGCCGCGATGCCTCTGGCGATCAGGTGCGCGATGCGACAGGTGATCACGCGCGTCTTGCCCGTACCCGCCCCGGCCAGGATCAACACCGGCCCACGGATGGTCTCCACCGCAAGTCGTTGTTGGGGATTCAGCGAGTTCAGATTGAGCATGCGCGCGCGGAGTGTAGAAGGGGCGTCTGCGAACGCAACGAATTTGCGCCAGACGCGATGCTCCCCGGGTCCCCCGGCTTCCGGTTGCCTACGATTCCTTGCCGCCCTTGATGTCGTGGCAATAGATCAAGTCCTGATCGCGCAAATACAATTTTCCGTTCGCGATGACGGGATGGGTCCAAATGTTTCCCGAACCGCTGCGGATCTTGCTCTGAGGATCGAGCTTGAAACGCCCGTGCTCTTTCCAACCTTTTGGCGACGCCTCGATCAAGACCACCGTCCCGCTGCCTTCTTCGAGGCAGTAGAGCATGCCGTCGGCCCCGGCGATGGCGCCTTTGCCGAAGCCCCGGTGGCTCCACACTTCCTCGCCCGTCTTGAGATTCTGGCAGACCCATCCGGCACCGTCCGAGTGCCCGTAGATGTGATCGCCCACGAGGAGCGCGCCCCCGTGGTGGTTCTTCATCACCTTGTTCTGGTAAACATCGGAAACTTTGTTGCCCGCGCTAATCCTGACCAGTTTACATCCGGCGCCGTAGCCAGAAGTGACATAGACCTGGGCGTCCTGATAGATCGGGGTAGGGATGACCGCCGTGCTTCCTGGCCACGACGATTTCCACAGCAGTTTGCCGTCGCTGGCGGACACGCCGACGAGGGCCTTTTCCGTAAGTTGAATGTACTGGCGGGTGCCATGGGGTTCGGCCACAATTGGGGAAGAGTAGTGGGCCGGGACCGTAAACTCCTTGGATTGCCAGAGGACCTTTCCGGATACTTTGTCGAGCGCGGCGATGGCGCCCTTCCCGCCACCCGGCGTGCAGACGACCTGGTTGCCGTCCACGAGCGGTGACTCTGCATAGCCCCAGCGCGGAATCCCGCCGCCGAGCCCCTGCATGGTCTGTTGCCAAACGACCTCGCCATCGGCAGCCTGAACGCAAACGAGAGTGCCCTGCCCGCCGAGCGCGTAAACGCGGCTGCCGTCCACCGCAGGCGTGCCCCGGGGCCCATCACCATAGCTGTTCTTCAGTACGTCACCGACCTTTGCGGTCCAAAGTTCCTGGCCCGTGTTGGCGTCCAGCGCGAGGAGCACCTCGGCACCGTCCCGTGTCCCGAGCGTGAACATCTTGCCGTCCGTGACAGCCGGTCCAGAGTAGCCTTGGCCAGCGTTCTTATACAGCCAGAACCGCTTCGGTCCGCCGGCCGGCCACTCCTTGAGCAGTCCCGTTTCCTTGGATACGTCCGTGCGGTCTGGTCCGCGCCACTGCGGCCAATCGAGGCCACGGGCGCCAAACGGAACGCAAAATAAAACCGTGACGGTAAATGCCACGCAGGGGATCGAGCCAATTCGTTTCATAAGCAAGCACATATATTTGAACCGTCGCCGCATTTGACGCGCGGCGAATGCGCCGTATTGAAGCCATTTTTGAGGGCTAATCCAGCAAATACCGCCGATCAACGCGGGAAGCCAGTGCGAGCCGAGCAGCAGGTTCGTTTCCCATGCTTTTAAAGCCAAGTGGCCCAGGCCAAGGCGGTCAATAGTTTTTAGGAGGGCGGCCCGTTTGGCTTCATGCTCCACCGCCGCCTGAGCGAGCTGGGGGGTAAAGAACCTCCTGGCACAGCCGCTGTGCCTGGACGAACAGCACAAGGGACACTGTCGCGTTGGCCACCGTGGCCCGAAGCTCGGTCAGGTTGGGGAGTGCGCCGCTGCGGCGGGCTTTAGATTTCCCACGCGGTTGACAGTCCCAGAGCGTGATCTTAAGCCCAAGGAGAGCCTTGGTGAACCGTGTTTTCGTCCTCGAGAAGGAGGACGAACAGGTTCATGGAATGGCTCCCGCGCGGCACTTGCGTGCCGTTCCAGGCAACGCTTACTTGGCCGGCTCTTTCGGCTTGGCAGCCTCGCGTTTGGCTTCCCAATCGCGGGATTGCGCCTGCCCGTCGCGGTCAAATGCGATCTTACCCTTGATGGTATCGCCGCTGATCTTGCCTGCGTATTTCTGCGTGACTTTGTTCCCTTGGATTTCACGAGTCACTTTGAACGTGATTTCGTCGCCGTTGAGCTTGGCATCCTCGATGGCGGTGTCGGATTGGCGTCCGGAGACGGTCCCGGTCAACTTATCGCCTTCGAGCTTCAGCTTCAGCGTAACTGTTCGGGCTTGGCCGCCATCGCGACCGGGCGCGCTCCACGTCCAGGTGCCCGTGGGATCGGCCTGCTTGCCTTCGGCGCCGACCAGGACGCCAAGCGCGGGGATCAGACACACCGCCAATTGAGTTATCGAGGTTAAGGTTCGTCGCATAGTGTTTGTGAGTTAGATGTTTCGTTTCGTTTCTGGTCTCGGAATAAATGCAACATTCCTGGAACGGCTTATCGTTGGTAATGACCCTACCCGGTGCCCGGCGGTTACAGGGGTGAAGGGCTCCCTCCAGGTCGTGTTTTCAGGCGCTTGCAGAGAGCGGAGATTTGTGGTCTGGTTGGCCAACGTACATGCGGTCCGGACTTCCCAATTCTTCCATCAGCGCCCTCCAGCGAGGACGTGTCTGCCGCGCAGCGGCCCGCGTGGTGGCAGCCGTTTTGGCTGACTTAGAGGGGGGCGTTTTGCCGCCCGGAAATGAAGCGCGACATCGGAAGGGCCTCCCCGCACCGCACGCCCCGGCCGCCGGGCAGGACGCCGGACTCCGCGGCCGGCGAGACGCCCGACGACGCAGAAAACAGATGCTCGAACACTACGCGAGCCTGGGCCTGGCGGCGCTTTCGCTCGGGCTATCCCTTTTTTTTGCCGCCGCGCCGGCTTTGGCCAAGGGCCAGCAAAAGAAGGACGACCTCTGGTCGCTCAAACCGGTGGTTCGGCCCGAAGTGCCGCAAGGTGTCACTTCATCGGCGAACCCGATTGACGCATTCATCGTGGAGGAATGCCGAAAACAAGGGCTCTGCCCGCTGGAATCGGCCGACAAGTTGACGTGGCTGCGGCGGGTTTCGTTTGACTTGATCGGACTTCCACCGAGTGTGCCGGAACAGGACGCCTTCCTCGCGGACGAGTCGGCGGCTGCCGCGGAGAAGGTTGTGGATCGTCTCTTGGCGAGCGAACAACACGGGGTACGCTACGGGCGGCATTGGCTCGACATCCTGCGCTACGCCGACGTGGATGAGAACATGCCGGCCGAACCGGGCATACATTTGTGGCGCGACTGGGTGATCTCGGCTGTGAATCAGGACCTGCCGTACGATTCGTTTGTGTGCGCCCAGATTTGCGGCACTCGCGAACGAGAGCGGACGACGGGGACTGCCACGGGACAGCGCGTGCGGAGTGAACCCCGTCCGGAAGATCTGTTTGCGCTCGGCTTTCTGGCCCGTGGGGCGGCCGAGAAATCAAACGCAGATCAGCTCCTGGCCATTTCGGCTGTCGAGACGATCTCCAGCGCGTTTTTCGGGATGACGGTTGGCTGCGCCAAGTGCCACGACCACTTCTACGACCCGATCAAACAGTCCGACTTCTACTCAATGAAGGCGCTGTTCGATCCGTTGGTGTCGCGGCCGTTGGAGTTGGCCACCGCGGAGCAGCGCTTTGCTCATGGACGGGCGCTCGAGGAATACGAAGCGCGCAAACGGGCGATCGAGGAACCGATGAACCAGTTGATCGAGCCGTATCGCCGCCGGCTGTACGAGGAGCGGCTCCCGATGCTGCCCCTGGAAGTGCAAGCCGCGATCCGTAAACCGGAGAAGATGCGCACCGCCGAGGAGCAGAAAATTGCCGATGATTATTCTCCGATTCTCCGCATCGATCCGCCGAAGATCAAAGAAGTCATGTCGCCGACTGAGGCCAAGCAGTACGACGGTTACCTCAAGCAGCTAAAAGAGCTGACGCCGCCGGAGCCGCTCCCGGTGTTTTGGACGGTCGAAGAGGATGCCAAACGGGCATCGGAAAAAAGCTACGTGCTCACCACGGGCGATCCGACCCGGCCGAAGTTGAATGAGGAAGTGAAGCCTGGGTTTCCGTTTGCGCCGGAAAAGCTGGAGTTTCGCCGAGGGCGTCGCGAGACGTTTGTCGATTGGTTGACCGCTCCGGAAAACCCCCTTTTTGCGCGGGTGGCCGTCAATCGCATCTGGCAATGGCACTTCGGCGCGGGTTTGCACGCATCCGCGAGCGACTGGGGCGCGCTGGGCGGGAAACCGAGCCATCCCAAACTGCTGGATTGGCTGGCGTCGGAGTTCATAGCGCACGATTACAGCATGAAATGGCTTCACCGGCTCATCGTGACCTCGGACACCTATTGGCGCGCGTCCGCCGGTCCCGTGCAAAGCATCGTCGGCAATCAGCGGATTGATCCGGAAAACCGATACCTGTGGCGCTTTCCCGTGCGCCGACTCGAGGCCGAGCCCCTTCGCGACGCGGTACTGTTGGTGGCCGGCAAGCTCGATCTCACTCTGGGCGGGAAATCGTTCGAAAGTGGAAACGCGGCTGGCGCTTCCAATCGTCGCGCGGCGTACATGGTGCGCGGGTTTCGATCCTATGCGGACGTGACCCCGGATTTTCTCGCCACCTTTGACGCCGAGGATGGACGTGCCGTATGTCCGCGTCGCAATCAGACCGTGACGGCCCCGCAGGCGCTGTTCCTGATGAATAGTGAACTGCTCGAGGACGCCTCCACCTGCTTTGCGGAACGCCTGCAGGAAAGTGCGGCAGGTTCGGAGGGCACCCCGCTTCTGATCCTGGGTTTCCGCATGGCGTTGGGGCGTTTTCCCACGGAATCGGAGCTAGCCAAGGCGCAGGAGTACGTTCACCAACGACCGGAGACGATCAAGGGCTTTGCGTGGTTGTTGTTCAATCTCGATGAGTTCATGTATCTGCGCTGAAGTCAGTTTGAGAACCTTGCAGCATTACACGGTTGACCCCAGGTCAAAACGAGCGGCGTGAAATGATGAACGACAATGCAATTTTTCCCTGCGGCCGAATCTCACGGCGCCGGTTTCTTTTCCAGGCTGGCGTCGGCTTCGTTGGCACCGCCATGGGCGCGCTCTGGGCGGAAGACGGCAAGATCGGCGATGCGCAGTTGCTGCCCCATTTTCCACCCCGATGCCGATCCGTCATTTTCTTGTTTATGTGCGGCGGGGTCAGTCACATTGATACATTCGATCCCAAGGATAACAAGTGGGCCGGCAAGATGATTGATGCAGTCGGCTTCGGAGACAATCTTGCCGAAATGCGGCGTCCGGTCATTCCGTGCCGCCGGACGTTCACGCGCCATGGGAGGTCGGGGATCCCGGTCTCCGATTGGTTTCCGTACGTGGGCGGGGTGATCGATGAGATCGCTCTGGTGCACTCGATGTGGTGTCGCGAGACCAACCACTTTCCGGCCGTCATCGAATCCGCCACCGGACACCGGGACCGGATCGTGGAGCATCCGTGTTTGGGAAGCTGGGTCTCTTATGCGCTGGGCACGGAGAACAAAAACCTTCCGGCCTTTGTGAACATCGGCCGGGCTTCGTCGCCCGTGCAACTCAGCGGTGGTTACCTCGGCGCCTCCGTCTCCGCCACGCCCTTTCAGCCCGGCGACACGCCCATCCGCAATCTGCACCCGCCTAAAGGCATCGGCGCCGCGGAACGCGAGCGGCAGATGCGCGCCCTGGAGGCGCTGAACCAGGAATTTCGCGCGGAGTACGAGATTCACGATGCCCTCGCGGCGCGCACAAAGTCCTATGAACTCGCCGCCCGGATGCAGCTTTCCGCGCCCGAGACCGTCGATTTCTCGGACGAGCCCGATTCGGTGAAACACGCGTACGGCATTGGTGAGAAGGAGACGGACGATTTTGGCAAGCAACTGCTGCTGGCGCGGCGGCTGGTCGAGCGCGGGGTCCGCTTCGTCCAGATTTGTCACGCGGGTGGGGGCAATGGCGCCTGGGACGCGCACGGCGACATGGAAAGTCACGGCCCGCTCTGCCGGCAGACCGACAAACCCATCGCCGGACTCATCGCCGACCTGAAACAGCAGGGTCTCCTCGACAGCACGCTGGTGGTATGGACGAGCGAATTCGGCCGGACGCCCTGGTCGCAAAACACCACCGGGCGCGATCACAATCCGAAGGGTTTTACCTCGTGGCTGGCCGGGGGCGGAATCAAACCCGGAACGGTTTACGGCAGCACGGATGAAGTCGGTTATCGAGCCGAGGAAAACGCGCAATACATCAGCGCGCTGCAGGCCACGATCCTGCACCAACTCGGCCTGGATTACAAAAAAATGGAAATCGAAATCAATGGCCGACCGGTGCGGCTCGTGGAGGACTCGGCGCAGCCGATTTGGGGCGTTCTCGCCTGACGCAGCGAATGAAGAATCTATAAAAGGAGCGGGTTAACACCAAACAACCGAGAAGTCCGCGAAGCTGGCGGTAGAGCCAAGCGGCTATCGCTTCAGCCATTCATGATTCTGCCTGGAGCCAATCGTCGCTGATGCGCCACCTGCCTTTCTTGTTGATCCGTCCGGGAAGCGAGCGAAAAATGGAACCGAAGCGAACGAAGGCTTCGTCGCGCATACATGGCGAGCCCCTTGGCTTCTTCGCGGTTTACGAATGGCCGGTTTCTGGATGACTGCCTTTCTCTGGCTTGAATCCTTCCCGCCCCTCGTCGGGCGCCGGAAGAGGCTCACGCAACCGCGCCTTCACACGTTCATACACCGCGCCGTCACGAAGGAAAGGGCCGCCGCGCTCCGGGTTTCACGATAGTTGACATATCAACAATCTGGCAGCAAACATTTGGCTGTGGGCTCTGAACCAACATCGCCGGGACCGCGGTATCAGGCCTTGCTGCAATTGCTGCGGACGGCCGAGACATTATGGAATGCCAGCCGGCTGTTCTTCGTCCGGTGGGACCTCAGTCCCAGCCAGTTCAATGTACTCAACCTCCTTTACGATCAGCCCGGAGGAATCACGCAAATTGAATTGAGCCGCTCGCTCATCATGCACCGCTCGAACGTCACGGGGCTCGTGGACCGCCTGGAAGCGCGCCGCCTGGTGCAGCGACGCGACAGTGCGCAGGACCGCCGGGCGTACCGCGTGGTGTTGACTTCCGCCGGACGCAAGCTGGTCCGGCAGATTCTCCCGCAGTACTACGCCGCGGCGGAAACCGTCTGGGGCAATCTCTCAACAATTCGGGCCAGCCAACTCGTGGCCGAACTGGATCGGGTCTGCAGCAACGCCGAACGGATCGCCCCGGCCGAGAAAATCGCCAGCGCGAGATCCAACGCATGAACCGGAATCCGTCATCGCTCGCGGTGGCTCGGACCCTTGCCGATCCCGGCCCGGCTGAGGCGTCGTCGTGGTCGGGGACCCAGGCGATTCTTTGGGCGGCCGGCTCGGTCGTGGCGTTTCACCTGGCATATTTGATTACGGCGCTCAGCCCCCTGATCGTGATTTTTCTCTACTGCGTGGTTCAATTGTCCGGTCTGCCGACCGCCCGCCGCGCCTTCTACTTCGGACTCGGCATCGGTTACGCCGTCTATGCCCCGTATTTGACTTTCTTCTGGACGATCTTCGGCTGGCCCGCGCTGGCGCTCTGGACGGTGCTGGCGTTCTGGCTTGGGCTGTTTGTCGCGCTGGCGCGCTTGTGTCGGTTGAAGCTCGGCCGGCTCGCAATATTGCTGATTCCGTTCGCCTGGACCGGCCTGGAATATTTCCGCAGCGAACTTTACTACCTGCGCTTTTCCTGGCTGAGCGCCGGCTACGCCTTCAGTGACGCCCCGCACCTGTTCGCCGTCACTCGACTGGGTGTGTACGGACTTGGCTTCTGCCTGATGGCGGTTCTGACCGGCATCGCGATTCAAATGCGCCGAAGAAGTTGGCTCGCCATGCTCGCCTTTGCGGCTCTGTTGGCCGCCCTCGTCCACGTTCCGTTTCGGTCGGACCGGCCGGCGACAGGCCGGACGGTCCGCGCAACGGGTCTTCAACTGGAATATCCGGATGAGCCCGACTTGCTTTCTGGACTGACCAACCTGGCGGCGCAGGACAAGACCTCCAAACTTGTGGTGTTGAGCGAATACACGTTGCAAGGACCGCCGTCTAATGAATTAAAGGAGTGGTGCCGGCAGAACCAGCGGTATCTCGTCGTGGGCGGGAAGGACTTCGTTGCAAACTCAGAATTCTACAACACCGTTTTCGTCATCGATCTCAACGGCGAGATTGTCTTTCGTCAGGCCAAGAGCGTGCCGGTGCAGTTCTTTCAGGACGGGATTCCGGCGCGGACTCAGCAGCTTTGGGAATCGCCGTGGGGGAAGATTGGTTTTTGCATTTGCTACGATGCAAGCTATCAACGCGTCACCGACCATCTGGTGCGACTCGGCGCGCAGGCCATCATCATCCCGACGGCTGACGAGAGCCGTTGGGGCAGGACGGAGCATGTGCTGCACGCGCGCATCGCTCCGGTTCGCGCGGCGGAGTATCAGATGCCGATATTCAAAGTGGCGTGCACGGGCATTTCCCAATGGGTTGATCGCTCCGGTCGGCCGCGCGCCACTGCGCCGTTCCCCGGCCAGGGCGCAACGATCGCCGGCGACATCGAAATTGGCGGACCGGGCCGGTTACCTCTCGACCACTGGCTCGGCCCGCTGTCCGTGCTGGTGACGTTGGTGATGATGCTCTGGCATCTTTTGAGAAGGTCCCTCGAAAGGTTCTCCCGGCTATGAAAGCTTTCCTCCGCTTCCTTGCCCGCCTCCTGTGGCGTTTTCTGGCCTGCAACACCGCCGTCCTGGACACGCCCGGCCCGGTGCTCCTGATTCCCAACCACCAATCGATGGTCGATTTTCTGTTCCTCGGCGCGGTGCTGCCGGAGGACTGGAAATTTGTCGCTTCCGATCTCGCCGCACGAAACTGGCTTCATCGCCGGGTCATACATAGTGCGCGCGTGTTCCTCATCGACCCCACTTCGCCTTATTCGTTGAAGCGGATGGCCGAATACCTGGAAGGCGGCGGAAGACTTGTTCTCTTCGCCGAGGGCCGCCTTTCGCGGACGGGTTCGCTGATGAAGCTCTTCGACGGGACCGGTTTTCTGCTTCACAAGACCGGCGCGCGGGTCATCACCTGCTACCTGCGCGGAGTCGAGCGGTTGCCGGGCTCGCTGACGATGCACCAGAATCTCAAGGAATGGTTCCCGCGCGTCTCGGCTCATTTCAGCGACGTGCTCACGCCACCGACGCTGAAACACGTCAGCACGGCCCAGGCTCGAGCCACGCTAACGGGCTGGTTGCGCGATCGGATGCTCGATCAGCAGTTTGAAGTTGAAATGGAGCAAGGTCCCGCGACCGTGCTGGGCGCGACGATTCAAACCGGGCGTCGTCGCCCGGGGCAGGTCATCCTGGAGGACACGACGCGCCAGTCGCTCACGTATCGGAGCCTGTTCGTCGGCGTTGATCTCATGGCCTGCCAGTGGAGATCGTTGTTGGGTGACACGCCGGGGGAACGCATCGGCGTCGTATTGCCCAACGTCAACGCCACGCCCGTCGTTTTGCTTAGCTTATGGGCGGCGGGGAAAGTTCCGGCGATTTTGAATTACTCCACCGGCACCGCGACGATGCTCGCCTGCACTCAACTCGCTGGTCTGAAGACGATCGTCACTTCGAAGGCGTTCCTGGAGCGGTTCAAATTCAACCTCGATCCATTCGTTCGGGACGGCCTGAACCTCATTTACCTCGAGGACGTGCGCGTCCGGAATTCGGCCACTCAAAAGCTGGCCGCTCTGCTGCGTCATCGATTCGCCCTGGGCTCCGGGATTCCGACCGCGCACTTGCAGCCGGACGCGCCCGCGCTCGTGCTGTTCACCAGCGGCTCGGAAGGGGTGCCCAAGGGCGTCGAACTCACCCACACGAACCTCATCGCCAACATCCACCAGTTGCTGGTTGTGACGGATCTCCTGGACAGCGACCGGGTTTTCAACGCGATGCCAATGTTCCACAGCTTCGGTATTGCGATTGGCGTGTTCCTGCCCCTGGTACGCGGCATCTACGCGTTCATTTATCCGTCGCCGCTGCATTACCGCATGGTGCCGACGGCGGTTTACGACCGCGACTGCACGATCCTGATGGGCACGAACACCTTTCTCAACGGGTACGGTCGCAAGGCCAACCCGTATGATTTCCGGAGCCTGCGCTACCTGTTCGCCGGCGCGGAGAAGGTGCAGGAAGCCACGGCGAATCACTGGGCGCGGCGGTTTGGCGTGCGGATCCTGGAGGGCTACGGCGCGACCGAGTGCAGTCCGGGTATCAGCCTCAACACGCCGCTGGCCGCGAAACACGGCTCCGCCGGCAAGCTCTTGCCGCATATCGAATACAAACTCGACCCGGTCGAAGGCGTGACCGAAGGCGGCCGGCTGCTGGTGCGCGGGCCAAACGTGATGCGCGGCTACCTGAATCCGGATGCCAATGCGAAATTCAAAGCGCTCGGTGGCTGGTATGACACGGGCGACATTGTGACCGTGGATGCCGACGGGTTCGTCCACATTGTCGGTCGGCTGAAACGCTTCGCCAAGGTGAGCGGCGAAATGGTGAGTCTCACCGCGGTTGAAGACGCGTTGGCCGGAGCGTTTCCACAGTACGGCTTGCGGTTCCAGGTCGCGGTGCTCAGCCGGCGAGACGAGGAGAGGGGCGAAGCGTTGGTTGCCGCGACCAACGAGCCCCGCCTTCAACTCGACGAAATCCGCGTCGCCATTCGCGCCAAAGGCCTGAACAATCTTTGCGTCCCGCGCGAAGTCAGGGTCGTGAAGGAAATCCCGAAGCTGGGGACCGGGAAAGTGAATCACCGCGAACTGACCGCGATGCTCGCTTCGCCCGGCGCGGGGCGCGAGGCGGGAGGGTGATCCGTGGTATGTTCGAACGGCTCCAAATTCGCATCCACGGCGACGCGTCACTGCCGAGCCTGATTTACCTGCCGGGGATGCACGGCGACTGGACGTTGGTGAGCAGCTTTCGCGCGATTGTGGCTGGGCGGGTTCGCTTCGTCGAGTTTACCTATCCGCAGACCACTGTCTGGTCACTCGGCGATTACGCGCACCGAATGGAAGACGCTTTGTTGGCAAACGGTGTCACCGAAGGTTGGCTGATCGGCGAATCGTTCGGGTCCCAGCCCGCGTGGCAACTGATCGAACAAGCGACTCCAGCCGCGCCGACCGACGACGGGACGCGGCGGTTTCGACCGCAAGGGCTGGTCCTGGCGGGAGGATTTGTGCGGCACCCGACGACCTGGGCCGTGCGCATGGCGCAACGGGTCAGCGGCTCGGTTCCCCTGCGCGCCGTGAGACTCTTTTGCGGTATCTACGCCTGGTACGCCACGTTTCGGCACCGGCACGCGCCCGAAACCCTGGCCCGCATCCAGGAGTTCGTGGCAAACCGGACGACGGAAAATGACCGCCGGGCAATCACGCATCGCTACGGATTGATCGCCGC
>WNFU01011353.1_pt1 | contig 12804 bp, 10 predicted proteins | sample 5400121 | NCBI WGS metagenome assembly WNFU01 (sample SAMN13153360, study PRJNA577476) | soil metagenome | isolation source: 100 cm soil or saprolite under grassland replicate 1 | place: USA:California | collected 2016-06-15 | reverse complement strand
CTGCTTGCGGCGCGGTGACCCCGACGCGAGCACGATCGGTTTGGTGGACACGCGGAAAAAGATAGCTCGGGCTAAGTTTGGACGTGCTCTGGATCGCGCTGGTCACGCTGCAAGCCGCCCCTGCCACTCCCCCTGGGCCGCCCGCGACCGACGTCTATCTGGCCGACCTGCGCGTCGCCCAGGGTCGCGTCAGCGTAGGCGTGCCTGTCAACGTCACCGCCAGGCCGGGCTACGACAACCAGCCGTTTTTCCTGCCGGATGGTCGCGCGTTCCTCTATACGTCGATCCGCGAGGACAGTCAGGCGGACATCTACCGTTACGACATCGACGCGAAGACGAGCGTCCGGCTCACCGCGACGCGCGAGAGCGAGTACTCCCCTACTCCGCTCCCGAATGGCAAGGGCTTCTCAGTGATCCTCGTCGAGGCCGACTCGACGCAACGCCTGTGGGCGTTCGATCCGGACGGCTCCAGGCCGCGGCTCGTGCTCGACTCGATCAAGCCGGTCGGCTACCACGCCTGGGCCGACGACCACGCGCTGGTCCTGTTCGTTCTGGGCTCGCCGCCCACGTTGCAGATCGCCGATGCGGGTTCCCCCGGAGCGCGCGGCGACGTCGTCGCGCATGACATCGGCCGGTCATTGCAGCGCATTCCGCGACGCGCCACAGTGAGCTTCGTGCAGCGCGACTCCGTTGTGGGTCCCTGGCTCCAAGCACTCGACGTCCGCACCCGGAGCGTGACGAAGCTGGTGCAGCCGCCACAGGGGGCCGATTTCTTCGCCTGGACGCCCGGGGGAATCGTGCTGACGGCCAGTGGAACGAAGCTGTACCAATGGGATCCGCGGCGCGGAGAGGCGTGGGAGGAAGTAGCGGACCTTGCCGGCGCTGGTCTCACCAACGTGACCCGGCTCGCGGTGAGCCCCAAGCGCGATCGCCTCGCGATCGTCGCCGTGCCTGCAGCTCCTTAGCGCTCCAGGATCAGCGTCACCGGTCCGTCGTTCACCAGCTCGACGTCCATCATCGCGCCGAACTCCCCTGTCTCGATCGGGATCTTTCCGGCGGATTTCTCCTTGAGCAGCGCGACGAATTTCTCATACAGGGGAACGGCGAGATTCGGCGGAGCGGCGTCGATAAAGCTGGGGCGTCTGCCCTTGCTGGCGTCGCCGTAGAGCGTGAACTGCGATACGACGAGGATGCCGCCGCTCACGTCGGCAAGATCGCGGTTCATTTTGCCTTCGTCGTCACCGAAGACGCGCAGACCAAGAATCTTTTCGGCCATCCACGCCAGCTGTGCATCGGTATCGGCCGGCGCGAAACCGGCGAGCACGAGAAAGCCGGGCCCGACCTTTCCGGTAACCCGGCCTTCCACCCGAACCTCCGCGCGCTTGACCCGCTGGAGGACGACTCTCACTCGACCGTCACGCTCTTGGCCAGATTGCGCGGTTGATCGACGTTACAGCCTCTACGCACCGCGATATAGTACGCGAGCAATTGCAACGGCACCACGCTCAGTATCGGCGTGAGCAGGTCGAGCGTCTCGGGAATCTCGATGCGGTGATCGGCCAGCGTGTCGAGGGCCGTATCGCCCTCGGTCACGATCGCGATCACGCGGCCGCCGCGCGCCTTCACCTCTTCGACGTTGCTCACGACCTTCTGGTGGACACCGTCCTTCGGCGCGATAAACACGACCGGCATGAGGTCGTCAATCAGCGCGATCGGGCCGTGCTTCATCTCCGCCGCCGGGTACCCCTCGGCGTGGATGTACGAGATTTCCTTGAGTTTCAGCGCCCCCTCGAGCGCGACGGGGAAGTTGTACCCGCGCCCCAGGTACAACACGTTTTGCGCGCGCACCAGCCGCTCCGCGATTTGCTCGACCTCCGGCGCCTTGGCGAGCACGCGCGCCACGAGATCCGGCAGCTTCGCGAGCGCGCGCACCATTTCCCGGCCCTGCAGGATCGACAGCGCCCGCAGCCGCCCCATCTTCAAGGTGAGCAGCGCCAGCGCGACGATCTGGCTCGTGAACGCCTTGGTGCTCGCCACGCCGATTTCGGGCCCGGCGTGCAGGTAGATGCCGCCGTCCACCTCACGCGCGATCGTGCTGCCCACGACGTTGACCAGTCCCAGCGTCCTCGCGCCGCGCCGTTTCGCTTCCCGCAGCGCCGCCAGCGTATCGGCGGTTTCGCCTGACTGGGAAATGCCGATCACGAGCGTGCGCTCGTCGACAATGGGGTTGCGATAGCGGAATTCCGACGCGTATTCGACCTCCGTCGGGATTCGGGCCAGCTCCTCCATCATGTATTCGCCGATCAGCGCCGAGTGCCACGAGGTGCCGCAGGCCGTGATCACGATGCGCTGCACTCTCAGCAGCTCTTCGTCGGTGATGTTCAAACCGCCGAAGCGGACCGTGCCTTCTTCCTCCAGGAGACGGCCGCGCAGCGTATTCCGCACGCTTTCCGGCTGATCCATGATCTCTTTCAGCATGAAGTGCGCGTAGCCGCCGCGTTCGATCGTGGCGAGATCCCACTCGACCTGCGTGACCGCCTTCTCCTTCTCGGCGGAGGCGAGATCCATGATGCGGTAATCGGTGGGTTTTACTTCCGCGATCTCGCCGTCATCCAGGTACACGACCGAGCGCGTGTGGGCGAGCACCGCCGACGCATCCGACGCGACGAAGTGCTCGCCGTTCCCGATGGCCACCAGCAGCGGCGATCCGCGTCGCGCGGCGACGATCGTGCCGGGCTCGCGGCTCGAGATCACCGCGATGCCGTACGCGCCTTTGACCTGGCGCAGCGCCTCTGCCGTCGCGTCGACGAGCGGCGCCCCCTTGGTGTGCGTCTCCTCGATCAAATGCGACAGCACTTCGGTGTCGGTCTGCGAGCGGAACACGTGCCCGCGCGCGGTCAGCGCCTGGCGCAGCGCTCCCGCGTTTTCGATGATCCCGTTGTGCACCACCGCGAGCGTGCCGCCGCAATCCACGTGGGGATGCGCGTTGATCGTGTTGGGCGCACCGTGCGTCGCCCACCGCGTGTGGGCGATCGCCGTCGTGCCGTCGGGCAGATTGGTGCCGAGCTCACGCTCGAGCACGGCGATCCTTCCGGGGGCGCGAAAGACCTCGAGCCCGCCGTTGACGACAGCGAGGCCGGCAGTCATAGCCGCGATACTCGAGACGCTTCAACCCCTCGAGCACGACGGGCGCCGCTGGCCGCTTGCCGGTGTACCCTACGATGCCGCACATAACCGCCGCCCTTCTTCTATCAATCGTGCTGCGTCGGCGCCCGATGGCGCTTCCGCGATCAGTCGAATGATCGGCTCGGTGCCCGAGGGCCGCACGTGTAGCCAGCGATCCGGCCATGCGAGCCGCAAACCATCGTGCATGTCTACCTGTGCATCTGCAAACCGTGTTCGCAACCCGTTGTAGACCGACTCGAGCCGTGCCCCTCGCCCTACCTTCGCCTTGACGATCGTGTACCGCGGCGCTCGCGCGACGAGTTCGCTCACCGTGGCGCGCTCGCGCGCGAGCAGCGACAGCACCAGCGCCCCAGCTACGGGCGCGTCACGTCCAACATGCAGCGCGGGATACATGACGCCGCCGTTCCCTTCCCCGCCGATCACCGCCTTCAGCTCGATGATCTTCCTCGCGACGTGTGCTTCGCCGACCGGTGCACGAACCACGCGTGCGCCGTATTCTCGAGCCGCGTCTTCCACTACGAGCGACGTCGACAAATTGCAGACGACGGTCTGACGGCCGGACGGCCGGACGGCCCGAATCGCAAAGGCGAGCGTGTAGTCCTCACCGATCGCGTGGCCATGTTCATCCACGATCGCCAGACGATCCACATCGGGATCAACGGCGATCCCGATTTCGGCCTTCTTCCGTCGCACCAACGCACCGAGAGCCCTCAGATTCTCGGGCACCGGCTCCGGGGGCCGGGGAAACAGTCCGTCCGTCTCGAGATTGATCGCGGTGACCAGACAGCCCAACCGCTCGAGCAGCTCCGGCATCAGCGCGCCGCCGGCGCCGCGCACCGTATCGAGCGCGACGCGGAAGCGCCGGCGCCGGATCGCCCGAACATCCACTCCCCGCAGCGCCAGCACGGCGGCGAGATGGCGGGAAATCGCGTCCGCATCCGCCTCCACACCGCCGATCGCATTGTATGTGGCGCGTGGCAGCGAGTTTCCCGCCGCCAGTTCTCGTACTCGCGTGCCCGCTTCAGCATCAAGAAAGATGCCATCCGGACCGACGAACTTGAGCGCGTTCCATTCGATCGGATTGTGGCTGGCGGTGAGGATGATGCCGCCGGCGGCCCGGTGGTGCTCGACCGCGAGTTGTACCGTGGGCGTTGCGACCAGGCCCACATCGATCACATCGCAGCCGACGGATTGCAGGCCAGCCGTAGCCGCGGCCGCGAACATCGGGCCCGAGGTGCGGGCGTCCCGGCCAAGAACCACGCGGGCTTTGCCCTTCCCCCTTCCCCCGTTCCTCATCCCCCACATCCCGAACGCCGCCCCCCACCGAGCGACGATTTCGGGAGTCAGGTCTGTACCAACCAAACCCCGAACTCCCGACACACTGACCATCAAGGTGTCAGACATGAGACGCTCAATCTAATGCGGGAATCAGGCCCGACGGGCTTCCATGGCGCGGGTGGGCAGCCTCAGGGGCTGGAGCTGCGGCGTCGGGATGGGCAGCGACGTTCCCTCGGCAAACGCGCGCAGGAACGCCTGGACGATCGCGCGGTCGAATTGCACGCCCTGCCCCTCCTCGAGCTCGCGCATCGCGTGCGTCACCGACAGGGACGGGCGGTAGGGACGCACGCTCGTCATCGCGTCGAATGCATCCGCCACACTGACCAAGCGGGCTTCGAACGCAATCTGATCTCCCTTCAAGCCGTCGGGGAATCCACTCCCGTCTAGCCGCTCATGATGCGAGCGGACGATCGACAGGGCGCCGGGCGCGTCGCGCATCAGCGGCCCCAAAATGCGTGCGCCTATCACGGTGTGTTCCATGATGTGGCGGTACTCGGCGGCAGAAAGCTTTCCCGCCTTGTGCAGGACGCTCTCGCTCACGCCGATTTTCCCAACGTCATGCAGCTCGGCGCCGAGCGCGATGGTATCGATGAGGTCCTTCTCGAGCCCCAGAGCGCGTGCGATCTCGATGGAATAATGGGCGACGCGCATCGAGTGCCCGCGCGTGTACGCGTCCTTCGCTTCGAGCGCGAAGACCAGCGCATGCACGCCCTCGAGAAACAGCTCTTCGATGCGCCGCGCCTGGATTTCGACGCGCTCTTCGAGGCCGTGCTGGTAGTTGCGGTTTTCGATGATCAGGCGGCGTTTGTCGAGCGCCTGTGAAACGCGGGCGCGCACTTCGTCCAGATGAAATGGCTTGGCCACGTAGTCGAGCGCGCCCATCTGCAGGCAGGCGACGGCGCTCTCCACTTCGGCCACGGCCGTCACCACGATGACGGCCGTCTCGGGCCAGCGCGTGATGATCTCGCGGAGCAGCGTGACGCCGTCCATCTCGGGCATGCGCAAGTCGGAGATGACGAGGGGCACCGCTCCCTTCTCGAGCTCCTGCAACGCTTCGACGCCGGAGCCGGCCTCCGCGCAGGTGAAGCCTTCGCCCTCGAGCAGCCGCACGAGCACGCGACGCAGGCGGGGTTCGTCGTCGACGACGAGGCAGCGCATTCCGGAGAACGGCGGCATGGTCGCCCAAAGTATAGGTCGCTTGCCCCGTGGGGAAGCCGCCCTTACGTTCCGGCCATGACGCGAGTGGCTGAACAGGACCTAACGCGCCGCTTTGCGACACGCGCCGTGCATGCCGGCTACGCAGGCGATCCCCTCAGCGGGGCCGTCATGGGCCCGATCTATCAGACCTCCACCTACATCCAGGAAGGGCTGGGGCGCCACAAGGGGTACGAGTACGCCCGCACGCGCAATCCCACGCGTGAGGCACTCGAGCGCAACGTTGCGGCGCTCGAAGGCGGCCTCCATGGATTTGCGTTTGGGTCAGGGTTAGCGGCGCTCGATGCCGTGATGAAGTTGCTGTCGGCAGGCGATCACGTCGTCAGCGGGGAAAACGTGTACGGCGGCTCGCACCGGCAGATGACCCACATCTGGTCACGCCTCGGCCTCGCGTTCACGTTCGTAGACGGCGGCGATGCCCGCGCCGTCGCGGCCGCCGTCACACCGCATACCAAAATTGTCTACGCCGAGACGCCTACCAATCCGATGATGCGACTGTGCGACCTCGCGGCGACGGGCGAGATCGCACGCAAAGCCAAAGCGTTATTCGTCGTGGACAACACGTTCGCGACGCCCTACTTCCAGCAGCCGCTGCAATTCGGCGCCGATATCGTCCTGCACTCCACGACGAAGTACTTGAACGGCCACTCCGACATGGTCGGCGGCATGCTGGTCGCGACGCGCGACGATATTGCCGAGCGCCTCGGATTCATTCAGAACTCCTCCGGCGCCGTGCCTGGCCCGTTCGATTGCTGGCTGGCGCTGCGCGGCACCAAAACGCTGGCGCTGCGGATGCGCCAGCACGACGCGAATGGCCGCCGCGTCGCCGAATGGCTGGAGAAGCATCCCAGAATCCAGCGGGTGTACTATCCGGGACTGCGGTCGCATCCCCAGCACGAGCTCGCGGCGCGTCAGATGAAGGGATTCGGCGGGATGCTCAGCATCGAGCTGGGCGATACCGCGTTCGCCCGCCGCTTCGCGGAGCGGACCAAGATCTTTGCGCTCGCCGAGTCGCTGGGGGGCGTGGAAAGCCTGATCGGCCATCCGGCGTCCATGACGCATGCCAGCGTGCCACCCGAGATGCGGCGGCGCATGGGTTTGACCGACAGTTTGATCCGGCTGTCCGTCGGGATCGAAGATGCGGAGGACCTGATCGGGGATTTAGATCAGGCATTGGCTGATGATTGATGTACGGGCGCAGCATGCTGCGCCCCTACTCGAAACACGGGGTTCGCCACACCGTACGTGTGGGAATCCAATCAGGAGATACGCATGACCGAACCGACGAATACGCTTCCGGCGGCGCGTCCGCGGAAAGTGTTGCCTCAGATCGCTGCAGTCTCGTGGGAGCATCCGGCGGATCGCGCGGCGCTGCAGTCGCTGCGCGCCATTCCCGGGTTCGACCAGGTGGTGAAGAAAGTCTACGGATTCATCGGCGAGCGCGGCATTCGCCTGCTGTTCCAGGCTGACGCCGTGCGCGTTGGGCCAAAACAGTTTCCACGGCTCAATGAGCTGTACACCGATGTGCTGACGACGATGGATTGGGAGCCTCGGCCCGATCTGTTCGTGTCCCAGACGCCGTTCGTCAACGCCGGCGCCTACGGGATGGAGCGGCCGTTCATCGTCATCAACTCGGGCGCGCTCAAGCTGCTGGATGACGACGAAATGCGGACGCTGCTGGGTCACGAGCTGGGCCATGTGATGAGCGGACACGCGCTGTATGTCACGATCCTGATCCTGATCCTCAACTTCAGCTTTTCCACCTTACCGTTTCTGGCGGGCATCGCCCTGCTGCCGATTCGGATCGCGCTGCTCGAGTGGTTCCGGAAAAGCGAGCTCTCGTCCGATCGCGCTGGACTCCTGGCCACCCAGGATCCCAACGCGGCCATGCGCATGTATCTCAAGATGGCGGGCGGCGGCGACATGAAGCAGATGGATCTCAACGCGTTCCTCGTGCAGGCCAAGGAATACGAGGAAACGGGGGGCGCGCTCGACCGTATTTTCCAGATCCTCAATACGCTCGACCGCACGCATCCGTTCAATACACTGCGCGCCGCCGAGCTGCAGCGCTGGATCGAGGCCGGCCATTACGAGCGCATCCTGAACGGCGAGTACACGCGCCGCGGCCCCGAAGCCGACAACCGGCCGATCGACAAAGACATCGATGAGGCGCGCGAGCACTATATGAAGGAAGCGAAGGCCGTCGTGAACGACGTGGTGGACTCGGCCAAGCGAGCCGCTCAGGCGTTTACGGACGCATTCAAGAAGAGGTGAAAGTACTGGTCGTCGGAGGCGGCGGCCGCGAACATGCCCTCTGCTGGGCACTGCGTCGCGACGCCGCCTCCGCTTTTTCCGACGACCTGACGCTGTTCGCCGCACCGGGCAATCCGGGCACCGCCGCTCTCGCCTCCAATCTTCCCGCCTCCGCCACCGCCGTCGATGATCTCGTAGCCGCCGTCAGTCACCATGAGATCGATCTCACCATCATCGGTCCCGAGGCGCCGCTCGCCGCGGGCCTGGCCGACCGCCTGCGCGACGAAGGGCGCGCGGTGTTCGGACCGTCGGCCGCCGCCGCTCGTCTCGAGTCGTCGAAGGCGTACGCCAAGGAGGTCATGCGACGCGCGGGTGTGCCCACGGCCGCGAGCGCCACATTCGTCGAACAGACGCCGGCGCTCGACTATATCGGCAGCCACGCCGAACCGCTCGTCGTGAAGGCTTCAGGCCTCGCGGCGGGCAAAGGCGCGGTTGTCTGCGCGACGCGGGCGGATGCTGCCGCGGTCGCCCGCGCGATGCTGGCAGGCTCCCTCGGCGATGCCGGCAAGGAAATCGTGATCGAGGAGTTCCTAGAAGGCGAAGAATTGTCCGTGCTGGCGCTGACCGATGGCGAGCGCGTCGTCATCCTGCCGCCCGCCCAGGATCACAAGCGGTTGGGCGAAGGCGACACAGGGCCGAACACCGGCGGGATGGGCGCCTACTGCCCCGTCGGGATTGCGACGGAACACCTGCTCGCCCGGGCGCGCGCGGAGGTGTTCGAACCGGTGTTGCGCGAAGTGGCGGCCCAAGGCGCTCCCTACGAGGGCGTGCTCTACGCCGGCTTGATGATTCTCTCCGACGGCACGCCGTCGGTACTCGAATTCAACGCGCGCTTCGGTGATCCGGAGACGCAAGTTCTTCTGCCCGCGCTATTGCCCGGATTCAGCGAGCATCTCGCCGCCATCGCGCAACGGCGTTGGAACCCCGTGGCGAGCCAGCAGCTGCTGGCGGTGGAGCGGGCCGCGGTCACCACCGTCCTGGCGGCGCGCGGCTATCCCGACAATCCGGAAAAGGGTGTGGCGATCAGGCTTCCCGACGCGGCGGAACTCGGGGACGACGTGATCGTCTTTCACGCAGGCACGTACCGGGACAACGAGGGGAGGTTGCGCACGTCCGGTGGCCGGGTGCTCAGTGTGACTGGTCTGGGCCCCACCGTGTCGGACGCCGCACGAGCAAGCCGGGGCGGAGCCGAGCGAATTTCCTTCGAGGGCAAGACCTGGCGGCGCGATATCGCCTGGCGTGAGATCCAGCGTGCCGGAGCTGCCTGAAGTCGAGACGATCGTCCGCGAGATAGCCCCACGTCTCGAGGGGTGTCGCATCTCGCAGGTGGAGCTCAAGAAAACCGATGTGCTGCGTCAGGTCTCCAAAGCGCGCCTGATCGAGACATTGCGCGGCAACACCATCGAGCAGGTCTCCCGCCGCGCCAAGCATGCCGTGTTCCGGCTGTCCTCCGGCGACCGCATGATCATTCAGCCGCGCATGACAGGCTCGCTCATCGTCTACGAACGGCGGCTGACACGCGACGAAGCGAGGTACGCCGTGTTGATCTGCACCCTGTCCGACGGGCGCAAGTTCGTGTACCGGGACGTGCGTCGTCTGGGAACGATCTGGCTCCTCGAGGAGAAAGGCTGGATCGCCTACACCGGCCGGCTCGGGCCCGAACCACTCGAAGAGACGTTCACGCCCTTCGTATTCGCGGATCGGCTCAAAGGCACGCGTACCGCGGTGAAGAAAGCAATCATGGATCAGCGCCGGCTCGCGGGCGTGGGAAACATCTACGCCAATGAGGCCCTGTTCGACGCGCGACTCGATCCGTCCACGCCGACGCACAAGTTGTCGCTCGAGGAATTCGCGCGATTGCATGCGGCAATCGTCGACGTTTTACAGCGGGCACTCGCGTCCTCGGGGACGACCCTCCGCGACTATCGCACGGGGACGGGCGAGCGTGGGCGATTCCAATTCGAGCTGCGCGTCTACGGACGAGGCGGAGAGAAGTGCAGGAACTGCGGCCGGAAGCTGGTCTTGACGCACAAGATCGATCTGCGGCAGACGGTGTTTTGCCGGAGATGCCAGAGATGATACAGCGACGCTAGGACAAGGCGACGCTAGGGAAACGCGACGCTAGGATGAGGCGATCGCCCTACCCTAGCGTCGTGTTAGCCTAGCGTCGTATTAGCCTAGCGTCGCAGCACCAGGTTCAATCCACAAACGCCCACAGCAACTCCCGGCTGTGCCGGTCGAACCGCTCCGGCGCCGCCAGGTGATACAAATCGCCCGCCAGATCGCGAATCAGCAACCCACCATGCGGCAAGGTGCGCGGCCAATCATCGAGCCGCGTCTGGAACGTGCGAGGACCCTGCCGAGTCTCGACCCGCCAGCGCCGGATCTCGACTTCCTCATCGATCTCCAGCACCCCCGTGACCTCGAACACGAACCCCGCCACCGCAAGCGCCCTCTCCAGCGCCGCGCGCGAGCGTGGATCGAGCTCGGCCGGATCACGGACGAGCGCGAACTCCTCCTCGTCCGAATCCCGCAGCGACAGGTGCCGGGCGGGCTCCGACCACGGGAAGCAGCGCCGGACGGACACGGCAGACTCCTGATCCCCCCGGATTGCCCAAAGGGAGCCGTCGGACCGCCATTCCAGCCTGAGCGTATCGTATCTCAGGTGGTCCAGCGGCCGACGGCCCAACAGGGTGGCATCCATGGTCCCTCCTCTCATTGAAGCTGCAATTGCAGCTCGTACAAGTGCCGGTACTTCCCGTCGGGTTTCGCCAGCAGCTCCGCATGCGTGCCGTGCTCGACCAACCGGCCGTCCTCGATCACGAACAGCCGCGACGCCTTGCGGAGCGTCGACAGGCGGTGCGCGATCGCGAACACGGTCCGCCCCGCCACCAGCCGCTCGAGCGCCTGCTGGATCTCACGCTCGGTTTCCGTATCCACGCTGCTCGTCGCCTCGTCCAGAATGAGGATGCGAGGATCGTGCAGAATCGCGCGCGCGATCGAGACGCGCTGGCGCTCACCGCCCGACAGTGTGTGCCCCCGCTCTCCCACCACCGTGTCGTAGCCGTGCTGCAACTTGGTGATGAAGTCGTGGGCATTCGCCGCCTGCGCGGCCGCAACGACCTGATCCAGCGATGCTTCCGGCAAGGCGTAGCGAATGTTCTCCACGACAGTGCCGTGAAACAGGTACGGATCTTGGAGCACCATGCCGATCTGCCGCCGGTAGTGCCCCGTCTCGAGCCGCCGGAGATCGACGCCGTCGACCCGAATCATCCCCCCGGTCACGTCATAGAAGCGCGCAATCAGGTTGACGATCGTGGTCTTGCCGCCGCCCGACGGGCCGACGAGCCCGATCAACTCGCCCGGTAGCGCGTCGAAGCTCACGCCTCGCAGTACTTGCCGGACGCCGTCGTAGCCGAACGTCACGTGGTCGAACGTCACGCGGCCGTGCACCGGCTCCAGCCGCACCGGCTCCGCCACATCGCGGATGTCGGGTTCGGTATCGAGCACCTCGAACACCCTGTGCGCCGACGTCGTCGCCCGGTTGATCGTCCGCGCCATCTGCCCGATGACTTCGATGGGCGCGCTGAACATCGTGGTGTAGAGCAGGAACGAAACGAACGTTCCCACCGGCAGCTGCGCTCCATGCCCGAGTAGCCGGGACACGGCGAACGCCCACACCGCGACGGTCATCGAGTGAACACCGAGCATCAGCAGCGGCCAGAACTTCGTCCACGACCGGTGAATGCGGTTGAACTCCGCTGTCACATCCTCGTTGCGCTCGCCAAAGCGTTCGATTTCCCGCTGCTCCTGATTGAACGCCTTGACAACCCGAATGCCTGGAATCGTGTCCGACAGCACGTCCGTCACGCGCGACCACTTGCGCCACGCCCGGATGAACAGCCGCGTGATGTCCTCGCTGTGCCGGTAGATGAGCCAGCAGAACAGCGGCACCGGCAGCGTCATCACCATGCCGAGCCGCCAGTCGAGCGAGAGCAACACGGTCCCCAGCCCAACGAGCATCACGAGCGACAGCGACACGTCCACCACGCCGAACGCCAGGAAATCCCACAGCCGGTCGGTATCGGCCGATACCCGCGTGATCAGGCTGCCCGTCCGCTTGCGCGAGAAAAACGCCAGTGACAGCCGTTGGATGTGCTCGTACAGCTCGGCGCGCAGATCACGAGCCACCCACTCACCGAGTATCGACATCAGCCGCAGGCGCACATGCACGGCGGTCTGGCGGATCAGATACACGACCGCCATGGCGACCACGGCGAGCGCGGCAATCGTCCCCGCGCGCGTCAGCGGCAAGGTTCCCGCCTGCGCCGGCCGGACCACGCGGTCGATCAGATAACCCGCGAGGTACGGCGGTATCAGGCTGAGCAGGGTGATCACGGTCGCGGCCGCCATGCCGACCGTCAGCTGGCGCCGGTAGGGCCCGAGATAGCCCAGCAGGCGCCGGATTACAGCGGTCTGCCGGCCCGATACGAGCGCCTGCGCATCCCGGATCGGCCGCGCGACACTCTCCGCGTACAGGCGGTCCGCGTCGCTGTCTGCAAGCTCCCGGACGTGCCCCTGGATCTGCTCCTCAAGCACGAACCGGATGTTCTCGAACGCCCGGCGCTGCCGGTGCGTGTAGCGCAGCAGAGCCAGCGCGGGGTCACCCGGTGCGCCGAGGATCGTCAGGGTATTGGCCGACAGGCCGGGTGCCTCCCTGACCGCCTCGATGCGCGACCGTTCGATGCTCCG
>WNFU01009679.1_pt1 | contig 12808 bp, 15 predicted proteins | sample 5400121 | NCBI WGS metagenome assembly WNFU01 (sample SAMN13153360, study PRJNA577476) | soil metagenome | isolation source: 100 cm soil or saprolite under grassland replicate 1 | place: USA:California | collected 2016-06-15 | reverse complement strand
ACCTTATCCGATTGAAGAACTTTCCGAGGCGATCGGGTTTACACGTACGAGTCTACCTCTGATTGTCTTGATCGGCGGGATCCTCGGCGGGCTGGGTGGCTTCTTTATGCAGTATTGGATGGAAGTTATCGATTACCCGTTGAATGTCGGCGGCAAGCCCTTCAACAGTTGGCCCGCCTTCATTCCGATTACTTTTGAATGCACTGTTTTGGTCGCTTCGTTTGCCGCCGTGTTAGGCATGCTGGCATTAAACAAGCTGCCGCAACCATACCACCCGGTATTTAATGCACCGACTTTTGCGCTGGCGACGCGCGATAAATTCTTCCTGGTGATCGAGGCAAACGATCCAAAATTCAAGCACGATGAAGCGATTCAGTTTATGAACACCCTGGGCGCAATAGATGTTAGCGATGTTGAAGTCTGAGCAGCAGCGGACAGCAAACAGTAAACAGCAGACAGCAGGTTGTCGACGCTGTGCTGGGCTAAACCTTGCCAGCGGCGGTTCTTGTTTCTGCCTCCTGCTGTTTGCTGTTTACTGTTTGCTGTTTGCTACGGCGTGCCGACGTGATATGCAGGACCAGCCGAGGATGAAGCCCTATCGTTCAACCGTTTTCTTTAAAGACGGACTATCGACACGTCCGTCAATTGAAGGCACCGTAGCGCGCGGCTTCCTGAGAACGGATACCGAATTCTTTACCGGCAAGAAGGCGGGCAAAACCGGCGGCAACCCTTCAGCTTCGCCAACGCAAGTCCCCGCCGGCCCGCAGCCTACCGCAACAACCCCGCCGGTCGGGGCTGCTGCGAACGCGCCACAGGGCGCGGCGGCCTTCCCCGACGACGTCGAAATATTTCCTATCCCCGTGACGAAAGACGTAGTTCATCGTGGCAAGGAACGCTACGAGATTTTCTGTTCAGCTTGTCACGGTCTGACAGGTAATGGTGATGGAATGATTGTCAGACGCGGCTTTCGACGGGCAGCTTCGTTTAATGATGACCGGTTACGACAGGCGCCGGTGGGCCACTTCTTTGACGCGATAACAAACGGGTGGGGCGCGATGCCGAGCTATGCGCCACAGATTCCCGCTCAGGACCGTTGGGCGATCGTCGCCTACATTCGCGCTCTGCAGCTGAGTCAGCAGAATCAGCGAACCCCGGCGCCGGCGGCCGCCAACGCGAGTTCGCCAGCGCAGAGCGGAGGTCATAAGTGACAATCGGTCCTTACAACGCACCTGCGAGTGTCAGCCGCTTTCAGCAACTCGCGCTGATTGTTGGGGTTGTGTTCGCAGCTCTCTTGCTGGCCGGGTTCTTTCTGGATCGCGCGCAGTTTTTTCATTCGTATTTATTTGCTTTCAGTTTCTGGACTGGTCTCTCTGTCGGCGCGCTCGCGCTCCTGATGCTGCAACACGTGACTGGTGGCGGGTGGGGGCTGGTTATCCGGCGCGTGCTCGAGGCGGCGACGCGAACGCTGTTGCTCATGCTGATACTCTTTTTGCCCATCATCTTCGGTGCGCATTGGATATATCCCTGGACTCATGCGGAAAAAATGGCAGAGAACGCAGCGCTCGCAGAGAAGGCGAAGTATTTGAATCTAACGTTCTTCAGTGTGCGCGCGGCGATTTATTTTGCTATCTGGCTGACACTCGCTTTCTTTCTAAATCGCTGGTCTCTGCTCCAGGATAAAACCGCAGATGGCCAGTTTACCAAACGCATGCGAGTGCTCAGCGGCCCGGGGATGGTGTTGCTTATTTTCACCGTAACATTTGCCTCGATAGACTGGTTTATGTCGCTTGACCCGGAATGGTCGTCAACGATCTATGGCTTTATTTTTGTGGGCGCCTGGTCTTTGAGCGCGCTGGCCTTCGTGGTCGCCGTAATGGCAGCATTGGTCAAATATGAGCCAATGGACAACGTCGTCGGACAGTCACATTTTCATGATCTTGGCAAATTGCTATTGGCCCTCGTCATGCTCTGGTCTTATCTGCCCCGAACGCACGGGGCCTGGGGCGCGATCGCGCTGGCGGTGGTCATTCTTCATTTTGCTTTTCCGTTTTTGTTCTTACTGTCGCGCTCATTAAAGCGCAATGCCGGCAAGCTCGTCATCGTGGCATTATTGATTTTGGTGATGCGTTTGGTCGATCTCTTCTGGATGATTACGCCAAACTTTACGCGTGAGCATTTCCACATCAGCTGGATGGATGTGGTTGCGCCCATCGGAATCGGCGGCCTGTGGCTCGGCTTTTTTGCCCGAACTTTAAAGAGGCGGCCATTGATACCAATAAACGATCCACTATATGAAACGGTGCTTGAGCAGGCCCAGGCACACGCGGGCCACTAAAGAAGGGGGAGCAGGGGAAAAGGGGAAAAGTAGGAAGAAAGGTTCGGAACGATGGTACGAAGCGGGCACAACGGTAATGGAAATGATGATCGTCACGTCACGGAAACGCCCGACGTGTCGCACATAAAAAATCCGGACGTGACGCACGAAGCAAGCGACGTCAGCGTTTCCGGAGTGGCGAAGTTCGTTGGCGCCCTGACTGTATTGGGCGTCGTCGTGTTCCTGTTGATGTGGGGACTGTTTCGGTTTCTTTATGAACAGGAAGAAACGAAAGAGCCGCCGCCTGGGCCGATGGCGATGACCGGGCAGGAGCGATTACCACCCCTACCTCGTTTACAGGCGGCCCGGGGATTTGGCGTGACTCTGGAAAATGGTCAGTGGGTACCGCTCGAAAATAGAGAGCCGGAAGCTGAATACCGTGTACTGCGGGAGCAGTGGGAAAGGGTTCTGACGGAAGGCGCCAGGGATCAGTCGGGAAACGTCGTTACGTTGCCAATCGAACAGGCCATGGAAAAAGTAGTTGGCTTGCCCTCCAGAGTTAAGAAAATTTCGGAAGAAGGTCCAGGGTGGCGCGCAGAAGACTACGGTCTTGATCCGCCGACGGCGGCAAGCTCGGGACGAGCGACAGAAAAGGGGAGGCAATGAAAGCAGACGGCAGACGGCAGACAGCAGACGGCAGGAAAATCCGTGGCTTTGCTAAAGTCGCATTGAGGCTCTTCGTGCTGGAGATTTTCTTGTCCTGCTCCTGCTTCCTGCTCCTGCCTCCTGATGCTCACGCCCAGTTTAGTCAGACGCAGGGAAATTCGCCGCTCTACAGCTCGCGACCATATGAGGCAAGGGCTCCCAGTGGTTTACCAAAAGCCTTAAATGACGTCGGCATCGATCAGAAGTTGAACGAACAGCTGCCATTCGACCTCGTCTTCAAGGACGAAACTGGTGAGAACGTCAAACTCGGTAACTACTTCGGCAGGAAACCTGTGGTGTTGTCCCTCGTTTATTACCAGTGCCCGATGCTTTGTAACCAGGTGCTCAACGGGATGGTGACCGCTTTCAAAGTCATGGCTTTTCAACCCGGGCAGGAGTTTGAGGTGGTGACGGTGAGTTTCGATCCGCGTGAGACTCCCGCGCTCGCCGCGGCTAAGAAGAATACTTATGTAAACTACCTGCCCGAGGCCAGGCGCGCGGGCGCAGCCGGCGGTTGGCATTTTTTGACGGGAGACGAAGCGAGTATTAAGAGCCTGACGGAGGCAGTCGGCTTTCGTTATCACTTCGATGAAGCAACGAACCAGTTTGCGCACGCCAGCGCAATTTACGTGACGACGCCGCAGGGAAAACTGGCACGTTATTTCTACGGGATCGAATATGCGCCGCGCGATCTGCGCCTGGGTTTGATTGAAGCGGCGGACAATAAAATCGGATCCCCGGTCGACCAGTTGCTGCTCTATTGCTTTCACTACGATCCGGCTACCGGAAAGTATGGCGCCGCGGTTATGAACGTGATGCGGGGGGCTGGCCTCGTCACGCTGGTCGCCCTCGTAGGAATGTTATTGATGTTACGCCGCCGTGACCGGGCGCGCGTTAATTTGCAAGGCGGAGATGCCCGGAGTTTAGAGTGCAAGCTTTAGATTGCAACGTGGGGTAACCAGAGCAACCTGAACATTACCACCCCACGCGGACTGTCGGCGTGGAGACCCCGGGTTGGACTGTAAAAGAAGAAGAACTTATGCAAACCTCCTGGATTCCATTTATTCCGGAAAGCGCTTCCACTGTTTCGGGCAAAGTGGATGCGCTCTATTTTTATCTTTCGGGCGTGACTGTCTTCTTTACCCTGCTTATCTCTGGCGTGCTGACGTTTTTCGTCATCAAGTATCGCCGTCGCACGCCCTTTGAGATTCCGCGGCCGATCGCGGGGTCGCACAAACTGGAAACGATTTGGTCGGTCATTCCCTTCATAATTGCGATGAGCATGTTTGGCTGGAGCGCTCAAATATATTTCGAAAACGCGCGGTCGCCGAAGAATGCCAATGAAATTTACGTGGTTGGGAAACAGTGGATGTGGAAGATCCAGCACTCTACCGGACAACGCGAGATAAATGAGTTACACGTCCCCATCGGCCGCAAGATCAAACTGATAATGACTTCTGAGGACACGATCCACGACTTTTTTATTCCGGCTTTCCGGATCAAGGCGGATGTGTTGCCCGGTAGATACACGACTCAATGGTTTGAAGCGACCAAGCCGGGAACCTATCACCTTTTCTGCGCGGAATACTGCGGCATGAATCATTCGGGCATGATTGGGTCGGTGATCGTCATGCAGCCGACTGACTTCGATAATTGGTTGAGCGGCAATTCGAGCCAGCAATCTCCCGCCGTCGCCGGCCAACAACTCTTCCAATCATTGGGCTGCGTTTCGTGCCACGGCGCTAATGGCGAAGGGGGACGCGGGCCGGAGTTGGCAGGACTTTTCGGACGCAAGGTTTTTCTTACGAACGGCCAAACACTGATCGCGGATGAAGGTTATATTCGCGAGTCGATCGAAAATCCCCAGGCGAAGATCGTCAACGGGTTTAATCCAATCATGCCAACTTTCCAGGGGCAGGTCACGCCGGAGCAGTTGATCCAAATCATCTCATTCATAAAGTCGCTGCAGGTTTCAAATCCGCAATCAGCAACAACCACGCCGGCTCCTGCTGCGAAAGCAGAGCCATCGACCGCGGCACGACCGGCCGCGCCGCCGAATTCGAAATAGTTCAGCCAAGAATTATGAAAGCATTCGAAACATTCGAAACACCAACAGCGGCTCACGTTAACTATATTAACGCGCAATATGGTCTTAAATCGTGGCTGCTGACCAGGGACCATAAACGCATCGCATTGCTCTATCTCGGCTCGATCTCTTTCTTCTTTTTCATTGGCGGTCTCTATGCGATGTTCATTCGGCTCGAGTTGTTGACACCCCAGGGCGACTTGCTGGCCTCGACAACGTACAACAAGGTTTTTACCCAGCACGGGATCATCATGATCTTTTTCTTCCTGATTCCGTCGATTCCGGCGACCCTGGGAAACTTCCTGGTGCCGTTAATGATTGGGGCCAAAGATCTGGCATTCCCCCGCATCAATCTTCTTAGCTGGTATATCTATATGCTGGGCGGAGTGATAACGATTTATGCGTTGCTGGCCGGCGGCGTCGATACCGGCTGGACATTTTACGCGCCTTATAGCACCACTTTTTCCAATTCTTACGTGATTGCGGCCGGCTTGGGAATCTTCATCAGCGGCTTCTCCTCGATTCTCACCGGACTCAACTTCATCGTGACTATTCACACGATGCGCGCGCCCGGCATGACCTGGTTTCGGTTGCCACTCTTCATCTGGGCACACTATGCCACTTCGCTGGTCATGATTTTGGGAACGCCTGTTGTGGCGATCACTATTCTGCTTTTGGCCTTTGAGCGGGTCGCGCATGTAGGGATTTTTGATCCGGCGGCAGGAGGGGATCCCATTCTCTTCCAGCATCTCTTCTGGTTCTATTCACATCCGGCCGTCTACATCATGGTCTTGCCCAGCATGGGTGTGGTCAGTGAATTGATAGCCAACTTCTCTCGTAAGAACATCTTCGGTTATTCATTCGTGGCCTTCTCAAGCCTCGCAATTGCAGTTTTTGGTTTTCTGGTTTGGGGTCACCACTTATTTGTGGCCGGCCAATCAGTGTATGCGGGAATGATTTTTTCGTTCCTCAGTTATGCAGTAGCTATACCTTCGGCAATTAAAGTCTTTAACTGGACGGCGACGCTTTACAAGGGCTCGATCTCCTACGATACCCCGATGCTTTACGCGCTGGGGTTTATCGGACTGTTCACCATTGGTGGGATGACTGGACTGTTTCTTGCCGCGCTCGCAGTTGACGTTCATGTGAGCGACACCTATTTCATCGTGGCCCACTTCCATTACATCATGGTCGGTGGCGCTCTCTTTGGCTACCTCGGCGGATTGCATTACTGGTGGCCCAAAATTGCCGGTCGCATGTATCCGGAGGGTTGGGGCAGGTTTTCGGCGCTGGTCATCTTCGTTGGATTCAACCTGACCTTCCTGCCGCAGTTTGTGGCCGGCTACCTGGGAATGCCGCGCCGATACCACGCTTATCCGCCGGAGTTTCAAGTTTTCAATGTGCTCTCATCGGCGGGTGCGTCAATTCTCGGCTTCGGGCTCTTGATTCCGATGATCTATCTGGTCTGGTCGATGCGTTACGGAAAGCGCGCCGAGCCAAATCCCTGGCATCTCCCCGGCCTGGAATGGAGAACCGCATCGCCGCCACCAACCGAAAATTTCCTGGCGACCCCGATTGTTACGTGGGAAGCATATGAGTTTGCGCCGCCGGAAGAAATGCAAGTGATAGGAAGGTTGAAAGAAGAACCAGAATAAGTTTGAAGCGAGGGACCCGCAGACATTCTGTGAGCTGTATGAAGCGAATCAGGAGAAAATATAAACTTGGCTGAGACCCACATCGCAATTGAACACACTGCCAGTCACCCGGCGCTGCAGCACCACTTCGAAAATATGGAGCAGCAGCGCGAGGCGGGAGCGCTCGGCATGTGGGTTTTCCTGGTCACGGAGATCATGTTCTTCGGCGGGATGTTTCTCGCTTACACGCTTTACCGCACGCGATACCCGCAAGCTTTCGCGTCCGCGAGCAATCACCTTTCGTGGCAATTAGGCGCGCTTAACACAGGTGTGCTGATCTTGAGTAGCTTCACGATGGCTCTGGCAGTTTACAGCGCGCAAACCGGTAAGCGTCGCAACCAGACTGTTTGCCTTGGACTGACTATGCTGCTTGGCCTGACGTTTTTGGTAGTTAAAGCAATCGAATATCACGAGAAGTATGTTGATCACCTGATCCCGGGAAGATTGTTTCCGGGAAATCCCTTTAATCCAGCTAAAGTTCACCTGTTGCCGGGAGCTTCGTCGAAGAACGTGGAGATGTTTTACTGGATCTACTTCGCGATGACCGGCATGCATGCGATTCACATGATAATCGGGGTGGGAGTGCTTTCCGTGATTTTGTACTTTGCTGCGCGCGGGCGCTACGGTCCGGAGTATCACAATCCGGTGGAGATATCAGGCCTCTACTGGCACTTCGTCGATATTATTTGGATATTCCTGTTTCCCCTGCTCTATTTGTTGGGCCGGCATTTGGAACACGGCGGTTAGGTGGTCTTATGAGCGAACACATCGTTCAATTGAAAGTCTACGTCACAATTTTTCTCGCCTTGTTGGTGGGAACAAGCCTTACTGTGTGGGCTGGCTTTCGCGATTTTCCCGGACAGTTGAATGTAATCATCGCGCTGACGATCGCCGTAATCAAAGCTACGCTCGTCGTGCTCTATTTCATGCACGTTCGCTACAGCTCGCGACTCATCTGGGTGATTTTTACTTCCGCGTTATTCTGGCTGGCAATTCTCTTCGCTTTTACTTTTAGTGACTACTGGACCAGGGGCTGGCTTTCTGTTTACTGAAGTCCGCTCCATTGACTAAACCGAGTGTGTTTAGCTTGACGTCTCTGCCGGGGACAACTTCCCATCTCGCACCGCCACCACTCCCTTGCAATTCGGGCATTGTAACCTGATCGTTGCATCTGAGGTTTTGATAGGCGCGGAGCAGTGAGGACAAGACCCCGTAACCTCAATTTGTTTGAAGAAACCACGCAGCATAATTAGCGGCACAACCAGACCAGCGAAGAGCAGAGGGATGCCAAAGAACAGCCCGATGCTTGAGCTGCCGGCTAGCGTAAGGCTGATAACCAACCCCGCAATAAAAAGAATCAAACCGACGGCAATGGCCAAAGAAAAACTGTAGGCACTATCAAGAGTTCGGCCCGGCTTCGCAGTCACTGGTTCCTTGGCACTCATTTAATCGCTCCTACTATTGCTTCAAAGGTTTTTGATAAAGGTTAGGCGGCCTGTTTGATAAAGCGACTTTTACTCTGTGCACGCGATTGTTGTCAAACAAGATAGCCGACCCACCTTTTGGCGGTGTGCGGTTTTCGCGCCGCATAGCTATAATCGCCGTTTCCTATTATGACTACAACAATCAATACAATCACCGAGACACCATTCGAGACATATCTCAACTGCCAGGGCGAAGAGACCTGGGCGGCAACACTAACCACGCTATTGCGTTCGGTTCATGAGGTTGATAAGAACGCCACGCAGATTTGGTTTTCCTTCTACCCCCTATCATTGTTCCGCGCTCTTCAGGCAGCCGACAATCCCGAAAGGCTGGCGGCGCAACTCCTGATGCAGGGCGTATATCAACTCAAAGATCAAATCGACTCGTCGCATAAATTTCTTTACGGCCATCGTTACTGGCCGGAGGTAAAAAAGGCAGTAGAAGAGTTTGCGGCCGGCTTCGATGCCCGAGACACGACCGAGCTGGCGGATCGGATTTTGAAAGTGGCGCGGCAGGTGAGTCAGAAGGGCGGGTTTGATGAGTCTTTGGCCGTTGGCATCACCGCCGTAGCCTTCATGACCATGCAGCAGACGGGACTGGCGGCTTTCAAGAATGCGAAGGGCGAAATGCTGCTTGATCGCAAGCATGCCAGAAAGTCACCGGAGCAGGTTTTGCGCGAACGCGCTGTTGACGACAGCCAGGGTTTGTTTGGTTTTCTGAGAACAGTGGATAAGAAGTGGACAGTCAATCACGATGAGAACGACGACGCCGCGAAGTATAAGTTGAACCATGCGCAGGACCTCGCCTGGGGAGCCGAAGCGGATCGCTCGCGTAACTGGCGTGAGCTTGATCCGCGGCGCATTGAAGGACCAATTCCGGTGGAGTGCCGTTCGGCTTCATGCGGCACCTGCTGGGTAGGAGTACTGGGTGGGGCGGAAAAGCTCTCCGACGTTGCCGCGCGCGAGGGCAAGAAGATCAAGGAGTTTGGCTACATTGATACGACGGAACCGAAGCCACTGATTCGGCTGGCTTGCCAGGCGCAGGCGCTGGGCGCTGTTTCTATCGTCATCCCGCCGTGGAATGGGGTGTTTGGTAAGTATCTCCGATCGTTGAATCAAACAAGTGAAGAAGGCCCCGAGTAGTTCCCAAAAGTTCTCGCCGCTGCTTTTTGTAGTTGCCGCCGCAGTTCTCTGGAGCACCGGCGGGCTATTCATTAAATGGACCAAAATTTCCGGGCTCGAACTCTCCTTTGGCCGCTCCCTGCTCGCGGCGATTACAGTTGCAATCTTCACCAGGCGTGAAGGCTTTGGTCTGAATCGCGTTACGGCGCTGGCCTCGGTACTTTATGCGGCGCTCTTGCTTCTCTTCGTACTCGCAACCAAACAAACCACAGCCGCCAATGCGATCTTTCTCCAATACACAGCGCCGGTGTATCTGCTGGTTTTCGAGCCCTTGTTCTACAGGGAGAAGTTTCGCTCTCGGGATTTAGTGGTGGTGATCGCTTGCGTCGCCGGCATGTCGCTCTTCTTTGTCGGCAAGCTGCGCCCGCAGGACGTGACGGGCAATCTGCTGGCGCTCGCTTCGGGACTTTTCTTCGCGTGTTACTTTCTGTTGCTGCGTCATTCAAAATCGCGCGCTGTCAATCGCGCTTCTTCGGTAATCTACGGCAACCTCCTTCTCGTTCTCATCGCAGCGGCCGCAGGTTTGAAAGCACTACCGCAAATGAGTTCGCACGATGTCTTGAGCGTGATCTATTTGGGCGTGGTGCAGATCGGATTGGCCTATACGCTGTTTACCGTGGCGATGGCTCGCGGCGTTCGTTCGCTTGACGCAGGAATCATCGGCTACACTGAGCCGGTGTTGAATCCAATCTGGGTGTATTTGATCCTTGGTGAACGGCCGACGCAGTGGGCCCTGCTGGGGGGCGTCATTATCGTCACTGCGGTTGTCTGTCACACGCTGATCGAAGCGAGACGGACCAGACAAAGAGCACTGGTTGATTTGGCTTGAAAGGTTTTTTGCTTAGTGCCTCGACTTACTTATCTGTACTGGCTCTAACTCAATAAACGTCAACAGGTGTAGTATCCAGGGCTTCACTTGAACGAGGCTGAGCATAAAATATCTCCGCTTCGTCACGATTTTCAGCTCCAACGGAGCTGAGTCCACAGCCCAGGGTTGCCGCGAACGCGGCTACCCTGGGGTACAAGATTGGATTGAACGACGGTCCAACCCCAAAGGGGTTGCGACAAACAGGATGACCTCATGCCTCAATCTCTTTCTGCTGTCTATATTCACCTGGTATTTTCAACTAAACCTCGGCAACCGTTCTTGCACGATGAGAGCCTGCGGAAAGACTTGCACTCGTTTCTGGGAGGGACTTCGAAATCACTGGAGTGTCCGCCACTTCTCGTTGGAGGAGTAGAAGATCACGTCCACTTACTCGCCCGCTTTGGGCGAACAATCACGCAAGCGGAATGGGTAAAGGAATTGAAGCGTGTATCTAATCTTTGGTTGAAAGAGAAAGGCGGGCTGGCGAATTTCGAATGGCAGGGTGGTTACGCCGATTTTTCAGTGAGTCAATCTAATCTGGAGCAAGTCAAGAAATATATCGTGAACCAAAAGGAGCATCATCGAAAGGTGAGCTTCCAGGATGAGGTGCGAGCCCTATTGACGAAGCACCAGCTGGATTGGGATGAGCGTTACATTTGGGATTGACGCAACCGCTTTGCGGTTGGTTTTCTTCCCCGCGTCATACCCAACGTAGCCTGCGGCAACGTTGGGCTGGAGGCCTGAACCGCTTCGCGGTACATCTTCAGCCACCCTCCGCGCGTTGCTTCGCAGCCGCAGCTAACGCTCGCAAGCGTTCCACTTTCTGTTCGAAGGTCTCGCCGGGAATTGGACCAGTGTCTACCACCCCGCAATAAGTTGAGCGGAGCATCAGCGTCCGATCGGCCTGGCCAGTTGGCTTAACTTCCGTTGCGGCGGCAACCGCGGGTGTGGGACCAGGTGTAGCGTCGGGTGTAGGAGCAGAAGTTTCCGGCTCGGGTGGAGGAGTCATCGCCGACTCCAGGACCGACTCGACCACTGGAGAAGCCGGTGGGACTGCGGCCGTGGGTGCTGTTGGTTCACCACCTTCCTCGGCGCGTTTCTTAGCTCCTGCTGCAACGGCCTTGAGACGCGCAACCTTTTGTTCAAATGTTTCTCCCGCTACTGGACCAGTATCGACAACCCCGGCGTAAGTGGATCGCTTATTCAACTTGCGATCCGGTTCCGCTCCGGCTTTAGCAGGCGTTGCAGCTGTAGGTGCGGCAGATTTTGGTGCGGGCGGCGCAGTTGGCTTAGCAACGGCAGCGGGCGGTGGCGTCTTTGCTACAGGTATTGCTGCTGCCGGAGCCGGCTTGGCGCCGGCAGGCGCATGACCCGTTGTTTCCATGATAAAGACGCCTCGCGCATCCTTCTTGACAATGGGCAAAGTACCGCCAGCCGCTTGCAACAACGCTGAAAGCTCAGCTTCCACAAAACGACTCTGCTTGTGCGGATCTCGCACATGCCCCAAAGGTGGCCCCATGTAAAGCGTCCCGCAGGTCTGACACTTAAATAGTACGTCGTCACCGCGCAGATGAATTTCCGCGGGCTCACCGGCCGTGCGCAGTTGTTTGAGGTGGCCGTTGCAGAGTTTCCCCTTCGCGTTTTTCTCATTGCATACGGTCTGCGCGTTGGTGATCCGCTTCGGCACCGGTGCGGTTGCCGGCGTCGCGGAAGCTTGTTCGCTCGAGCTTGCTTCGGAAGAAATTGCTGTCATGACTGCTGGTTAACTTCCCGCGGGACGTTTTGGTGATTGCAACTCAAATCTTACAGAGGTGATCAAATGCGCGTCAATGAGTGAGGGAATTGTAGAGACAGGGCTTGCTCCTCGCCGCAGTGTGGGTGACGACATTAAACCTTGAGACGCAACGTGGACAGGGACAAGCCCAGCAATTGCGCCATGTTATCCTGAACTCAAATGCTAAACGATCTGTTGGGAGCGATCTGGCGTCGTGCGCCGAAGTCACTGCGACGTTGGACAGTCAGAGTGAGTCACCCGCGGTTCGCGGTGACGGCCGGCGCCGTTATCACTGACCCTAACGGTCGCGTGCTATTACTCAAACATCGCTTTCGCCCCGGCACAGGTTGGGGAATGCCGGGTGGTTTTATCGAAGCAGGTGAGCAACCCGAAGAGGCAGTGCGTCGCGAGTTGCGCGAAGAAGTCGGACTCGAACTCGAAAACCTCAAATTGTTTACTACGCGAACCTTTCAAACGCCGAAGCAAGTCGAGATCGTTTTCACCGCGCGAGCTATTGGACGCCCTGATCAACTCAATTTTGAGATACAAAAAGCCGCATGGTTTTCGCCGCATGACTTGCCGAAAGAACTACCGGCGGATCAGGCGCAGTTAATAAAGCGAGCGTTGAATGATGGAGCAAGGCCACAGGATTGATGTATGCTGTGCAGCGCAAAACGCAGTGATGAGTTATGGGTAATGAG
>WNFU01012827.1_pt1 | contig 12811 bp, 10 predicted proteins | sample 5400121 | NCBI WGS metagenome assembly WNFU01 (sample SAMN13153360, study PRJNA577476) | soil metagenome | isolation source: 100 cm soil or saprolite under grassland replicate 1 | place: USA:California | collected 2016-06-15 | reverse complement strand
CAACCCAGGAAGAGGTTGTTTCTGACTTTAACGCCTCACAGGATGCAATCCAACTCATCTTGGAAATTGTGCCTTTCAACGATGGCCGTAATGTTCTGTCAACTCAAATTGCTTCTGGCGCTGGTCCTGACATCGTTGGTCCCGTGGGCTGGGGTGGTTCGAACAACTTCTACGGCCAGTGGTTGGATATCGGCCCCTATATCGCCGAGACTGGTTTCGACACCTCGATCTTCGACCCTGCGCTGATCAAGTTCTATCAGACCGAGGAAGGCCAAGTTGGTCTGCCCTTTGCCGTCTTCCCTGGCGCGATGTATTTCGTCCCGGCTCTGTTTGACGAGGCTGGTCTTGAATACCCACCACAAAAGTATGGCGACAAGTACACGCTGGATGGCAAAGAAGTGGATTGGAACTGGGATACCGTCACCGAAGTTGCCAAGCGCTTGACGGTTGACGTCAACGGCAACGATGCAACGCAAGATGGCTTTGACCCCACACAGATCGTGCAGGTGGGTTATGAGCCGCAATACCAGTCAATTGAATCTGTGGGCACCTTCTATGGGGGCGCTGCTAAGCTCTACTCGGGCGATGCCAAGGGTAACTATGAAGCCACTATCCCGGATAGCTGGAAGGAAGGATTTAAGTGGTTCTATGATGGCATGTGGGGCGAACAGCCCTACATCGGTACAGGCCCACTTACTGGCGCGCCGGAGTTTGGCTCCGGCAACCCATTCAATTCCGGCCGGGTTGCAATGGGCTTGACTCAGACCTGGTACACTTGTTGCCTCGCGGAATTTGTCAAGGGTGGCAATGAATTCCAACTTGGCATTCAACCGATGGGCGCAGATGGAAAAGTCCATGGACGTATTGATGCTGACACTTTCCGCATTTGGAAAGGCACCAAGAACCCCAAAGAAGCATTTACTGTGTTGTCTTACTTAATCACCACAGGCGCTGACAAGTTGCTGCCGGTCTATGGCGCAATGCCTGCGGACGCATCCAAGACTGAAGCTTTCTTTGCCAAGAAGAGCGAGGAGTATCCGTTCGTAACACCTGAAAGCTGGGACGTCTTTGTTCAGGGTCTGGCCTATCCCGATACCCCGAGCTCAGAGCAGTATGTCCCAAATGGCATCAAAGCCACCGATCGCTTCGCGACTTTCATGAGTCTGCTGAGAACTACGCCCGACCTCGACTTCGATGCGGAGTACCAAAAATTGGTTGATGACCTGAATAGTATCTTCAACGAGTAAGTTCGTGGTTCGTGAGTGTATAATTTAGGTGGGTCAGTTCTAAGCTGACCCACCTAAACTATTCATGGTTCTTCTAGTACAAGATTAAGAAAGGAAGCATCCCCATGATTGAAGAGCTTTCAAATTTTCGAAAAGTATTGCCATCCTTAAAATCATTCCGCAAGCTTCCACCGCTGGCACGCCGCGAATTTAGAGCAGGGATGTTCTTCCTCTCGCCGTGGATCATCGGCTTTCTAGCTTTCACTTTGCTGCCGACGCTGGCTACGTTATTCTTCAGTTTTCTGAATCTCAGAATTACCGACGGCATCTTAAGCCCGCCACACTTTGTAGGCCTTGAAAATTACAGAAAGTTGTTTCAGGATCCACAGGTTTGGAGCACGAGCACTACCCCTGGCTCCCTCTGGATCACGATCAAATTTGGATTGATTGCTTTACCAATCGGCATTTTCGTGCCATTAGGAATAGCAGTCTTAATGAACAATAAACATCTTAAAGGGCAGAATTTCTTTCGCAGCATGTTTTACATGCCCTATATTGTCCCTTTTGTAGCGGCGATCTTTATATGGGGAGGCATGCTCAACCCCGAGAGCGGCTGGATCAACCGGACTTTAATGTATTTTGGAGTACCTAAGCAGAGTGTGCCACTCTGGTCTACTGATATCCATTGGGTTTATCCCAGCTACGTGATTTTGGGCATTTGGGGAATTGGGAATGCGATGTTGATCATGCTGGCCGGGCTGCAAGGTGTGCCCACGGAGCTATACGATGCTGCGACAGTGGATGGCGCAAGTGGCTGGCAGACCTTCTGGAAGGTGACCTTCCCGATGATTTCACCCGTCATCTTTTACAATCTCGTGTTAAGTGTAGTGGGTTTGTTCCAATATTTTCTGGTGCCTCTAGTTGTCAATCAAGGTAACGGCAGTCCTGGCGGAACAACGTATTTTTACAATTTGTACCTCTATAAAACATTCTTCACTTTCCAAAATATGTCCTATGGCTCAACCCTCGCCTGGTTCCTCTTTTTGGTGATCTTGCTGGTAACGATGATTTTGTTCGGCACCGCCAAGTACTGGGTATATTATGCCGGAGAAAGCCGGTAAGGAGCATAGACAATGAGTAATAAAACATTAACACAGACCCTGGGCGAGAGCACCAGCACCGCCGCCAGGAATAGGCGGATTACGCATATCCTAGGCAGAAGTGCTAACATCACTTTTGTTACGGGCCTGACTCTTGCTCTCCTGGTGATTTTCCTGGCGCCGTTCTTATTCATGATCTTCACTTCTCTCAAAACACAAGGCCAGATTTCACAGTTGGGCGCGCCGATCTGGCCAGCAAAACCCACCACATTTGAATACAATGGCAAAGCCATCCAAGTCTACCGTGTTCCTATGGCGAAGTGTGCTGGTGCTGATCCCAATGATACCTCCATTAAAGAGCTAGGCATCGTCAAGAAGGGACGCCAGCAAAGCACCTTCGTTGACCCGGCCAATTTGGCAGCTGGCGAGTATGTGTGTAATGTGTCGTGGCGTGCCCTTGACCGGCCGTGGAAATGGGCGCCCGAATGGGAAAACTACATTGAAGTATGGAATACGATAGACTACCCGCGCCTGATGTGGAACACTACATTTTATGCCATTATGACCGAAATTGGCGTGTTGATCTCTTGCACGCTGGTGGCATTTGGTTTCGCTCGTTTCCGCTTCCCCGGGCGCGATTTTCTGTTCATCGTTTTAATTGCGACAATATTTCTGCCCGGCGCCGTGACTATTATCCCAACATTCACGTTTTTCCAGAGGATTGGCTGGTTGGGCACATGGCTTCCGTTAATTGTTCCTGCCTTCTTCGCCAATGCCTATGATGTTTTCCTCCTGCGCCAGTATTTCATGACATTGCCACGCGAACTGGATGAGGCTGCCATGATAGACGGCGCAAGTCCGTTGAGAGTCTTGTGGTCAGTCATCATCCCTCAGTCCTACCCGGCATTAATGGCAGTGACCGTCTTTCACATTGTGTATGCCTGGAATGATTACTTCGGTCCGCTCATATATCTCTCCACCGCTCGCCAGAAATGGCCCATTTCTGTAGCGCTTTCGAATTTCAATGGAATTTATGGTTCGCGAAACGAACTCATTCAAGCAGGCTCGTTAATGGCCCTGCTTGCTCCATTACTTCTCTTTATCCTTGCTCAGCGTTTCTTCGTTCAAGGCATTGTCGTCACCGGTGTGGAAAAATAATATGCTCAAAGTAGCGGTGATTGGCGGCGGATCTACATACACTCCGGAACTTGTCAATGGCTTCCTCGCACGAATGGATGAATTCCCTGTCAATGAACTTTGGCTGATGGACATTGACGAGGAACGATTAAAGATTGTTGGCAGTTTCGCTCAACGCATGGTGGAAGCCAAAGGCTCGCCGTTTAAAGTGATCCTGTCCACAAATCAGAGAGAATCTGTGAAAGACGCGGATTATGTGACCACGCAGCTGCGCGTCGGACACATGGAAGCGCGCCGCCGCGACGAATATCTCGGTCTGCGCCATGGCTTGATCGGACAGGAAACGACCGGCGTCGGTGGCATGGCGAAAGCATTACGCACCATTCCCGTCATTCTCAAGATCGCGCAAGACATTAAGGAAGTCGCCAAGCCCGGAACGATGCTGGTCAACTTCACCAATCCAGCGGGACTGGTCACCCAGGCATTGAGCAAATACGCGGCGGATGTTCCCGCTGTGGGCGTCTGTAATGTTCCGATCACAACCAAGATGCACATTCTTGAAGGGTTGGAGAAAGCTACGGGCAGGAAGATCGATCCGAGTCACACTGAACTGAAAACGCTTGGGCTCAATCATCTTTCCTGGCATCGCGGCTTCACCATTGATGGCGAAGATGTCTGGCCGCAGGTCATCGAAGGGTTCATCACGGAACTCAAGAAAGAAGATGAACCTGAATGGGATCCGCGCACGATTGAAGTCCTGCGGATGATGCCAAATTATTACCTGCAGTATTTCTATCATACAGATAAAAAGTTGAAATCTCAGGAGAAGTGGCCCCCATCCCGCGCCGAAGAAGTGATGGAGGTAGAAAAGGATCTATTGCGCGAATATGCTGATCCAAATTTGAAAGAGCCTCCTGCCGATTTGATGAAGCGCGGCGGTGCCTATTACTCGACCGTAGCCACACAGCTATTGAACGCTCACTATAATGATTTGGGTGAGACGCATGTTGTGAACATCAGGAATGGTGGAGCCGTTCAGGAATGGCCCGCGGATTGGGTGCTGGAAATCCCCTCTACGGTGAAAAAGAGTGGCATCACACCCATTCCCACCGAACCTTTACCCGCTTCCTGCTTTGGTTTGATCGCAGCGGTCAAGGCGTATGAATTGCTAACGGTGGAAGCCGCAGTTCATGGAGACCGCGAAGCCGCCTACCAGGCGTTATTGGTCCATCCCCTGGGGCCAAAAGCAGACAGGGTTCAGGCAGTGCTCGATGATATGCTGGAAACCCACAAAGAGCATCTGCCCCAGTTCTGGAATTAACCCACGCGAGCATAGGGGCGACCCGCCTACGGCGAGGCCGCCCCTTTATTAACTTACACTATGCATTATTACCTTGGCGCTGATCTTGGTTCCACCAAGACGCATACTCTCATTGTCGATGAAACAGGCCGTGCACTGGGTTTCAGTGAAAGCGGACCCGCCAATCATGAATCGGTTGGTTATGATGGAATGTTCCAATCTATGCAGGATGGAGTGGAACAAGCCTTGCACGCGGCGGGTTTGAAAAAGGAAGAGATAACGGCAGCGGGTTTCGGCATCTCGGGATACGATTGGTCATCTGAATATGAAGCAAATATTTCCGTGATTGATCGTCTTGGACTCGAAGCGCGGTATAAGTTTGTTAACGACGCGGTCTTAGGACTCGTCGCCGGATCGGAAGAAGGCTGGGGCGTTGTGGTTGTTTCGGGTACAGGCTCGAATTGCCGCGGCTGGGATCGTGAACACAAACGCGAGGGACGTGTCACCGGGCATGGCGTTTTGATGGGGGAAGGCACGGGTGGATCCGAATTGATGCACCGTTGCATGCAAATCATTGGTTATTCATGGACCAAACGACTGCCCAAAACTGCCCTTGCGGATGCAATCATTGCACATGTCGGCGCAAAGGACCTGGAAGATTTACTCCGCGGTTATACAACGTACGAATATAAGGTCGGGGCCGAAGCCGCGCGGATCGTCTTTCGTGTTGCAGAAGAAGGCGATCAGGTTGCGCGCGATCTCATTCGCTGGGCAGGAACTGAAATGGGCGAATTGGCCAACGCGGTGATTCGCCAGCTTGAGTTCGAGAATCTTGCCTTTGATGTTGTCATGACTGGAAGCATGTTCGAAGGTGGTTCGATGCTCATCGAACCAATGCGCGAGACCATCCACAAGCTGGCCGCGAAAGCCCGTCTGGTGCGATTACGCGTTCCTCCGGTCATCGGTGCGGTGATGCTCGGGATAGAAGCTGGCGCAGCGCGTGTAACACCCGAAATCCGTAGTATGATGAATAAGACCATTTCGATAATGAGAAATATTTCCGTGAGGTGAACATGGTAGCCATCGAATTTACCGCCATCCCGGATACAGATGAAGATTACAATCTTCAACTTGAACTACTGGCACACTTCCAAAAACAGACTGGGATTCAAGTCAAGTTAACACGCATGGATTGGAGTGATGCCTGGCAACGACTCATCAACATCTCCACCCATGGACAGGGCGCCGATATTTCACATATTGGTTCCACCTGGGTCAGCAGTCTGGTAAGTATGAATTCTGTGCGTTCCATTCCTGCCCACATCATCACAAAAATTGGCAGTCAGGAATCATTTGTCCATTCCGCCTGGGCCAGCATCCTGATGGAGGAGGACAGGAATGCTTGGGGGATTCCGCTGAGCGCCTATACGTACGCGATTGCCTATCGACGTGACCTGCTCGAACAGGCAGGATTAGATGGCACGAAGGCGTTTGCCACCCCATTTGCACTTGAAGAGACGGTTAGCAAACTTGAAGAATTAAACTGCGCAGAACATGCCTGGCTTATGCCTTATATTCCGTTTCCGTACAATGATTTTGTACATACGGCAGCTTCCTGGGTCTGGAGTTCGGGTGGGCATCTCATCGATAACCGCGGCAAGCAGGTGCTTTTCGATTCACCGGCTACACTTGCCGGGTTGAAAGCCTACTTCAAACTCCTGCTCCGTTTGCCAAGTAACACTCAGCTTGGCACGGACGAATGTATGCAAATGCTCAGCCAGGGAAACGCCGCAGTGGTACTGACAGATGCGCGCGCCATTCTGACTCATCTGCAGGATGATAGGCCGGAAACGAAAAATATTGGTGCAGCCAGTCTGTTGAGTATCCCCTGGTCTGGCGGTGGCAACCTTGTGGTCTGGAGACATACCTATGGTTTCCCTGACCGCCTCGAAGCCGCTTTCAAACTGGCAGAATTCCTCACCCGCAAGAGCACCATGCTCGATACAGGACGCAGATCCCACATCCTTCCGGCGCGCGTCGATGCCTTGGATGAACTCATTCCAGTTGAGCATCCCCTTCGACCCGTGATGATCCAATTGGTCACCTCTTCGCGTGCCTATCGCACTATTCCGCTCTGGCGGCGGATCGAAAACCAGTTTGGTCAGGAATTATCAGTGATCGCAAAAAAGATGTTTGAAGACAAGAATGCAGATTTAGACGCACTCCTGGCTGAAACAATGGGACAACTCACCTATCGTCTCAACCTTACCCTTGGATAAAATGCTCCGCTTCTTTTCAGGCCTGGGCTTGCTTGCCATTTTATTGGCGGCCTGCTCCGCCTCAGTAACGCCTACTCCAAGCATTACAGTGACCTCAACCCCCGAACCGACAGTGATGCCTTCCCCCACCCCCTCTCCATTTATCATCCTGGCGTATGCGACCGAAGGGATCGTCGCAGAAATCATTCCCTATGATAAGCTCACCCACATTAACTATGCGTTCCTTACTCCACAAGCTGATGGGACGTTCAATCCGATCAGCAATGGCTGGAAGTTAAAACAGATCGTTGCCACAGGTCACACAAAAAACGTAAAGGTACTGATCTCGGTTGGCGGCTGGGGCTGGGATGAACAATTTGAGATGATGGCAGCCAAGCCTGAGTCCCGAAGCGCGTTTATCCAGAACCTGAAAGCCTTTGTGGAAGAATATCAACTCGATGGCGCAGATATCGATTGGGAATATCCGGATGCTGGCGAATCATCCCAAAATTTTCTTGCGCTCATCAAGGAACTGCGCGCCGCTTTACTTGACAAGCTTCTGACGACTGCGGTCGTATCGTATGGTGACAACGCCCTAGGGATTCATCCTGAATCATTGGAGCTGTTCGATTTCGTCAATGTGATGACGTATGACGGTCCCGATCATGGCACAATGGAGCAATTCGAAAAGGGACTTGCGTATTGGAGCGAACGCGGCTTGCCGAAAGAGAAAATCGTGATGGGCATGCCGTTCTATTCGCATGTGAAAGATTCGTCTGCGGAAGGCGTAACGTTTGCAAAACTGGTCCAGGCGGATCCCACGGCTGCACAAGTGGATGAGTTCGATTATTACGGGATGACTGAGGTATACAATGGCATCCCAACCGTACAAGCCAAAACGCGCATGGCTATGGATAAGGCCAGTGGTGTCATGTTCTGGGCACTCGACCACGATGCGCAAGGTGAGTTCTCACTGGTAAGCGCCATTTATCGAACCGCTCATTCCAAGCCTTAATCAACGGCTTGAAACCATCTGTTATTTTTCGTTTTCTTTTTGCCAAACCCTACTAACTGGAGATTTCAATGACTGATTTTACCCTTGGGGTCAATTATTGGCCGCGCCGAAAAGCTATGTACTGGTGGCCTAATTTCGACGCTGGCGAAGTACGTGAGGAGTTCAGCGTCATCCGCGAGATCGGCTTGAACGTTGTCCGTATCTTTTTGTTGTGGGATGACTTTCAGCCCGAACCAAACGTCGTTTCGAAAGAGGCTGTGGATCATCTGGTAACCGTCGCGGATATTGCCGGGGAAAATAATCTTGGCCTCGACGTCACCTTCTTCACCGGTCACATGAGCGGACCAAACTGGAGTCCGCGCTGGTTGTTAGGCGGTGAATTGCCTTTCAAAGGTGGCAATGAATGGATTCGGGATGTCGTCAGCTCAGGCAAACCAGTGCCACAGGGCTACTACAACATGTTCCACCACGAAGAAGCCATTCATGCAGAGCGCCTCCTGCTCCAAACAGTGGTGGGCGCGCTCAAAGATCATCAAGCCATCTGGATGTGGAATCTTGCCAATGAGCCTGATCTTTTCGCCTGGCCGCTTAGCTCGGATGAAGGCGCGGCGTGGGTCAAACAAATGGTAGACCTGATCAAAAGCATCGTATACGCCCTGGGCACGCAAGCCACTTGACCCTGATTTTGTTCCCTTCACTTGTGCAGTGACCGCCGCACTGGCTGGCAAACCGATTTTGATGGAGGAATTCGGCGGTTGTACTGCCCAGCCAGGTGAACCCTCTCACATCATGACATGGACGGAGACCAATGGTCGCCCGCGTGAACAGTACATGGCATCCGAAGCAGATTTTGCCGAATTCATTCGTCTCACCCTGTCTAAGCTTCAAGACAGTGGCGCAACCGGCGCCATGCTTTGGTGCTATGCAGACTATATTCCAGAACTGTGGGATTTACCTCCTTGTAATAACTCTCAACATGAACGATTTTTTGGCCTGGTCCGCCCGGATGGTTCTCTTAAGCCTCATGCAAAAGTAATCCAGGAGTTTGCAACCACCAAGCCTCAGGTCAAACCGATTCCTGATTATGCAAAGTTTGAGCTCGACCCTGAAGAATTCTACAAGAACCCACTACCTTTTCTTCTTGATTCCTATGCTCAGTATTTGAAAGGCATTGAATAACAGCGCGCTGAGTGCTTCGCAAACGAAGCGCATTAAATACAACCCGCCGCCGAGGACGGCAGCTAAAGCTATAAAAACTTATGAAACGACTCATTATCAACTCTGACGATTACGGGCGTACGCCAGAAATTTCACGCGGCATTCGCGAAGCGCACTTGCGCGGCGTGGTGACTTCCACGACATGCATGATGAACATTTCCACGACCGCAGATGATATTGCCATCGGGCTCAAAAAATCACCAAATTTAGGGATGGGTGTCCACCTTGTATTGACGATGGGCAGACCCATCTCCGCGCCGGAAAGCGTGCCATCCATCGTGGATGAAAACGGAGACTTCTTTAAATACACGCCATTGCTCGAGCATCGGTCAAGCCTCAATATAGATGAAGTCAAAAAGGAGTGGCGTGCCCAGATCGAAGCATACATCCAGGCATCCGGAAAGAAGCCCACGCACCTTGATTCACATCATCATTCGTCCTACTTCTCCCCTGCTCTCTTCCGAGCCATGTTGGAACTGGCAAAGGAATATGGCTGCCCGATCCGTTATCCGCTATTGCCAAACAACGATGACTCGCGTGAATTCAGTGAAACAACAAAACACGCCTCTGACCTTTTGAAAGAATTCAACCCTCGCAGACCAGATGCGTTCTTCGTCAACTTCTATGACGACACTGCGACAAAAGAAAATTTATTAAGCATCATCAACAGCGTTGGCGAAGGCACAAGCGAAATCATGTGCCATCCTGGTTATGTGGATGATGCATTTGCAAAAGAATCGGTCTACAACTTTCAGCGCGAACGAGAACTAAAAATCCTCACCGATCCTTCTGTTAAAGAAACCCTTGATGCACAAAACATCAAACTCATCACCTTCACCGATCTCTAGTTTCTCTACCTTCCACTTTCTATCTCCTAGGAGCCTCTCATGTCTCGCATTGACGATCTTCTCTCGCAAATGACTCTCGACGAAAAAATTTCCATGCTCGCAGGTGCGGACCTGTGGCATAGCGTCCCCGTGCCACGACTCGGCATCCCCCAATTCAAAGTGACCGATGGACCCAATGGTGCACGCGGCGCTTGGGGTAATATGGGTCCAGAATCCGTTGCCACACCGGTCGGCATCGCACTGGGTGCGACCTGGAATCCAGACCTCGTTGAAAAAATTGGAAATGTGCTCGCAGATGAACTCGAAACCAAAGGAGCACACATCCTGCTGGCTCCAACCGTCAATATCCACCGGACTCCCATCGCAGGCCGCAACTTTGAGTGTTATTCCGAAGATCCGTTCCTCAGTGGCACGATGGCTTCCGCCTATATCAAAGGGATTCAAGAGAAAGGCAAGGGTGCCTGCATCAAGCATTTTGTCGCTAATGACCAGGAATATGAGCGCTTCTCGATGAGTTCTGAAGTGGATGAACGCCCACTCCGTGAAATTTATCTTGAGCCCTTCCGTATCGCCATTCGCAACTCCAAACCGTGGGCAATCATGTCTGCCTACAATCGCGTCAACGGGACGTATGCCTGCGAAAACGATCACACGCTCAAAGACATTCTCAAAGGCGAATGGAAATTCGATGGCATTGTCATGTCTGACTGGTTCGGTACGTATGATGAGGCTGTCCCTGCCGGTGGACTTGACCTCGAAATGCCCGGTCCTGCCCGTTGGATGGCAAAAGAAATCGTACAAAAGGCGCTGGATAATGGCACGCTTACCATGGAAGCGCTGGATGACAAAGTCCGCAGACTGCTGGGCGTGATTGAAAAAGCAGGCTTGTTCGAAAACCCCGAACTTCAACCCGAACGTGGAGAGAACAAACCCGAGCATCGCGCCATTGTCCGTCAGGCGGCGCGTGAAGCGATTGTCCTCCTAAAGAATGAAAACAATCTCCTGCCGCTTCAAAAGAACAAATCGATCGCTGTCATCGGACCCTATGCGCGCACGGCTCAAGTGTTAGGTGGCGGCAGTGCGGGTGTCACACCGCATTATGCAACCTCACCCTTTGAGGGAATCCGCGTCCGAGCAGGCGATAAAACCAAAGTGGAGACGGCGCCCGGTTGCTTTATCTATAAGACTCTTCCCCCTCCTGCACCCGATAGCATTTTCACCAAGGATGAACAAGCGGGACTCAATGTGAGTCTATTCGACAATACTGATTTTTCCGGTCAGCCTGCTCATACCGAAGTCACCTCTCGCACGCAATTTGGCTGGTTCGATCATTCCGTTCCCAAAGTGAACCAGGAAGCCTTTTCCCTGCGCATGGAAGGATTCTTAATGTCGCAGGAAAGTGGGACGCACACCTTTGCCCTCAACTCGATCGGCTCGGCACGTCTGTTCATTGACGAGAAGTTGGTGATAGACCATTCAGCAGGTTCCGAGTTTGGGCAGCAAAAAACGGCTGAGGTTGAAATAACCGCCAACAAAGGCTATCCAATTCGCGTTGAATATATATGGCAAGGCAATCCACGCTGGCGCTCAGTTTCATTGGGTCATCTGCCGCCTCACGCCCCGGATTTGATCGCAGAAGCTGTTGATCTCGCGAAACGTTCAGAGGCGGTCGTACTTATTGCAGGTCTGAACAGTGAATGGGAATCTGAAGGTTTCGACCGTGTCGATATGCAACTGCCTGGCGCCCAGAATGAACTCATCGAACGCGTCGTCGCGGCCAATCCGAATACGATTGTGGTGCTAAATGTCGGTTCCGCAGTGGAGATGCCCTGGATCGATAAGGTACCCGCCGTACTGCAACTTTGGTACGACAGCCAGGAACAGGGCAACGCCCTTGCCGATGTTTTGTTTGGCGATGTAAATCCATCGGGCAAGTTGCCTACGACATTCCCCGTCCGCTTGCAGGACAGCCCGGCTTACACCAATTATCCGGGTGAGAATGGGAAGGTCCGCTATGGCGAAGGGATTTTCGTCGGTTATCGTTATTACGACAAAAAAGAAATTGCCCCTCTCTTCCCATTTGGTCATGGGCTTTCCTACAGCACATTCAAATACAGCAATTTGCGTTTGAGTGCCAAATCCATCACACCCAACGAATTATTGGAAGTTCAACTGGATATCACCAACACCGGCAGCGTCGCAGGCAAGGAAGTTGTTCAACTCTATGTGCGCGATGTGAAATCAACGGTCGCGCGACCCGAAAAGGAACTAAAAGCATTCACGAAAGTGGAACTGGAGCCCGGGCAGACCAAGACGCTAACATTTACCCTCGACCGTGAAGCCCTCTGGTATTTCAATGTGGTAAAAAACACATGGGCAACCGAACCCGGTGACTTTGAGATTCTGGTTGGTTCATCCAGCCGTGATATTCGATTGACGGAAACCTTCACGCTTGCACCAGAGCCACGCGCTTCGCGGCTTCATACAGGACTCCCTATTCAAAAATTATTGGATGACCCGGATGGGCGCGCCGTTCTCTCGAGACACATCGGTGGCTTCCTGTTGATGGCAGATATGAGTATGGCAAAAGATATGACCCTTGAACAGGTAGCAAGCAACCACCCAACGTTTGTCTCAGCTTCGTTGCTGGCTCAAATCGGAGAAGACCTGGCAAAGGTTTAATTTATTTAGATGTAGGGGCATGATTTT
>WNFU01007562.1_pt1 | contig 12813 bp, 5 predicted proteins | sample 5400121 | NCBI WGS metagenome assembly WNFU01 (sample SAMN13153360, study PRJNA577476) | soil metagenome | isolation source: 100 cm soil or saprolite under grassland replicate 1 | place: USA:California | collected 2016-06-15 | reverse complement strand
TGCTGTGGCTAGGAGTACGATCAGGCCGAATAATGTCACTGTGCCGTCGAGCAGCAACACGATCACCTGGAAGTTCCCGCCCGGCATCTCCGAAACGTCCGCGTTTTCGGGACCTAGCGCCGCGGTGGCGGTTTCCGGGTAGTTCGAAGCCAGAGCCAGTTGCGCCGCGCTGACGGCGATGTCGGCGAGTTTGGCTAGCGCTTCCGCGCCCAACAAAATGACCGTCCACAAGGCCAGCGTTTTCCCTGAGACAAACATTTTTGGCGAGTCTGAATAGGTTTGCATCGGCTTTATCTCGTGATTGTTGCGGGCATTTGGCGCGTTTCATCAGTGAGTCGGGCGCATTCTATGCGCCTCGGCGCCGTTGCGCAAGGAGCGGAGTGGCGGCGGAGGCTGATTTTGCGGAGTCTGCTTGGAACAACGCATAACCTTGATGCGTAATGCTTTGTTCAAGTAGCATCCACTTTCAAACAGGGCGTCAACCCAAATCACAGAAGAACCGACTGAAGCGAGTGTGCGCTCGTTATTTTCAGCCCGACCGTGATCGAGATCTGCGTTTAAAGCAAGGAGAAACGAAGATGAAAGCATGTGTCTTAACCATCCTATCGATTTTCGCCATGGCGAGCGTCAGCTTCGCCCAAACCGAAACCTCAACGCTCCTGCAAAAGCCGGCGGTCAACGGCTCTCAGATCGTCTTTGTTTACGCCGGCGATCTGTGGACCGTGCCCCGCGAGGGCGGGGACGCCAAACGCCTGACGACCGGCGTCGGCACGGAGACCAATCCAATCTTCTCGCCCGACGGGACGATGATCGCTTTCACGGGCGAATATGATGGCAACACCGACGTCTACGTCGTGCCCGCGACGGGCGGCGTGCCGAAGCGTCTGACTTACCATCCCGGCGGAGACCTGGTCAGCGGGTGGACGAACGACGGGAAGCGCGTGCTCTTCGCTTCGGGCCGCAACAGCTATTCAGGGTTCCCGCGCCTGTTCACCGTCGGCCTGGCCGGGGACTTTCCCGAAGAGGTCCCGCTGCCGATGGCCGAGCGCGGCGCCTATTCGCCCGACGGCGCCTACATCGCTTACGAGCCGCTGACGCAGTGGCAGCCCGAATGGAAGCGCTATCAGGGCGGGCAGCAGGACGTGATCTGGATCGCCAAGCTCTCCGATTCGACAATCGAAAAACTCCCGCGCGAAAAATCGAACGACCGTTATCCGATGTGGATCGGCGATAAGATCTACTTCCTCTCCGACCGCCAGGGGGGCTATTCGCTCTTCTCGTTCGATACGAAGTCGAAGAAGGTCACCGAACTCGTCAAAAATAACGGCCTCGACATCAAATCGGCTTCGGCCTTTGCGGGAAATGGATCGGGAGTCATCGCTTACGAGCAATTCGGAAGCATTCACCTTTACGACATCAAGACGAATAAATCGCGGAAAGTGAACATCCGCTTGGCGGCGGACGTGGCCACGGTGCGCCCGCGTTTCGAGAAGGTCGGTGACCGGATCTTCAACGCCCACATTTCGCCGACCGGCGCGCGCGCCGTCTTCGAAGCCCGCGGCGAGATCATCACCGTCCCGGCCGAAAAAGGAGACCCGCGCAACCTGACCAACACCACCGGCGTGATGGAGCGCAACCCGTCCTGGTCCCCCGATGGCAAATGGATAGCTTATTTCAGCGACGAATCGGGCGAATACGCGCTGCAAATCCGCGATCAGAAGGGCGCGGGCGAGGTGAAGAAGATCGCGCTCCCGCCGACGTTCTACCTGGCGCCGACCTGGTCGCCCGACAGCAAGAAAATCGCGCTCTACGACAAAAAGCTCCAGCTCTGGTACTTGGAAGTCGAGAAGGGTTCTCCGGTCAAAATTGACAGCAATCCGATCGGCGCGCTCAGCAACTTGATGAGTCCGAACTGGTCCCCCGACGGCCGCTGGATCGCTTACACCAAACAACTGCCCAACCTGCTGCGCGCCGTCTTCGTCTACTCGCTCGAAACCGGCAAGACGCATCAGATCACCGACGGGATGAGCGACGCGCGCTACCCGGCCTTCGACAAGAACGGCAAATATCTCTACTTCACCGCCAGCACCGACATCGGCCCCGGCATCAGCTTCGCCGACCTTTCCGGCTTCGGCTACCGCTCCACGCGCAGCGTCTACGCCGTCGTCCTGCGCAACGACATCCCGTCGCCGCTCGCCCCTGAGAGCGATGAAGAGAAAGTGACGGAAGAGAAGCCCTCCGAGAAGAAGGACGGGGCCACTGGGGGACAGGGAGAGGGGGCGAAAGAAGAAAAACCTGCTGAAAAGCCGGAAGAGAAGAAGGCCGACGCTCAGACTCCCGCCGCCGCTCCCAAACCTCCTGCGAAGAAGGAAGAGCCGACGCGGATCGATCTCGAAAACATCGATCAACGCATCATCTCGTTGCCGATTCCGGCGCGCGACTATGCCGGCTTGACCGTGGGCAAGGCGAACATCATCTACATTCTCGAACAGCCGATCGCCCCCGCCGCGCCGGGTCAATTTGGTCTGACGGTCCACAAATACGATCTCGAAAAACGCAAATTCGACAAGGCGCTCGACGGCGTCACATCGTTTCAGGTCTCGGCCAACGGCGAGAAGGCTCTCTACCGGCAGGGCTTCACTAATTGGATCATCGCTTCAACAGCGACACTCGGCGGGCCGGGCGGCGGGCCGATGGGACCGGGCGGCCCGGGCGGCCCAGGCGTTCCCGGCGGGCCGGGCGGCGGGCCGATGGGACCGGGCGGGCCAAATATCCTGAAGACCTCGGAGATGGAGGTCTACGTCGACCCGAAAGTCGAATGGAAACAAATGTACAACGAGGTCTGGCGCAATGAACGCGACTTCTTCTACGACAGAAACCTGCACGGGCTGAACCTGGAGGAGATGAAGAAGCGGTACGCGCCTTACGTCGAAGCCGTGGCGCACCGCAGCGATCTGAACTATCTCTTCACCGAGATGCTCAACCAGCTCACTGTCGGCCATATGTTCATCGGCGGAGGCGACCAGCCGCGCCCGAACTTCGTGCCCGGCGGATTGCTCGGCTGCGATTACAAGATCGAGAACGGCCGCTACCGCTTCGCCAAAATCTACAACGGCGAGAACTGGAACCCGAACCTGCGCGCGCCGCTCACTCAGCCAGGAGTCAACGTCAAAGAAGGCGAATACCTGCTGGCCGTGGGCGGTCGCAATCTGACGTCGGCTGACAACGTCTACAGCTTCTTCGAATCGAAGGCCAATAAACAGGTCGTCATCAAAGTCGGCCCGAACCCCGACGGCTCGAACTCGCGTGAGGTGACGGTCGTGCCGGTCGGCAATGAGACCGGTTTGCGCAACCTGGCCTGGATCGAGGGTAATCGTCGCAAGGTCGATCAACTGTCGGGCGGCAAACTCGCTTACATTTACATGCCCGACACGGCGGGCGGCGGTTACACCAGCTTCAACCGCTACTTCTTTTCACAGACCAACAAGGACGGCGCGGTGCTGGACGAACGCTTCAACGGCGGCGGGGCGTTGGCCGATTACGTCGTGCAGCATCTGAGTCGCCAGCAACTCAGCCAGATCTATTTCCGCGAGGGCAGCCAGGACGTGCCGGTTCCGGCGGGCGCGATCTACGGCCCGAAGGCCATGATCATCAACGAAATGGCCGGATCGGGCGGCGACGCGATGCCCTGGTTTTTCCGCAAGATGAAGCTCGGCCCGCTCGTCGGCAAACGCACGTGGGGCGGCCTGATCGCTTCGTTCCGTCCACCGCCGTTGATGGACGGAGGCGGCCACACCGCGCCCGACGCGGCGGTCTACGGACTGAACGGCGAATGGGAGGTCGAGAACGCCGGAGTCGGCCCCGACATCGAGGTCGAATTCGATCCGGCGGCGTGGCGACAGGGCCGCGACCCGCAGCTCGAAAGAACCGTCGAGTACCTGCTGGAAGAGCTGAAGAAGAATCCGCGCCCGCAATACAAACGTCCGCCGTTCCCGAATTATCATCAGAATAATCCGGTCGTAACGACAGGACAGGTCAGGCCCGCAGGACAGAATTGAGCGAAGGCGGTATCCGGGTGGGCTAAATTAGCGTAACCGCCATTGAGGCGCTCGGTTAAATAACAACCACACCGATAGACGGCGTTTAGAGTACCGACTTCAGTCGGCGGCGCTTCGTGACCAAATGCCGCCGACTGAAGTCGGTACTCTAAACGCCGTCTACCGAATTATGTGGTTTCATTCAATGCGCCTATGAACAGGAGGCTTCAATGTATTGTCCAAAATGCAGTCACCAGGCGGTTTCAAATAATGTCCGATTCTGTCCGGGCTGTGGCTTCCGGCTGGATTGCGTGGCTGAGTTGATCGCAAACAATGGCGTCTTTGCAGCGAACGAAGAGAAGGCGCCGAAGCCCCGCCGTTCCTTGGTCAAAAGGGGCGCATTATTGGGAGCCATGTTGATGTTTATCGGCTCGCTGGTGATTGTGCCGATTCATACCCGTGGCCCTGATGGGAAGGAGGCGCTCGCTCTTATCTTCTTCTATTGGGTCGCGCTTATGACACTTATCAGTGTGTCTGGTTATTTGAAGCGCCTGATCACTAAAATCTTTTCCGAAGAAGAGTCTTCGCCGCCGAAGAAAATCGCGTCTCCTCGTGGGCCCACGTTACCAGCGGCATACAACGCTCCAGTTTCGGATCCGGGCCGGCAATTTGTAGACACAGCGAAGGTAGCGCAGCCGTCGAGCATCACCGAGCAAACCACGTCGCGGCTCAACAACATGTAAAAATTGAAAGGGAGCATTGCCATGAAAAAAACGATTTTGATCCTCTCTCTATTACTCGTCGCTTCAACCATCAAAATTTCGACCGGCGGCCTGGCGCAGGAGAAGCCTTTGCTGATGCGCCAGCCGGCGATGAGCCGCACGCAGATCGTCTTCTCTTACGCGGGCGACCTCTGGATCGCGCCGCGCGGCGGCGGCGAGGCCAGCCGGTTGACGACTGGAGTCGGCGCCGAAACCTCGCCGCAATTTTCGCCCGACGGAACGACGGTCGCGTTCATGGGCGAATACGACGGCAACGTCGATCTTTACACTGTGCCCGCTTCGGGCGGTGTGCCTAAGCGTGTGACCTATCATCCGGGCGCGGACGTATTGGCCGGATGGACGCCCGACGGGAAGCAACTGCTCTTCGGCTCGCAGCGCGCCAGCGACTCGGGGCGTTTCGCGAGGTTGTTCACGATGCCGGTGGACGGAGTCTTCCCGTCTGACGTCCCGCTGCCGATGGGGTACTACGGTTCGTATTCGCCCGACGGGACGAGGCTTGCTTACGAGCCGTTGCCGCGCGGGTTTGGCGCCTGGAAGCGTTATCGCGGCGGAATGGCTTCGCCGATCTGGATCGCGAACCTGAGCGATTCGAGCGTCGAGAAATTGCCTCGCGTTGATTCCAACGATTTCAATCCGATGTGGGTCGGCGACAAGGTTTATTTTCTTTCCGACCGCAGCGGCCCGATCACTCTGTTCGCATACGACACGAAGGCGAAGAAGGTCGCGCAGTTGATTCAAAACAACGGCCTCGACATCAAGTCGGCCTCGGCAGGCCCTGACGGAATCGTTTACGAGCAGTTCGGCTCGCTCGACATCTACGACCTGAAGTCGGGCAAGACCAAACCGGTCAACATCACGATCAACGGCGACATGCTCTCGCTGCGCCCGAAATACGAGAAGGTCGGAACTCGCATCTCGGCCGCCTCGATTTCGCCGACGGGCGCCCGCGCGGTATTTGAAGCTCGCGGCGATATCATTAGCGTCCCCGCCGAGAAAGGCGATGCGCGCAACCTGACCAACTCAACTGGAGTGGCCGAGCGCGACCCGTCCTGGTCGCCCGACGGCAAATGGATCGCTTATTTCAGCGACGAATCGGGCGAGTATCAACTTTATCTGCGCGACCAGAAAGGTTTGGGCGAAGTGAAGAAGATCAACCTCGGCAACCCGCCGTCGTTCTTCTACAACCCGACCTGGTCTCCCGACAGCAAGAAGATCGCTTATTCTGACAAACGGCTGAACCATTGGTACGTTGACATCGAAAAAGGCCAGCCGGTCAAGGTCGACACCTTGAGCCGGGGCTTCTCGCTGGCGACGAGTTGGTCGCCCGACAGCCGCTGGCTGACTTACGCCAAGCCGCTCAAGTCGTGGTACAACGCGGTCTTCGTCTATTCGCTCGAAGACGGCAAGAGCACGCAGATCACCGACGGATTGAGTGACGCGCTCAGCCCGGTCTTCGACAAGAGCGGCAAGTACATCTACTTCACCGCCAGCACTGACATCGGCCCGCGCGTCTTCGGCTTCGACATGTCCAGCTACCCTCACCGCCCGACGCGCAGCGTCTACGTCGCGGTCTTGAAGAAGACCGACCCGTCGCCGCTCGCCCCCGAAAGCGACGAAGAGAAAGTCGCCGAAGAGAAGCCCTCTGAGAAGAAAGACGGGGCGACGGAGGGAGAGAGCGGGGGAGCGGGAGAGGGAGAGAAAAAGGCCGATGTGGCGCAAGCGCCGGCAGGAGCCCCCAAGCCTGCGGATAAGAAGGAGCCGCCGAAGGTCACTATTGATTTCGACAACATCAGCCAGCGCATTCTGGCTTTGCCTCCTCCAAACCGGAACTACGTCGGTCTGGCGGCGGGCAAGGCCAACACGCTGTTCATCATCGAAGTTCCCGACGGCGCGCAGGGCGCCACGCTACACAAATTCGATCTGGAGAAGCGCAAGTTCGACAAGGCGCTCGACAACATCAACAGCTTCGAGCTCTCGGCCAACGGCGAGAAGATGCTCTACCGGCAGCAGCAGAACTGGTTTATCGCGGCCACCGCGACACTCGGCACGCCCGCGTTCAAGCCCGGCGAGGGCAAGATCAAGACCGAAGAAATGGAAGTCTACGTCTCGCCGCGCGCCGAGTGGGATCAGATGTACCGCGAGACCTGGCGCATCGAACGTGACTTCTTCTACGCCCCTAATTATCACGGCCTCGACCTGCAAGCGACGGCGAAGAAATACGAGCCGTATCTGGCTTCGCTCGCGCACCGCGCTGACTTGAACTACCTCTTCCAGGAGATGCTCGGCGAGTTGTCGGTCGGACATCTTTACGTGGGGGGCGGCGACACGCCCGATCCGAAGCGCGTGCCTGGGGGATTGCTCGGCGCCGATTACAAGATCGAAAACGGCCGCTACCGTTTCGCGCATGTTTACAACGGCGAGAATTGGAACCCGAACTTCCGTGCGCCGCTCACGCAACCCGGCGTCAACGTTGTGGCTGGCGAGTATCTGCTGGCGGTCAAGGGACGCAATCTGACGGCCAACGACAACATCTACAGCTTCTTCGAGAGCACGGCCAACAAACAGGTCGTCATCAAAGTCGGCCCGAACCCCGACGGATCAGGCTCGCGCGAAGTGACGGTAGTGCCGATCCAGAACGAGATCGGGTTGCGCAATCTCGCCTGGATCGAAGAGAACCGCCGCAAGGTTGACAAGATGAGTGAGGGCAAGCTTGCCTACATCTACCTGCCCGACACCGCGGGGGGCGGCTACACGTTCTTCAACCGCTATTATTTCTCGCAGCTCGACAGGCAGGGGGCGGTCGTTGACGAGCGTTACAACAGCGGCGGACAGGCCGCCGATTACGTCGTTGATTATCTGAAGAAGCCGCTGATGAGCTATTGGGCGGTGCGAGACGGTGAAGACTGGCGGCAGCCCTTCGGTGTGATGCCGGGGCCGAAGGCGATGTTGATCAATGAATATTCGGGCTCCGGCGGCGACTACCTGCCCTACATGTTCCGCCGCGCCCAGGTCGGCCCGCTGATCGGCAAACGCACGTGGGGCGGACTCGTGGGCATCGGCGGCTACCCGACGCTGATTGACGGCGGCTCGGTCACCGCGCCCCACTTCGCCTTCTACACGCCCGAAGGCAAATGGGAGATCGAGAACCACGGCGTCGCGCCCGACGTCGAGATCGAATTCGATCCGAAGGCCTGGCGCGAAGGCCGCGACATTCAACTCGAAAAGGCCGTCAGTTGGTTGATGGAGGAGTTGAAGAAGAATCCGCCGAAGCCCGTCCAGCGCCCGCCTTATCCGAATTATCACAACGGGATAAAGGCGTCGGCTGGTTCGGGGAATTGAGCCTGACACGCTCGCGCAGGGGTAACGCAATCGTACGGATTGCGTTACCCTTATCCGCGAATACCAGTTTTTGAAATGTTGATCTTTGTGCCGCCGCAGCGGCAGGAGAATGATTGAAATGTTTTGCCCGAAATGCGGCGTACAAATTGTTGAGACGACGAAGTTTTGCAAGAGCTGCGGAATGGCGCTGGCGTCGGTGATGGATTTCGTGGCAAGTGGCGGAGCCTCGCCTTTCGGAGCCTCATCGTGGACCAGCGCGCTTTCAGGGTTTTCATCCGGACAAAAAGTGTGGCTCTTCACTCTGGCGCTGATCTTTTCACCGATCTTACTGGTTGCGGTTCCATTTATGGTTCCCATAGCCATCGTTTGGATGATGCTGCAGTACAACTTGCAGAAACGCTGCCTGGCTGCGCCGGCCAGCGTTCAGACTGGTTACTTTCAGCAGCCGCAGATTCAATCCTCGCCGGCGAATCAGTTATATGAATCGCGCCAGTCGGCGCAAATGCCGGTTCCCCAGACCGGTTCGCTTATTTCAGAAGCGGCGCCGGCCAGCGTCGTCGAAGACGAAACTCGCCGGCTGCGGAATCGATAATTAAAAGTGGGGTGGACTTTAGTCTGCCCATGAGAAGCCTTCATGTCGCGCTGCGATGCCCTGAAACAATGAAAACGCGCCCTGGGTACGCATCGCTTCCAGCGTGCAGTCTCGGAGAAAGACGAATTTATAGGAACCAGACCTGGGTACGCTTCGCCTCAGGTTTGGGGGCGACTGATTCTGATCAATAGGTCTCTGGCCGAGACTGCACGCTGGAAGCGATGCGTACCCAGGGATTTTCCGAGGAGACGACCTTGAAAAATATAATCCCGACCTTGATATGCCTGCTCGTCGGCGCTGTCGCCGGCTTCGCGCAGGAGAAGCCGCTGTTGCTGCAAGAGCCTGCTTTGAGCAAGACGCGCATCGCGTTCGCGTTCGCCGGCGATTTGTGGATCGCGCCGCGCGAGGGCGGCGAGGCCACGCGATTGACCACCGGGGTGGGTTTTGAAACCAATCCGATCTTCTCGCCTGACGGGGCGATGATCGCGTTCACGGGCCAGTACGACGGAAACACCGATGTCTTTGTCGTTCCGGCGTCGGGCGGCACGCCTAGGCGATTGACTTATCACCCCGCCGCCGACATCGCCGTCGCATGGACGCCCGACGGAAAGAACATTCTTCTGCGCTCAGGCCGCGCCAGTTACTCGCGTTTCCAGCGTTTCTTCACCATCTCTGTCGAAGGCGGCTTTGAGACCGAGGTCCCTTTGCCGATGGCGGACGACGGAGCCTATTCGCCCGACGGATCGAGGCTGGCCTACACGCCGATCGCCCCGGCCTTCGCGCAGTGGAAGAATTATCGCGGAGGCCGGTTGACCAAAATCTGGATCGCGAATCTGAGCGATTCCGCAGTGTCCGAAATCCCGCGTCAGAATTCGAACGATTTCAACCCGATGTGGGTCGGAGAGAAAGTCTACTTCCTCTCCGACCGCAATGGCCGCTTCACGCTCTTCGATTACGACACGAAGACAAAGCGCGTGACGCAGTTGATCAAGAATGACGGGCTGGACATCAAATCGGCCTCGGCAGGCCCGGACGCCATCGTTTACGAACAGTTCGGCGAGATCAAGCTTTATGACCTGAAGTCGGGCAAGACCAGTAAGGTCAACATCACACTGGACGCTGACCTGGCGAGCGTGCGCCCGCGCTACGAGAAGGTCGCGGGGCGCATCGCGAACGCCGCGCTTTCGCCGTCCGGCGCGCGCGCGGTTTTTGAAGCCCGCGGCGAGATCATCAGCGTGCCCGCCGATAAAGGCAACGCGCGCAACCTGACCAACTCGCCGGGAGTCGCCGACCGCGACCCGGCCTGGTCGCCTGACGGCAAGTGGATCGCTTATTTCAGCGACGAGTCGGGCGAGTACGCTCTGCACTTGTCTCCGCAATCGGGCCTCGGCGCCGTGAAAAAGATCAACCTGGGTAATCCGCCGTCCTATTTCTACTCGCCGGAGTGGTCGCCCGACAGCAAGAAGATCGCTTACACCGACAAGCGGCTCAACCTCTGGTACGTCGACATCGAGAAAGGCGCGCCGGTCAAGGTCGACACGAACGCCTATGACAACCCGTGGCGCGTGATGGACCCGAACTGGTCGCCGGACAGTAAGTGGATCGCATACACGAGGCAGTTGAAGAACCGAATGTGCGCCGCCTTCGTCCATTCGCTCGAATCGGGCAAGTCAACTCAAATCACCGACGGGATGAGCGACGCGCGCTTCGCCAATTTCGACAAGAACGGCAAGTATCTCTACTTCACAGCCAGCACCAACGCAGGCCCGACCACCGGCTGGCTCGACATGTCGGCCTTCCCGCATCAGACGACCCGCAGCGTCTACGTAGTCGTGTTGAAGAAGGGCGAGTCTTCTCCCCTCGCGCCCGAAAGCGACGAAGAGAAAGTGGCTGAAGATAAGAAAGAGGGGGAGAAAGGGGGACAAGGAGACAAGGAGAAGGGTGAACAGGGAGAAGAGAAGAAAGCTGACGCCGCGAAGCCGGGAGATAAGAAGGAGCCGCCTAAGGTCACTATTGATTTTGACGGCATCGGGCAGCGCATTCTCGCCTTGCCTATCCCGGCGCGAGACTACGTCGGAATGGGCGTGGCCAAACCCGGCGTCATCTTCATTGCGGAAGGCTCCGGCGGTCTGTTAGGCGGCGGCGCCATGACCATTCACAAGTTCGAGCTTGAAAAGAAGAAGTTCGAAAAGGCGCAAGAGAACGTCACCGCGTTCACACTCTCGGCCAACGGCGAGAAGATGCTGGTCGGACAAGGCGCAGGCCCGGCGCTCCTATTCACGATCATGCCGACGATGACGCCCGCCAAGCCCGGCGAGGGCGCGGTCAAGATTGGCGAGATGGAGGTCTATGTCGACCCGAAGGCCGAATGGAAGCAGATGTACAACGAGGCGTGGCGCGTCCAGCGCGACTTCTTCTACGACCCGGGACTGCACGGACTCGATTATGAAGGCTCGAAGAAGAAATACGAAGTCTGGCTGGACGGCGTCGCGCACCGCGAGGATTTGAACTACCTCTTCCGCGAGATGCTCGGCAATATGTCCGTGGGCCATCACAACTCGTTCGGCGGCGACGCGCCGCAGCCAAACTTTGTTCCTACGGGGCTGCTCGGCTGCGACTTCAAGGTCGAGAACGGCCGCTACCGCTTCGCCAAAATCTACAACGGCGAGAATTGGAACCCGCAGCTGCGCGCCCCGCTCACCGAACCCGGCGTCGAAGTCAACGCCGGCGATTACCTGATAGCGGTCAACGGGCGCGAAGTCCGCCCGGCCGACAACGTCTACAGCTTCTTCGAATCGAAAGCTAACAAGCAGGTCATGATCAAAGTCAGCGCGAACGCCGACGGGTCGAACGCCCGCGAATACACGGTCGTGCCCGTCGCAAGTGAAACGGGGCTGCGCAACCTCGACTGGATCGAGGGCAACCGACGCAAGGTCTCGGAGTTGTCGGGCGGCAAGCTGGCCTACGTCTATCTCCCCGACACCGCCGCCGGCGGTTACACCAACTTCAACCGCTACTACTTCTCGCAGATCGACAAGGATGGCGCGGTGATCGACGAGCGCTTCAACGGCGGAGGCACGGCGGCCGATTACATAATTGATTACATGCGTCGCCCACTTATGAACCACTGGGCCACGCGCGAAGGCGAGGACTTCTCGACGCCCTCCGCCTCGATCTACGGCCCGAAGGTCATGATCATCAATGAATACGCTGGTTCAGGCGGCGACCTGATGCCGTGGCTCTTCCGCAAAGCCGGCGTAGGCCCGACGGTCGGCAAACGCACTTGGGGCGGCCTGGTCGGCATTTACGATTACCCGCAGTTGATCGACGGCGGACTGGTGACCGCGCCGCGCGTGGCTTTTTATAACCTGCAAGGCGAATGGGACGTCGAGAATTACGGCACGCCCGCCGACGTCGAAGTGGACTTCGATCCGGCGGCGTGGCGGCAGGGCAAAGACACGCAACTCGAAAAGGCCGTCCAGGTCGCAATGGAACAACTTAAGAAGCACCCGCCGCTCAAACCGAAGAGACCCGCCTATCCGAATTACAACAACGGGGCGGGACCCGTGGCCACAGGCAAAGGCGCAAATGACAAGCCCGCCGGCAAGGCCGCCGGCAAAGCGTTGAAGGCCAGCAGTCAGCGGTGAGGATCGAGGATGGAAGATCGAGGATCGAGGATGGAAGATCGAGAATAGCGCTATCTGTTCTATAGATTTCAAGGGAAAGATCTTTGTCCCGGAGGGACGGCGGATATTAGCCGGTGGAGAAACCACCGGTACTGGACACAGTTAGAATCTGCGCCCTGGAAGGGCGCCGGATCGAAGCTTCGGTTTGTCGCCCTTTCAGGGCCGGAAGAGTTTTAGCGTCACTGGCGCTAACGGATTTTGTGGCGCCAATCAGCGATGATCGTGATTGAAATCGCGAAGCGTATGGAGTGCGGCGAGCCCTGATACCGCTGGCGAATTCCTTTAGCACGTTAAAGGCTCCGGCCGCATTAGCTTAACAAAGGGCGACCGACGAGTCTTCGCCAGAGGGACATCCGTCACCCAGTTGATAATACGCA
>WNFU01017962.1_pt1 | contig 12815 bp, 9 predicted proteins | sample 5400121 | NCBI WGS metagenome assembly WNFU01 (sample SAMN13153360, study PRJNA577476) | soil metagenome | isolation source: 100 cm soil or saprolite under grassland replicate 1 | place: USA:California | collected 2016-06-15 | reverse complement strand
CCGGGCAGCGAACATTATGCCGAAGCGCTGCGCCGCCGGCTGGGCGCCGAGGCGGAGGAAATCCTCGACCTCGCTTCCTCCGAGCCGGTCAACATCAACGTATTTCCCAACTTCTCGCTGCTGGGCAACCACATCCAGGTGTTCGAGCCTATTTCCGTCGACGAGACCGACGTCACCTGGTACGGCACGGCCGTCGTCGATGAGGACGGCGCGCTGCGCGGCGCGGTCGACGAGATCAACGCGCTGCGCATGCGTACCCAGGAGCAGTTCCCGAATTTCGGCGAAGTCGACGACCTCGCCAATTTCGAGGAGATCCAGCGCGGGCTTGCGTGCCAAGAGGACGAGTGGGTCTACATGCATCGCGGGCTCGGCATTCCCGGCCGCGTGAAGACGGAGGAGAACGGCATCATCACGGCGCCCGCCACCGACGAGGTGTTCATGCGCGAGTACATCAAGGAATGGAAGCGGCTGATGAAGGCGACGCCGAAGCTCGTCGTCCAGCGCGAGCCGTGAGCGTGAGATGCAACCCGCCCACGATCCCGCCATCAGTTCCTATTACGTCACCGAAGAGCTCTACCGCGAGCTGGTCGAGAACTTCACGAATTGGCAGCGCGAGGAGGTGGCGATCGCGGCGCCGCAAGAGCGCGACCGGTTCCGGCTGCTGATCGAGCGCGAGGCGCGGTTGCTCGACGAGCTTCGTTTCGACGAATGGCTGGCGATGTATGCGCCCGAATGCATCTACTGGGTGCCAGGAACGCCCGGGGCCGGAGATCCCCGGCGCGAGATCGCCATATCGTTCGATGACCGCCGGCGCATGGAAGACCGGATCTATCGCCTGCGCACCGGATACGCCTGGTCGCAAGCGCCGAAGTCCCGCACCGTCCGGATGATCTCGAACGTCGAGGTTTTCGCCACGAAAGACAGCGCCGCCCGCATGGTCCGTTCCAATTTCCTCATCAGCGAGTTCCGCGTGGACGGAACGCGATTCCTCTCAGGCTGGTGCGGTCATCGTTTCGTGCAGAGCGCAGACCGCTGGCTGATCCAGGTCCGGCAGGTCAACCTGATCGACTGCGATCGCAACCTGCGCAATCCGAGCATTATCATCTAGCGAGTGGCGAAAGCGAATGCGATTGCGGGGGGGCCGCGCCCTATTCGCCATTCGCCACTCGCCGAATTGGAGAGACAACATGGCCGCGACTGCACTCGATTCCTCTATTTTTTGCGACATATTCACCACGCCGGAGATGCGGCGGATTTTTTCCGACGAAGCGAGGACCGGCCATTGCCTCGCGATCGAGGCCGCGCTCGCCCGAGCGCAGGCCCGCCTGGGCATCATTCCGGACAACGCCGCGCGCGAAATCGTGCGGCAAAGCCAGATCGAGAACATCGATTTCGCGCGCTTGAAGAAGCAGACCGAGCGCATCGGTTACCCGATCCTCGGCATCGTGCAGCAAATCGTCGATCTGTGCGCCGAGGGTCTCGGCGAATGGTGCCACTGGGGCGCCACCACGCAGGACATCACCGACACCACCGTGGTCCTGCAGATCCGCGACGCGCTCGAGCTCGTCGAAAAGGACATGGAGGCGATCGCCGCCGCGCTCGCCGATTTGTCCCGGCGCTACCGCGATACGCCGATGGCCGGTCGCAGCAATCTGCAGCAAGCCGTGCCGCTCACCTTCGGCTTCAAGATGGCCGCGTTGCTCGCCGCGATGCAGCGCCACCGCGAGCGGCTGGCGCAGCTGCGGCCGCGCGTTCTGGTCGGCGAATTCGGCGGCGCGGTCGGGACCTTGGCGTCGCTCGGCCGCGACGGTCTCAAAGTGCAAGCCGAGCTGATGCGCGAGCTCGGCCTCGGCCAGCCGGAGATCGCCTGGCACACCGTGCGCGACCGCATCGGCGAGGTCGCTTGCTTTCTCGGCCTTCTCACCGGGACGCTCGGCAAGATTTCCATGGACGTGAAGCTTCTCATGCAAACCGAGGTGGCCGAGGTCTACGAGCCGTTCCACGAGGGCCGCGGCTCGTCGAGCACCATGCCGCAGAAGCGCAATCCGATCTCGTGTCTTTATATCCATTCGACCGTCGCGCTGGTGCGCCAGCACGTCGCTGCGTTGCTCGAAGCCGCGGTCGCCGACCACGAGCGCTCGACCGGTCCGTGGGAGATCGAATGGATCTCGCTGCCGGAAATCTTTCTGCTGAGTTCGGGCGCGCTCGCGCAGACCAAGCTCATGCTATCGGGGCTCGAAGTGGACGCCGACCGCATGCGGGCCAATCTCGATCTCACCCACGGCACCATCGTCTCGGAGGCGGTGATGATGGGGCTCGGCCCGCATCTCGGGCGGCAACGGGCGCACGATCTCGTCTACGACATCTGCCGCAAGGTCGCGACCACCGGGGAGCCGCTCGTCGATCTATTGGCGCAGAATGGCGAAATCTCGCGGCACCTCTCGCGCGCGCAACTCGAGAAGATGTGCGATCCGGCAGCCTATCTTGGGCTCGCCGGCGAGATGGTGGACAAGGTGCTCGCGCGCGAAGGCCGGCGGACGAGTTGATCGTCGCAGGCAGGCTGCGAAATGTCGCGGCTCATTTGGGGGAAATGACAGTATTTCTGACTTTCGCGTTGCCAAGGCGCGTGTCATCGTCCTCGCAAAAGATTAGGAGGGAGCCCATGAGGACGATGTCGCGTACCGTCGCATTCGCGGCGGCGCTCGGATGCGCCACTCTCGCATGTGGCATTGGCGCGCGGGCGCAAGATTATCCATCGCATCCCATCACGATGATCGTGCCGTTCCCGGCGGGCGGCCCCACCGATACGCTCGGGCGAATTCTGGGCGAAGGTATGCGGGCCTCGCTCGGCCAGCCTATCGTCGTCGAGAACGTGACGGGCGCCGGGTCGACCATCGGCGTTACCCGCGCCGCCCAGGCGGCGCCCGACGGCTATACGCTGAGCCTCGGCAACTGGACCAGCTTTGTCGGGTCGGGCGCGCTTTACCGCACGTCATACGACTTGCTGAGAGATTTCGAGCCGGTCTCGCTGCTCACGTTCGCGCCGATGTTGATCGTCGGGAAAAATGCATTACCGGTGAAGGACGCCAGGGAATTAATCGCCTGGCTCAAGGCAAACCCGGACAAGGCCTCGGCCGCCAGCGTCGGCGCCGGCAGCGCGGCGCACGTGTGCGGGCTTTATTTCCAAGACAAGACCAACACCCGGTTCCAATTCGTGCCCTATCGCGGCGGGGCGCCTGCGATGCAGGACCTGGTTGGCGGGCAGATCGATCTCATGTGCGCCGAGGCCTCGCAAACGCTGACCTATGTGCGCGGCGGAAAAATGAAGGCCTTTGCCGTTATGTCCCAGACCCGCTGGCCGGCATTACCCGATGTCCCGACCACGGATGAGATCGGCGCGCCGGGGATGCACATCTCGTTCTGGCACGGCTTGTGGGTGCAAAAGGGCACGCCCAAGGAAGTCATCATCAAGCTCAACGGCGCGGTCGTGGACACCTTGGCCGATCCGATAGTCCGGCAACGGCTCACCGATCTCGGCCAGGTGATCGCGACGCGCGAGCAGCAGACGCCGGCGGCGCTCGCCGCTTACCACAAGGCCGAGATCGAGAAGTGGTGGCCGATCATCAGGGCGGCCAACATCAAGGTCGAGGCGAATTGAGGATCGGCGCGCGCGCGCACGTTCCTTTGTGCTCGATCTACAATGGTGACGTGCATTGCTGCGCGCCTTGATTTCACTTCACACGAACGTGCTCTAATGTCAGTCAAACGTGGATCGGAGGAGTCCATGCGCAAGGTGCAGCGCTCGTTGCTCGCCTTAGCTCTGCTCGCCCCATTTGTGCTGGGAGCATCGCCGCCGGCGCAAGCGCAGAGCTGGCCGCAGCGCACGGTCAAATTCCTGCTGCCGCTCGGTCCCGGGTCGGGAGTCGATATAGGCTCACGCCTGCTGGCGGATCGACTCGCCGCGCGCTGGGGCCAACCGGTCGTGGTCGAGAATCGCCCCGGAGGCGACGGCGTTGTCGCCATCAGCGCCTTCGTCAACGCCAACGACGATCACGTGTTGCTGATGACTCCCACCTCCTCATTCACAGCCCATCCCTATCTGCACGACAACCTGCCCTACAAGCCCGCCGATCTCCTGCCCATTGCCAGGGTCTCCAATACGCTCATCAGCATCGGGGTGCCGGCGCCGCTCGAGCAGCTCGTTGCGCTCGCGCGCGCGCAACCCGGCAAGCTCAATTGGCCGGGCGTCACCGGCGCGCTCGATTTCCTGTTCGCCGGATTCTTGCAGCACCACGGCCTGAGCATGACCAAGGTGCCCTATCGCAACCCGGTCGAGGCCGCCAACGATCTCGCCGAGGGACGCGTGCATATGTACATGTCGGCGCTGGCAATCGTGCGCCCGCAGCTTCAGGCGGGAAAGGTCAAGCTGCTGGCGGTCACCAACACGGTGCGGGCTCCCGCCGCCCCCGACGTGCCGACCGTGAAGGAGGCGGGCTACGGCGAGCTGACCTTCGATGGCCTGGTCGGCTTGTTCGGGCCGACTGGCATGCCCAACGAGCTGCGCGAGCGCATCGCGGCGGATATTCGCGCGGTCGTTGCCGCCGATCCGGTGATCGGCGAGCGGCTTACCGCGACCGGGCAAATCCTCAACATCGGCGGGCCGGCGGAATTCAGGCAGGCAACCCAGGAGCAACGCGACAAGGTCGCCGCGATTGCCAAGGACCTCGGCGTCAAGCCGACGCAGTGATACCGGGATAGCATGAAGATCGAGGGAAAGGTCATCGTGATCACCGGTGCCGCGCGCGGCATCGGACGGGAATTTGCGCGATATCTCGCGGGTCTGGGCGCCCGCGTCGTGCTCGCAGACGTCAACGATTGCGCGCAGACGCTCGACCTGGTGCAGGCCGAAAAAGGCACGGCGGTCTGCGCCAAGCTCGACGTCGCGAACGCGGCCTCGGCAGCGGGGATGGCGCGCACCGCGCTCGACGCGTTCGGACGCATCGATGCGCTCATCAACAATGCGGCGCTTTACGGCAGCCTCAAGGGCGGCCGATTCGATACGATCTCCGAGTCGGAGTGGGACGCGGCCATGGCCGTGAACGTCAAGGGCATCTGGAACTGCTGCAAGGCGGTGGTGCCGGCGATGCGGCAGGCCGGCGGCGGCAGCATCGTCAACATGGCGTCGCTCGCGGCCACTTACGGCATGCCGTACGGGCTGCATTATACGACGTCGAAGGCGGCCGTGATCGGGCTCACCCGCGGCCTTGCCCGGGAACTCGGCCGCGACAACATCCGTGTCAATGCGCTTGCGCCGAGCGCGGTCTTGACCGAGGGTACTCGCGAGTTTTTCGCGGAGAAGGCGGACAAGGCGCTGGATACGATTAAGGCGAACCAGGCCATTGCGCGAAACCTCGCGCCATCGGATCTGCTCGGCGTCGTCCACTGGCTGGTGTCCGACTCAAGTCAACTGGTCACCGGACAAACCATCGCGGTGGATGGCGGAACGGTCATGCATTGAACGCTTGGCGGTTCACGGCGCCGCGGCGCAACGCGCGCGGTTCACGCGCCGGCCTGCGGAAATTTGGGCGCGCGCTTTTCGCGTAGCGCCGCCGCGCCTTCCGGCGCTTCGCTCCCGCCAAACCCGAGGAATTCCATGCCGAGCGAGGTTTCGAAGATCGGCCCCGCCATTCGCAACCAATTGTTGAGCGCGTACTTGGTTGAGCGAATCGCGTTGGGGGCACCTTCTGCCAGGCGCACGGCGATATCCATGGCGCGGGCCTGCAGGTCCTCATCGGGCACCGCGAGCGAGACGAGCCCGATGCGCTCGGCCTCCGCACCGGTGACCGCCTCACACAGCAGCAGATGGTATTTGGCTTTGGCCATGCCGCAGAGAAGCGGCCAGACGATTGCCGCATGATCACCGGCAGCAACGCCAAGCTTGGTATGGCCGTCGATGAGACGAGCCGATCTCGCGGCGATGGAAACGTCAGCGAGCAGAGCCAGCGCCAGCCCCGCACCCACCGCCGGCCCGTTGATGGCCGAGACCACGGGCTTGCTGCAGTTGATCAGGTTGTAGACCATATCGCGCGCTTCCCTCCAAACGCGCATGCGGGTGTCGACATCCGCAATCATCTCGTCCAGCAAGTCGAGATCGCCGCCGGCCGAAAACGCCTTGCCCGCGCCGGTCAGTAACACTGCGTTCACGCTCGCATCGACGTCGATGACGCGCCAGATTTCGGTCAGCTGGCGGTGCATCTCGCCGTCGACGGCGTTAAGCTTGTCCGGCCTGTTCATGATGACGCGGAGCACCCCCGCGTGCGGCCGATCGATCAGCAGCCGCGAAAAGCGTGCATAGTTTTCATCCATCGGCCATTCTCCCGATCGTTGCGGCGCCAGGTTAAAATCAGACAGTATTAGCGCACATAAAGCACCGTTCATCCCGCGAAAGCCGGAATCCAGGGGCCCCGCGACGCGAGCATTGCGCGGTGGCCCCTCGCGGGGACGAGCGGCAGAGAGCGTCCAGCGCGCAAACCGAGACCGGCCTGGGGGGCGCGTCGATTGACGCGCTTCGGCCGAAGCGAATAGTGTCGATTTGCCATCGGGGTGCGCCCACGAGCACGGGACCATGCCATTGATTTCGCGAGCGAATGTAAGCAGGGCGGCGGCGGTGTGCCTCGCCGTCTTGGCGGCACCTCCGCTCGCAACCGGGCGTGAATTCCGCGTCGCCGATACCCAATCGGACCGTGCAGGCGCTCATGTTCATGGCCCGCCTGGTCGAGGAGCGCACCGCGGGTCGCCACCGCATTCGCGTGTTCCATTCGCGCCAGCTCGGGGAAGAGAAAGACACCATCGAACAGACGCGGGTCGGCGCCATCGATCTCAATCGCACCAATGTCGCGCCGATCGGGTCGTTGATTCCGGCGGCGAACGTGCTCGCGCTGCCGTTCCTGTTCCGCTCGTTCGATCATCTGCACAAGGTGCTCGATCACGCGATCGGCGACGAGATCCTGACGAGCTCGCAGCGCCATGGTTTTGTCAGCTTGACGTTCTACGATTCCGGCTCGCGGTCGATTTATAATAGCGTGCGGCCGATCCGCACCTTGGCGGACATGAAGGGCTTGCGAATTCGGGTGCAGCAATCGGAGCTGATGGTCGAGATGATCAAGGCGCTCGGCGCCGCACCGATCGAGCTTCCTTACGGGCAGGTATCGACCGGGCTTTCCACCCGATTGATCGACGGTGCGGAAAATAATTGGCCGTCCTACGTCACCACGAACCACTACAAGCTCGCTCCCTACTACACGCTCACGGAGCATACGATGGGACCCGAACTGCTCGTCGTGTCGCCGCGTGCGTGGGAAAGCCTCTCTGCGGAAGACCAGGACATCTTTCGCGATGCAGCGCGCAAGTCCAGCGCCTACATGCGCGAGCTGTGGCACGGGTTGGAGGAGCGTTCGCGCCAGCAGGCACAAGCGGCCGGCAATACCATCATCAGCGAGTTCGACCGCACGCCCTTCGAGCAGGCGATGAACACGATTTACGCAAAGACCATCACCGACCAGGGCCTGCGTCAATTGATCGAGCGCATTCGCCAGGTTCAATGAGTTTGGATTTGGTTGCACTCAAGGATGAGCCGTCGGCGGCGCGAACTGCGCGGCCGCGGCGAAGCCTTGATCAGGAGACGCAAAGCGTCGTGCGCGCGCTGCCGATCCGGTGGCGCCTGCTGTTGATTGCCGCGCTCAATGCAACGGTCGCCTTCATTCTGGCCGCGCTGATCTGGAACGGGGCCAACGTGCTCAGCCGCGCCTGGGACGATGTGCGCACGGTACGCGAATCCGACAAGCTTCTGGTGTTGCTGGAAAGCGAAGCCAGCCGCCTGCAAAACCTGATCCATCGCTACATCAACCAGCCGAGCCAAGAGGTCCTGACGGAGATTCTCGGGCTGCACGGCGAGGTACTCAGTACGCTGCGCAACCGCGGCGCGGTGGATCCCGTGCTATCGGGGTCCGCGGACGAGCTGCGCGCCGTGACCGAGCGATTTCTTCAGGGCTTCGGCGAGGTCCGTGCGCTTCAAACGACGATCGCGCACACCTACGAGAATGAAGTGCTCAAGCCGGCAAGGGAGATGGCGGGGCTTTATGCCATCATCGAAGGCGCCATCGGCGCGCGCGATGCCCTGCTGCTGCCTTCGCTGGGAAAGTCGCGCGAAGCATTCACCGCGAGCCTGGTCGCCGCCAATGCCTTCTACCTGTCGCTCGCGACGGATGCCGCCGACGAGGCGCGCAAGAACATCACCACCGTCGAGCACACGGTGCCGGTGATGATCGATCTTGCGGAAAATAACCTACAGCGCACGGCGCTGCAGGCGCTGGCTCAGCGCGCCGCCGCGTTCGGCGACGGATTGAAGACGCTCGCCGAGCAATTCGCGATGCGAACCAACCTGCTGAAAACCGCGATCGATGACAACCAGGCCGCCATGATCGCGGTCATCAACAAGCTTTCCGGACAGATGACCATGCGCGAACTGCAGGCGCAGGGAAGCTTCGACCACACTCTCGCCAACATCTACCAGAACGTGGCGCTGGTCGCGGTCATCTTTCTGACTCTCATTGTCGTCATCGGGGCCCTGATCGCTCGTAGCATCATCGTACCGCTCAAGGAGATCATGGCCGCGATGCATGCCGTCGTATCGGAGAAATACGACCCGCCGATTCAAGGAACGCAGGCGCGCGACGAGATCGGCGAAATGGCGCGCGCGGTCGCGGTCTTTCGCGAAAACGCCATCGCCAAGCGCAAGGCCGAGAATGAGCTGCGCGCCTCCAAGGATCACGCGGAGAAGGCGCTCGAGGACCTGCGCGAAGCGCAGCAAAACCTCATCGCCGCGGAAAAGCTCGCGGCGCTGGGCGGACTCGTCGCCGGCGTGGCGCATGAGGTAAACAACCCGATCGGCATCAGCCTGACGGTGGCATCGAGCTTCGCGCGCAGGTGCGACGAGTTCGCCAAGGAGGTCGCTTCAGGCCCGCTGCGGCGCTCCCGCCTCGACGAGTTCCTCGAAGGCGGCCGCGACGCCGCCAATCAATTGGTTTCCAATCTGCAGCGGGCGGGCGAACTGGTGCAATCCTTCAAGCAAGTCGCCGTCGACCGCAGCCACGCCGACCGGCGCCCGTTCGATCTGCGTGAATCGACCGATCAGATCGTCGCCAGCCTGCGGCCAGTGCTGAAAAAGTCGCAGATCACGCTGACCGTCGACGTGCCGCCCGGCATCAGCATGGACAGCTATCCGGGCTCCTATGGGCAGGTCTTGACCAACCTGTTCCTCAACAGCGTCGTCCACGCCTTTCCCGACGGGCGTCCCGGAAACGTCACGGTCGAGGCACGGCAGGTGCGCGACGACGTGGACATCTTCGTCTCGGACGACGGCGTGGGGATGAGCGATGAAACCCAGCGGCGCGCGTTTGATCCCTTCTTCACGACGCGGCGCGGGGAAGGCGGAACCGGGCTGGGCCTGCACATCATCTTCAATTTGGTGACCCAGCAGCTCGGCGGGCGATTGGCCTTTGAATCGCGGCCCGGCTGGGGTACGCGGTTTCGCATCACTCTGCCTCGCGTGGCACCCGGCGAATCGCAGCCGGCGCAGGCCGCACAATGACGGACGAAACGCATGGCTGATGACGATATCGTCCAACTGATCGAGGATCCGGGCGAGAAACCCGCCGAACAGGGCCCGCGCTGGAAGATCGCGGTGATCGACGACGAGCCGGCCGTGCACGACGGCACGCGTTTCGCGCTCAGCGACTATCGGCTGAACGGACAGGGCCTTGAAATCCTCTCGGCCTATTCGGCGGCCGAGGGGCGCGAGCTCTTGCGACGGCATCCCGACATCGCCGTCGTCCTGCTCGACGTCATCATGGAAACCGACACCGCCGGATTGGGCCTGGTGGAATTCATCCGCAAGGATCTCAAGAACGAGACCGTGCGTATCATCCTTCGCACCGGCCAACCCGGCCAGGCGCCGGAGCGGCGGGTCATCGTCGACTACGACATCAACGACTACAAGGCCAAGACCGAGCTCACGTCCGACAAGCTGTTCACCTCGCTGACCGCGGCGCTACGCAGCTATCAGCAACTTCAGCGCATGGTGGAGACACGCCGCGGGCTCGAGATCATCCTCGAGGCGGCATCGACGCTGTTCGACTTCAAGTCGATGCAGCGGCTGGCCGAAGGCGTTCTCACCCAGATCGGGTCGTTGCTCAATGTGGAGTGCGCCGGAATTCTGGTGTTGCGCGAAGCGCAAAACACCCGGGAGACGTTCTCGGTGCTCGCCGGTTCGGGCTGCTACAGCCGCTTCATCGGCAGCGATGTCTCGCAGATCCTCGAGAACGACCTTCGCCGGCTTGTCGAGGAGGCCTTCGCCCGGCGTCACCATGAGTTCTCGCCGCGCCGATCGGTCCTCTACATCAGGACCGTGAGCGGCCGCGAAGTCGTCGTCGTGCTCGAGGCGGCGCGCCAACTCTCCGACACCGATCGTACGCTGGTCGAGATCTTCTGCAGCCGGCTGTCCATCGCCTTCGACAACGTCATTCTCTACGAGCAACTGCAGCAGGCGAACACGCGCCTCGAGGAGCGCGTGGCGGCGCGCACGCAAGAACTGACGAACGCCAATCGCCGGCTCGCCGCGCAATGGGCGCGGCTGCGGCAGGCCAACGCCTTCAAGAGCGAGATCCTCGGCACGGTCGCCCATGACCTGAAAAATCCGCTCGGCGTGATTCTCGGCCGAACCGAAATCTTGAAAGAGATGATCGCGGCGGCCGGTGCGCTCAACGAGAACGTGCAGATACAGATCGCCCATATCCGCGACGCCGCCAACCGGCTCACCGAGATGGTCGACGATCTCGTGTCTGATGCGATGGCGGATGCCCTCGACATCACCATCCGGCGCGAGCCCGTCGACATCTCCGTCCTGGTCCAGGAAGTGGCGGAGGCGAACCGGCCGCTCGCCGCGCGCAAGGAACAGACCATTACAATTGCCGCGCCTCCCAATCATGCGGCCATATGCGACGCCGACCGTATTCGCGAGGCGATCGACAACCTCGTGAGCAACGCCATCAAGTACAGTCCGATCGGCGGAGCCATCGACCTCTTGGTCGCGCAGGAGGATGGCGGTATAATCGTTCAGGTCAGTGACCAGGGGGCAGGCCTCTCGCCGGAGGATATTTCCCGACTGTTCGGCCGTTTTCAGCGTCTTTCGGCGAAGCCGACCGCGGGCGAAACCTCGACCGGGCTGGGCCTTTCGATCGTCAAGCGTATCGTCGATCTGCATGGTGGGCGGATCGAGGTTGACAGCGCGGGCCCGGAAAAGGGCGCGACGTTCAAGATGATATTGCCGGTGACATGACCCAGGCGCAGCACATCATCGTGGTGGACGACGAACAGCCCGCCCGCGAAATGGTCGGGGACTATTTGCGCATGCATGGCTTCAACGTCAGCCTGTGCGATGGCGGTGTCAGTCTGCGCAAGGCCATCGCGCAGCAGGTGCCGGACCTGATCGTGCTCGATCTCAATATGCCGGAGGAGGACGGGCTCTCGATCATCCGCGACCTCAAGCGCCGCAACAGCGTACCGATCATCATGCTCACCGCCACCGCGAGCGCGATCGATCGCGTGGTCGGGCTCGAGCTCGGCGCCGACGATTACCTCGCCAAACCCTGTGAGCTGCGCGAGCTGTTGGCGCGCATCCGCTCGGTGCTGCGCCGCAGCACCGCCGCTCAGCCGGCAGCCCAGCCGGCGGCCGACGCGGCGGCGGCGCCCGCCACCGCGCGGGTGCGGTTCGGAACCAAATGGCTCGACCACGATGCCCGGGCGCTGCGCGACGACGAGGGCAACGAGCATCCGTTAACTGCCTCGGAATACGGCCTGCTGAAGGTCTTCGCGGCCAATCCCAAGCGGGTGCTCTCGCGCGACCGCTTGCTGGAACTGGCCAATGCCCGCGACGCGGAGGCCTTCGATCGGGCGATCGACCTGCGAATCATGCGCATCCGGCGAAAAATCGAGCCGGATCCCGCCCGCCCCTCGGTCATCCGCACCGTGCGCGGCGGAGGGTACCTGTTCTCCCCAACCGGCGAAGCATCTCCGCTGGACTGAGGCAAAATTGCCTCACCGGACGACACATTTCCGGGTATTTCACTACCTTTGTTTCGTCGTTAACTCGGCGACGAAACAATTTAGCTGCACGACGAAACCATTTTTCACCCCTGACGTAACATCGAAGCAACAGGCCTTTGCTAGTCACTGTGGTTAAGGGCTGACTAACAGGGGATCATTATGCAAAACCAATTCGTGCTGCGCGACATCGCGTCGCCGCACTTGCGGGCGCCTGCGCAGGAGACGTCGGACGCGGCGCTCATCGGCCTCATCGCCGACGGCGACAAGCGCGCCATGCAGGTGCTCTACGCCCGGCACAATGTGCGGGTGTACCGGTTCATCATCCGCCTGACGGGAAACCAGTCGCTCGCCGAGGACCTGGTGAGCGAGGTATTCCTCGACGTCTGGCGCCAGGCCGAGGCTTTCGAGTCGAAGTCCCAGGTCTCCACCTGGCTGCTCGCGATCGCCCGCTACAAGGCGCTCTCCGCGCTGCGGCGGCGGACCGACGAGCACTTGGACGATCAGATGGCGGCGAGCATCGAGGACACCGCCGACGATCCGGAGACCGTGGTCCACAATAAGGATCGTAGCACCATCGTGCAGAAGTGCCTGCGGCAGCTCTCGCCGGCGCACCGCGAAGTCATCGACCTCGTGTACTACCACGAGAAGTCGGT
>WNFU01016141.1_pt1 | contig 12815 bp, 10 predicted proteins | sample 5400121 | NCBI WGS metagenome assembly WNFU01 (sample SAMN13153360, study PRJNA577476) | soil metagenome | isolation source: 100 cm soil or saprolite under grassland replicate 1 | place: USA:California | collected 2016-06-15 | reverse complement strand
ATCACCTGGACCTTCACCGACAGCCACGGCAACAGCTCGACTCAAACTCAAGCGGTGCACGTCCACGACACAATTGCGCCGGTGGCCGATGCCACTGGTCTGGTCGATGTTAGCGGTCAATGCTCGGCCAGCCTGCCCGCCGCACCGACGGCGACGGACGCCTGCGACGGAATGATTACAGGTGTGCCCGACAAGACCGGTCCGTTCGGCCAGGGCGATGACCTCATCACCTGGACCTTCACCGACAGCCACGGCAATAGCTCGACTCAAACTCAAGCGGTGCACGTCCACGACACAATTGCGCCGGTGGCCGATGCCACTGGTCTGGCCGATGTCACCGGCCAATGCTCCACGGGGCTGCCCGCCGCACCGACGGCGACGGACGCCTGCGACGGAACGATCACGGCAGTGCCCGACAAGACCGGTCCGTTTGGCCAGGGCGATGACCTGATCACCTGGACCTTCACCGACAGCCACGGCAATAGCTCGACTCAAACTCAAGCGGTGCAGGTCCACGACACAATTGCGCCGGTGGCCGATGCCACTGGTCTGGCCGATATCACCGGCCAATGCTCCGCGGGCCTGCCGGCCGCGCCGACGGCGACGGACGCCTGCGACGGAATGATTACAGGTGTGCCCGACAAGACCGGTCCGTTCGGCCAGAGCGACGACCTGATCACCTGGACCTTCACCGACAGCCACGGCAATAGCTCGACTCAAACTCAAGCGGTGCACGTCCACGACACAATTGCGCCGGTGGCCGATGCCACTGGTCTGGTCGATGTCAGCGGTCAATGCTCGGCCAGCCTGCCTGCCGCACCGACGGCGACGGACGTCTGCGACGGAACGATTACAGGTGTGCCCGACAAGACCGGTCCGTTTGGCCAGGGCGATGACCTCATCACCTGGACCTTCACCGACAGCCACGGCAACAGCTCGACGCAGACCCAAGCGGTACACGTGCATGACACGATCGCGCCAATCACGCCGACAATTCCCAATGCCACGGGCGAATGTTCGGTGACGGTGACGGCGCCGACGGCGACCGACAATTGTGTCGGCACGGTGACCGGCACGACGGGTGATCCGCTGACCTACAACGCCCAGGGGACGTTCACGGTTCACTGGACCTTTGATGACGGCCACGGCAACGCGAGCACGGCCACCCAGACGGTGATCGTCGATGACGTGACGGCGCCAGTGATCACCGTGTTGGGGGCCAACCCTGCCACCATCGAATGCCACGCCGGTTATACCGACGCAGGGGCCACGGCCGCGGACAACTGTTCTGGCAGCCTCGCGCCCACCACATCCGGCAGCGTGGACGCCAACTCCCCGGGCAGCTACACCATCACTTACTCGGTCAGTGACGGAAACGGCAACAGCCAGACCGCCACCCGAACGGTGAACGTTGTGGACACCACAGCGCCCAACATCGCGCTGGCAGGTGCCAATCCGATGACGATGTATTACGGCGCCACCTTTGTGGAACCCGGCGCTTCGGCGACAGACACATGCAGTGGAAATATGGAAGTTTCCTGCGACACGCAGCAAGGCGTGAATCCTGCCACACTTGGTTCTGCGCTGGGCAGTTTTAGCGTGAAATACACGGCGAGCGACTCGAGCGGGAACAGTTGCGTCGTCTCGCGCGTCGTCAATGTGATCTACAAGCCCGCAGGATATTCGTGCACGGTCAACGGCTCCCTTAGTCCGGGGCATACGATCCTCCAACCCATCAACGCGGACGGCACGAGCGTGTGCAAACAGGGGAGCACCGTGCCGGCCAAGTTCCGGGTGTTCGATGCGAATTGCAACTCAGTGGGGACTCCTGGCTTGGTGACCAGCTTCAAGCTGATTCAGACGATAGGCGGAACAACCGTGAATGACGTGAACGAGGCTGTTACCTCCACCACGCCGGATAACGCGTTCCGGTGGGATCCCACCGACCGTCAGTGGATCTTCAACATCAGCACCAAGGCGTTATCGAAAAACAGGACCTACGTTTATCTGATTACTCTAAACGACGGCAGCACCATTCAGTTCCAGTTCGGCCTGAGGTAGTAACCGTTTGCGATTGGGGAGCCGCCTGCGAAGCAGCACCCCTCTTGATCGTCTGTCACACTCGTGAATGGCACAAAGCATGCACCGCATCATTCCATTTGGATTCTTGAGAGTTCAAAATTCACCGAACGCCAAAGGTCATCAAGATGATCGACTCGGATGGGCGCCGCACGCCGCGGCTACAAAATGAAACGGCCAACCGGAGAATGCGGGCCGTCCGACTGGCGGTGCTGCTTCGCTTGGCGGTCATGGCGCCGGGTCTCGAGGCGCAATCCGGCGCGTTGGACACGAGCTTTGATCCAGGGACGGGTGTGGACCAGTTGATTTATTCGATCGCAGTGCAAGACGATGGCAAAATTTTGGTCGGCGGTGATTTCACCAGCTTCGACGGCACGCCGCGCACCAACATCGCCCGGCTCAATGTCGATGGCAGCCTCGACACGAGTTTTGATCCTGGTCCGGGCGTTGGCGGGCCTTTTCCCTACGTGAATGCGGTGGCCGTGCTACCGGACCGCAAGGTGATCCTCGGAGGCAGCTTTGCCAGCGTAGGAGGCTCGCCGCGGAGCAATCTGGCGCGCTTGAACTCGACCGGCGGTCTGGACGGTACCTTCATGGCCCAGACCGACGACACCGTCAATGCGGTCATGGTGGAGACAAATGGCAGCGTGGTCTTGGGCGGATTTTTCACCCAGGTCAACGGGACGCCACGCATGGGCGTTGCTCGGTTGGATGCCAGCGGTGTTTTGCACCCGGGGCTGAATCTGATAGTGACGGGTGGCTTCTCAGCCATCTTCGCGTTGGCACTTCAAAATGACGGCAAAATCATCATTGGCGGATCGTTCACCAACATCAGCGGGAGCGCGCGCACGAACGTCGCCCGGCTCAACGCCGATGGCAGCCTGGACTCAAACTTTTTGGCCAGTTCGGTCGGTGGTGGCCAGCTTTCTCCGGCGGTCATTACTGCCGTGGCCGTGGATGGCGCAGACAGAGTGCTGCTGGGCGGCGATTTCACGTCGGTGAATGGAGCCGACCGCACCAACCTGGCCCGGTTGAATAGCGACGGTACACTGGACGGCAGGTTCAATCCGACGGCTGGCACAGATTTCGGCGTTAATTCAATCATCGTGCAGAATGATGGCAAAGTGCTCGTCGGTGGTTTTTTCAATGAAGTGAATGGCTCAACCTACAATCACATCGCCCGGTTGAACCGAGATGGGACTCTGGATGGCAGTTTTGATCCTGGAGCTGGGGCGAGTGACGTGATCTATTCCTTGGCTCTGCAGGCGGATGGGAACGTGCTCCTTGGCGGCGGCTTTACGGACTTCGGCGGAACGCCGCGCAACGGAATTGCCCGGCTCCAGAATATTCTTACGATCCCAGCGCCGGAGGTGTTTGCTCCCGAACTCAGGAACCAAGTTTTCACGGCGTCCACACTCACGCTCAGGGGCAGGACTTACGTCTTGGAATACATCAATGCCCTCGCCGAAACGAATTGGACATCGATTTTGCCGGAAACCGCGGGCGAAGGAACGGCGAAAACCTTCACCGACCAGACCGCCACCGTCTCGCAGCGTTTCTACCGCATGCGCGCGGATTAACAGACGAAAACACAATCATGAAAACACGCAGCTCCTTTCGATGGCTGCTCCTGTTGGGAGCAGCACTGGCCGTGGGCATGGGCTACCGCTGGGCCACGGCCCAACACAATTCGCCTCCTTCCTCCGAAGAACGTGCCGCCCAGACGGCAAAGCGGCCCGGCGACAATTTCGGGTCGATGCCAACGGCGGCAGCAGCGGGATTTTCCAAACTGCAGACGGTTTCGCCGGCGCAGAATTCCAATGCGGTCCGGCGTCCGGCCGTTACCCAGCCCGCCGTGCATTCGGGTGGCAACGACGCGACACCCGTTGTTCGGGCGGCGGCGACTCCGCAAACGCGGCAGTTGGTTGCCACGCTCACCGGTCTCGAGCTCAGCCGCGGCAGCATCAGCCCGGAGCAGGCGGAACAGTGGAAACAGGCGTTGCACGCTCTCGTTGAGCAAGGTTCGGTCGCGGTGCCGGCTATCCGTGAATTTCTCGAGCGAAATCAGGACCTCAGCTTCGCCGGAATTCAAGGCAGCGAGCAACTCAATGATACGTCGCTTCGGCGCACCCTGTTCAGCGCCTTGCAGCAGATCGGCGGCGAGGAAGCCTCGGCGCTGACGCTGCAGGCGTTGCAGACCACCGGTGCGCCGTCTGAAATCGCGCTCCTGGCGGGCTACCTGGAAAAGCAAGCCCCGGGACAGTATCGGCAGGAGATCCTCACGGCGACCCGGGAAACTTTGGCGATGGCCGCCGCCGGACAGTTAAACGATTGGGATGTCGGCCCGCTCTTCCAGGTGCTGCAGTCGTACGGCGACGCCGGCGCGGTCACTGACTTGGAGGGCGCACTCTCGAAGTGGCGGTATTACTCCACGATCGCCCTGGCCGAGATGCCGGCCGGCGAAGGGATTCCCGCCCTCCTCCGGATGGCGCAAGAGTCCTCACCAGGCGCCAACAGCAACGGGACATTCGCCTGGCAGATGCTGGCGCAGATTTCGGGGTCCTACCCCGAGGCGGGCGCGGCATTGATGGAGGCGGCCCGCGCCGACAAAATTCCTGGCGCCGCCTGGCCTTTGGTGGCACAGGCATTGGTTGGCGATCGTTATCAAATCCAGACCGAGGGGTCCGACCGCACGCCTGAAGGCAGCGGCCCAGGGCTGAAGAACTATCATATCGCTTCCGGCAACCAGAACTACTACAGCGTGCAGGCAGCCAACTGGACGGAAGATCAGCTCCAGCAACGCCTCGGGTTGATCAATCAGTTGTTGGCGTCCAGCGTCAATCCATCGGCGGTGGAGGCCCTCAAGAGTGCGCAAACAATGCTGACGCAGCCCTAGCCGCGTCCATGCAGTAGAAAGTGGGGAGCTGGTGCGTAGCAGCGGTCATCCTGGCCGCTGTAGAGGGCGGCATCTTGCCGCCCGGCCGCAGGCGCCAAATCGCAAGGGCCTTCCCGCACCAATTGCCCCATTCCGCCGGGCAGGATGCCCGGCTCTACGGCAGGCAAGATGCCTGCCGCCACGGTAAACACGTACTGCCTCGCCAGACAACACATTGGCGCCGCACGGCTCTTCTTGCCTGTTCGATCAGAGCGCGTAGATTCGGGCTGCACGAAACCTCCCATCCATGAAAGCCGCCTACATCGATCAAACCGGTCCGCCAGAGAAAATCATCTACGGCGACCTGCCGACGCCCAAGCCCGCGCCCACTCAATGCCTCGTCAAAGTCGGCGCGGTTTCTTTGAATCCGGTCGATACCTACATCCGTAGTGGCATGGTGCAGATGCCACTGCCGTTCCCGTTCGTCGTCGGTTGCGACCTCGCTGGCACGGTAGTCGAGGTCGGCGCCGAAGTCGTGCGGTTTGAGGTCGGCGACCGCGTCTGGGGCACGAACCAGGGATTGCTCGGCCGGCAGGGTACGTTCGCCGAGTTCTGCGCAGTGGACGAATGCTGGCTCTACCCGACGCCGAACGGAGTTTCGGACGAGCAAGCCGCAGCCATCTCGTTGGTGGGCATCACGGCTCATCTTGGTCTGGTACGCGACGCGAAATTACAAAAGGGCGAAACAATCTTCGTGAACGGAGGCAGCGGCGGGGTTGGCTCGACCGTGCTTCAGATGGCCAAGGCGCTTGGCGCGCGGGTCGTCACCACAGCCGGCAGCGACCGGAAGGTTGAGCTCTGCCGCAATCTCGGCGCTGACCACGTCATCAATTATAAAACCCAGAACGCGGAGGCTGAACTTAAGAAAATCACTCCTGCCGGTGTCAACGTCTGGTGGGAGACCTTGCGCGAACCGGATTTTGACCGCGCTGTCGGAGCCTTGGCCGCGCGCGGCCGGATGATTGTGATGGCCGGACGCGAAGCGCGGCCGCCCTTTCCCGTCGGCCCGTTTTATGTGAAGGGATGCTCCTTGCACGGTTTTGTCATGTTCATGGCCACTCCCGACGAGCAGCGCCGCGCGGCCGAGGATATCAATCGTTGGCTGGCCGATGGGCGCATCAAGGCGAACATCGACCGTGTCATGCCCCTGTCTCAGGCCGCGGCGGCGCACCGGCTGCAGGAAGAAAGCACGATTGGCAAGTCCGGCGTGTTGTCGGGAAAGATTGTGTTAAAGCCGTAACCTTGGCAGTCGCACGGCACGCCATTGCCTCCGCCCGAGGACAAAGAAAGACATACGAGATGTGAATCATCCTGAAAATCCCTTCCTTTTCTACAGGAGATAACTGAGGAAACAGAGAAACAAGAGGTTGTGTGAGGATGGCACGGCCACGTGAGTCGATCCCAAGCGTTATGAAAAAATGGTTGCCGTTCTTGTTTCGCAGGCCTTCTGGCGATTGCCGCTATGCGTGCCGACCGTGCCGTCCCATCGTCCCACGGCAGCGGCGCACTTGGCTGATGATTTCTCCCCATACCATTCAGACCGCGACGAGCATCCGGCGTTGCCTGAGTCCGGTCGTGCTCTGTTTGCTGTGTTGCGGCACAACTCTGCAGAGCGGCGAGGCAAGCGAAGTTCGCTATCGGGTGATCAAGATAATCGAAGGTTCGGGCACGTCTGTGCCGGAAGCGGGGGGATCAATCAAAAAGGTCTAGTCGTCGGCTCGATTAATGACCGCGGCAGCCCAAACTTCTGGCTCTGGAGCGACGGGGTGCGTCACGATCTCCCGCTCGGCAATGGCCGTAGCGGGCTTGCTGCCTCGATCAATAACCTGGGGCAAGTGGTCGGGGACTTTCTCACGGGCGAGTTTTATGACGATGGCTTCGGAAACTTCAGTCCGGCTTACCACGCGTTTGTCTGGACGGACGGTTCGCTGCGGGACCTCGGCACCCTCGGCGGAAGGAACAGCTTCGGTCTCTGGATCAACGATCAAGGAGTCGCGGTTGGAGTTTCGAGCACTGCCGATCATGATGGTTTCCCGTTCATCGCTCGGGACGGTCAGATGCGTTCGCTGCCAAGCCTCATCTCAAACCCGCCCGCGTGGAAACTGTTGCTGGAGGCTCATTACGTGGCCGCGGACGGGCGGATTTGGGGACTTGCGTATGGGGCAAAGCACCACATCTACGAAATGACACCCGAAACGAATGGGCTGTACCGCATCAGGAGCCGGGGAGTGATTGAAACGATCGACGTCGTCAAGCTTTTCGCAATCAATGAATACGGTCAGGCCGTCGGCAGGGTCCGAATCAGTGCAGATCGTGGAAGTGCCTTCGTGCGGGACGAACAAGAAATAACGCTCTTGGATGCTGCTGGGCGGTTGTGGGCATGACCACGTTCGATTCACCTTCCTACAACGCATTCCTCTGGGAAGACGGAGTGATGTCCAACCTCAACGATTTAATTCCTGCCGATTCTGGTATTGTTCTGACCAAAGCTACGGCAAACGCCATCAACGACGCCGGACAAATCGTCTGCACTTACCGAAATGTTGCTTCCGGCCTTTACGGCGTCTGTCTCCTGCTCCCCGTCTCGCCGGTACCATTGGAGATCAGTCACCATGAGTTGACGCCAGCCGGCCTGAGTCTCGAAGTCCGGGGTGGAGCCGGTCATGGGCTCGCCGTCGAGTACACGAGCGACTTGGCCCACTGGACGACGCTGGCGACCTCAACCAATCTGTTTGGGAAGCGAATGTTTATTGATCCCGATGCCAGTGGCGAAACTATCCGCGCCTATCGGGCGCGCCTCCTGGCACCATGATAACTATCGCCGTTACCAGCCTCGCGGGGGGCCGCGAAATTTCGGGAGTGCGGCCGTCCCCGGCCGCGGAACTGTCGCCTGTGGGCGGTGCCAGGAATGCCTCTACCGCCCGTCATGTCACTTGGCACGTCGCTGCGCCCGAGGACGGGCGCACTCCCTTCGATTACGGCTCCACCGTCATGCGAAGACAAATGAATTAAAGGAGATCTATGAACTCGAACAAGGAACCCCCAATCAGAAACGTCGTCTGTGTGCGACAGTTTAGTAGCAAAGGCAATTTCCAAGAGCGCAGAAACACATTCGCCCGTTCTGCCCGAATCGCGGCCGCGCTACTTTTCGCGCTCTGCATCGGCCATGCTTCAGAATTGCCACGGCCAGGAGAGGCAGTTGATGCCGGGGACTTCTACGATCTCAGAGACGGCTCCCGCGTCGTGCTATTCAGGTTGGTGAACGAGGCCGCCATCAAACACCTCCGCTCCAAATCCGTCGAACCTATCGTACGACAGGCAGGGATCAACCGAGACCCTCTGGTCACGATCGAGAATGGAAAATCGAACTTCGTCGATGTTTATTATTCCGAGGATTCCCAGGCCGTGTCTGACCTCATGAATGCCCAGGAGGAGGGAGTGGCTGTCTTTCCGGTGCTGATTGATCCGATTTCGCGAGTCAGGATGATCGCGACAGACGAGATCATTGTCCAGTTCTCGGCCGCCATCGGCGCTCCACAAGCCGTTGCGGTGTTCAGCCAGGAGGGCCTCGAGGTTGTGGAAGGTCCCGTGCCGTCCGCGCCAGGACAATACCTGGTTCGTATCGTATCTGGATCCGATCGCAATACACTCGCGCGCGCGGGACAGGTTGCCGGATGGCAAAACGTGGAGTGGGCAGGCGAATTTCCTCCACGAAGTAGAATTTCACTTCATTCCGAACGATACGCAGTTCGGTCAGCAGCAATACCTTCACAACACCGGCCAAAACGGCGCGGTCGCCGGCGCCGACATCCAGGTGGAAAACGCGTGGGACATCACGACCGGCAAGCCCGAAGTTGTCATCGCGATCATCGATACTGGTGTGGATATCGATCATCCAGAGTTGGATTTCACAAAGGGTAAAATCTTCATCAATCCCGGTGAATCCGGGAGCGGGCGGGAGACCAACGGCATCGATGATGATGGCAATGGCTATATCGACGACGTGAACGGGTGGGATTTTTATTCGCAAGACAACAATCCTCGGCCGGGTCTCATTCCTGAAGCAGGTCCAGCTCACGGCACAGGAACCGCCGGTATCGCCGCAGCTCAGGGCAACAATAGCCAGGGAGTGGCCGGAGTTGCCTACGGATGCAGGATATTGCCGATCAAGATAAGCAGTGACGGTGGCACGAATTTCCCGAGCGACTTCAACCTTGGCCGCGCGATTCGTTACGCGGCGGATTACGCGGACGTGCTGAGCTCCAGTTGGGGCGGAGCAGCTCAATCCGATGCCGTCAATTCGGCCATTGATTACGCCACAACATCGGGTCGAAACGCGAAGGGCGCTCCTCCGTTTTTCTCCAGTGGGAATGCTAAATCGTGGTGGGTCTATCGCTTTCCGATAAACGCCGCCTCAGGCAGCTATTGCCTGAGTTTCTACTTTCAAGTCGGCCCAAGCGGTGGCGGGGGCCCCGTCGCCCTCGATAACATCTCGCTGCTTGCAGAGGACGAATACACTTACCTGGAGCCGTTCTTCCCGCGCGTGACTTTCGAAGGCGGCATAATCCCAGCCGGATGGTCAGTCCTTCTTGGGGGCGGAGCGACCCGGGACTGGGCACTCTGGGATGGAACCGTCGTGCCAGGAGAAAGCTACATCCCCGATAAACAGTTTCACGGGACTCCGAGCACGTGGTGCCTGAGGGCATGGCAACCTGGGAGCCCCCCACCGGGGAGCTGGGCAGAATTCCGATCGCCCTACATGACACTGAACGGGTTGTATTGGCTGCGGTTCGCCGAATTTAATAACATCTTTACTCCCGACGCTGTGTACCAGGTCCGACTGTTGGACACACAGGGCCAGGTCGTGCAGACTCTAGGCTCCATGAAGCAGGGCGCTTACAATGGCAATGACGATAGGGTCCAGTACCCCGCCATTTACGCTAACTCGATAGCTATTGGCGCTATTACGGACAATGACAGATATCCCAACTATAGCCGCTACTGGCTCACTCTTAATCCGGCAGTCACCGGCCTCTTCTGCGTGGGACCGAGTAACGAAGGTTGGAACGACGTGACGACGCTCGATATCGCGGGACAGAATGGCCAGAATGGAGGCAATGTCAGGCACTACTTTGGCGGGACCTCGAGCGCGTGTCCCTGTGTGGCCGGCGTCGGCGCCTTGATCCTGTCGAAGAACTCCGAGCTCACCTTGCAACAGTTGAAGGATGCGCTCAAGAACGGCTGCGAGCAGGTTGGGGATGAGACGTATGTGGACGGGAAGGCGCTTCACTACGGCTACGGCCGCGCCAACGCCTACCGATCATTCACCGTTATACGCTCCCAAACATAACCACCGGGATCAACCACACCGCCGACTGTATTTCTTCAACAACGGGTTTTTCCTAAACCCGGGCGACGTGGTGTTCGACGTGGTTATCAACGGTGTCACCAAGCTGGATAACTTTGACTTGATCGGCGCCGTGGCGGGTAGCCCTGATTACGGGTTGTGGCAGGAATTCTCGAACATCACAGGGCAGAACGGGGCCATCACGGTGAGGATCGTCCCCGAGCACGGCCTTAATTACTACAGCGCCACGATAAGCGGGATCAAGGTGACGGCACAGTGAGTCAGTCAGCCCTGCGGTCGTGGCTTAGACCGTGTTTTAAAAATCGTTTTTGGTAGCACAGGCGACCCGGCTGTGCCGTCCGGCGCCTCGCCGGTATTTGTTTACCGTGGGCAGCGCAGCCGCGGTCTGGCGACTCAGAGGGCCATCGGGAGCCGACCGCGAGGGCGCACTTGGCAGCGCCAAGGCGGGCGCCCCCCCAAACTCCCCCTCTCCCAGTGGGAGACGGGGGGGTGAGGGAGAGGCTGTTCGAAATTCGGACGCGTTGGGATCGGAGTCGCGCTTCACTCTCACCCTGCCCTCTCGCCTCCCCTGGAGGGGAGAGGGCAGGGTGAGGGGTGGTCGCCGAAGTTCACGGGAGCAATGCGCGCACCAAGTTCGGAGCATTCTTTCCCTGAGGGAGAGGGAACAGCGTGCGCTCCCCCACGGTAAACACATACAGTCGCCAACCGGAGCGGGCGAGTCGCCCGCGCTACCGATTTTTAAAGCAGGCTGTTGACGCTTTCGTTCGGCGCCTTGCGAGCGTAGTGAGCCGATCTGGAAGCCCCGCCGGGGCGAAAGATAAGCCCAGGGCAAACGGAGCACCGCCATGGCTAACCCAAGGAATCCCCTCTCTTAAGGGTCCGCCCGCGCCGGTACGGCGGACCATGAAGACAGGGACTTGGTTGGTTCTTGTTCGGTTAGCAGAAAGCACGATTGGCAAGTCCCTCGTGTGGTCGGGAAAGATCGTGTTAAAAACCGTAGCCTTGGCAGCCGCAGGGCCCGACCAAAGTTTGACGCTCCGAGCGGGACGTGGTTTGTTACGTGCAACCGGATTTTGGGAAATTAGTAGCCATGATCAGTCTGGGCGATTTAATCGTTTTCGTCGCGGTGCTCGTCATCGTGGCCGCGTTTTTGAAAGTCGTTCACACTTTCGTCAGTGCGAGCGGGCCGGGGCCCGAATCCTCAGCGACGCACCCGGCGCAGCAGTCGGAGAAACACGCGGAAGCGGCCCGGATGCGGAACGCCGAAAAAATTACCGAATCGCAATCGGTCTCAACGTGAAGCCGGCCGCAGCGCCCTTGATCCGGTTGACGGTGCACACGTAGCAGAACTCGTAAACCTTCTCTTTCGCCAGCTCTTCCAGGTTGTGAAACTCGCCGATGTGGACGCCCTGTTGCACGAGCAGATAATTGTGTACGGGAATGAACGATCTGTACTTCGCGCGATAAGCGGCGTTGTCCTCCGGCTTTGGCCCGTATTCCAGACCGCTCGTGTCGCTGCCAATCAGCAGCGCGCCATTTTGTTCCACGAGCCACTTCGCGGCCTCCAGATTGATTCCGGCTGAGTCGTGCTCCGCAATCTTCGCGTGGTCGGCGCCGGTCTCGCCCCAATACCGCAGCGTGCCGGTGCGAATCAGGACGACGTCACCCGGCTTCAACCCGGTGTTTTGACGGCGCAACGCCCCCTGCAAATCTTCCGGCGCGATGATCGCGTGGCCAGGCAGCGCCTCGACTCCTTTGTGGCCGGCAATATCGATCAAGACGCCGCGGGCGACGATGGGCGGAATGCTCGTTGCGTCGCACTTGCGAATGCCCCAGTTGCCGCCCCAGTCCGTTTCTTTGAACCCGTTGTACCAGTGGTTGTCGTCGCCTTCAGTCACGTGGCCGAGGCCATCGATCTGAGTGGCGACGTTGTCGTTGATGAATAGCGCGCAACTGTGCCACGCGGTCTGGCTCGGGTTGTCCTCCAGGACGGCGGGCAAATCGCCCTGCCGCTTGACCCCTTCCGGCGTGCGAAACGATATGATTTCGCCGGGGCTGTGGCCCGGCCACTTGTAGGAGGTGCGGTCGTAAACGATGCCGAGGTCGTAAACGATGCCGCGCATGACGAGACGAAGCGCAGCCAGGCGGGACGAGTCGGTCATCTCGTTGAGCACACCCACCTCGTCGTCCTTGCCCCAGCACCAGCCCCAGCCTTTGCCCTTCTGCCATTTCTGCAGCGGCGACGGCTCGGCCGCCCGCGTTGTGACGATGGCCAGCGTCGCGATGAGAATCGAGAGTCGAAAGAGGAGCGGTTGCGTGTTCATGCTCAAAATCCCTCTGTTTCCGCGCTTCCTGTCAAGGAGATAGCCGAGCGGGCCGACTGGTGCAGGCGCATCTTGAAACGACCACCAGAATTTTCTCCCTCTCCCCGCG
>WNFU01007561.1_pt1 | contig 12816 bp, 13 predicted proteins | sample 5400121 | NCBI WGS metagenome assembly WNFU01 (sample SAMN13153360, study PRJNA577476) | soil metagenome | isolation source: 100 cm soil or saprolite under grassland replicate 1 | place: USA:California | collected 2016-06-15 | reverse complement strand
CCCCGACGACGAAAATCGGTCCGGCATGAAGCTCGCCCCGGAGGAACCGGATCGCGCCTCGAAGGTCCCCCTCCTCCCGTGACAAGTCCCTGGACGCCATCGTGCCTTCTTCCACATACCGGAAATTCATCCGCAACGCGAGGAGTCCGGCCTCCGCCACGGCCCGTGCGACGCGTGTCACGAGACGATTCCGCATGTCGCCCGAACGGCCGTGCGTGACGACGAACCCTCCGAGGCGTGTCCCGGCGGGTCGATGCACTATGCCGCTCACCTCGCCCGCTCCGTCGGCCGAGAGGAACTGCACCGCGACCTCCTCGATTCCCGCCACGACATGAGGATACGCAAAGAATCGCATCAAGCTACGCGCACCGAAAGTCGGCTGCACACCGCCGACGGCTCGCAGGGGAGCTCCCCGCCGAGGGGCCTCGCGAGGCCTCCGCCCCGCTGATTCGCGGGGGATCTGTCTGCGAGAGGGGGCGCGCTAGAAGGTCCCGGAAGCGGTGACGATGTCCTGCTGGTTAATCGTCGTGGGAACGAACTCGAACCCGAACCACCACGTCACCGACTGCTTGTTGTTCGTGTCCGTCCAGACGGCGTGGAACACATCATCGGAGCCGACCGCTAGGCTCGTGTAATCCCCGATGAAGCCCCCGCCGAAGCCGTGGCGGGAATTGATCGGGTGCGTGGTCACCGTCTCGGTCGTTCCCGTCGTGAGATCCGTCACGGCGTAGTCGAGCCGAGCGTTGTGGGTGTAGTTGCCAAGCACAAGGCAGTTGATGCGTCCGACTGCCGTCGGCGTTGCGGGCGTCTTGCACAGCTGCCACGGCGAGACCACGTCGGCCGCGTACGCCGACATGTACACCTTGCCCGACAGGGAGGCGGCCACCGCCGGCCAGAACGTGTCGACGCGGCGCGCCGCGGGCGCGTTGAGCGGGGTTCCGTCGGGCTGCGTGACCGGGTAGCCGATCGCGGTGCGCGTCGATCCGTCGAGCGTCGCGAGGATTGGCACGGGCGTGCTCCACGTGGCGGCGCCGTTGGTCGACTTGCTCCACACCGCGGACGCATGGCACTTTGCGTAGACGGACGCGGCGGGGAAATAGAAGAACGCGCACGCCGGGTCGGCGCCGTACGTGGCGGCGTCGTTCTTCACCTCGGACGACCAAGCGGCGTACAGCGTCCCGTCGGGCGCGATGTCGACCGCTGGGAAGCTGTTCACGCGGAACGCCGTGCTGAAAGGTCGGAGGATGTCGACGACGGGAGCCACCTCGACGGGACTGCTCCACGTGACGCCTCCGTCCCCGGACTTCGCCATCCAGATGCCGTTGAACGTCGCCAGACGCGTCGAGCCCTCCCAGAAGACGTATACGGTGCCGTCCGACCCGACCACCACTCGCGACCCCTGGTCGTAGAGGACGTTCCCGACGATGAGCTGGGGATCGCTGAAGGTCGAGCCTCCGTCGCTCGAGAAGGCGAACATGATCGGGCCTTGGACGTACCGCCCGTTGTGCGGGTTGAAGAGGAACCGCGTCCAGCTGACATACACGCGGTCGAGGAACGGACTCCCCGCATGCGTGTCCACGCCGATCCACTCCTTGTCGTTGAGGATCGAGGGGGCGGTCGTCTGCCCGATGAACGTTGGCGGCCCCCACGTCAGCGCGCCGCTGCCGTCGAAGGTCCCCTTGTTCACGGCGATCGTGTTCGGCGGTGCGGTCCGGTCGAATCCCAACCCGGCGAAGTAGACGTGGCCCTGGCTGTCGAACGCGAGCGAGGGATCGCCGCCGGCATCGTACGGTCCGCCGGTGAGTCGCTCCACACCGGGGATGATCGTGCCGAGGTTCGATGGGTCGCTGGACGTGCAGCACCAGGTCGCGCCGCCATCGTTCGAGTAGTACGTCCCCGAGTAGGCATCGCCCAGGGCGCTGCAGGGGGTCCCGCCCAGCGTGCAAGTCCACGTGCGGGCGACGTAGTCGTTCGACCCGACGACGATGCGCATCGGATTGTTCGGGTCCACCGCGATCGCCGGCTCGTTCTGCGGCGCCCCTGCCGTGTCGACGTTCACGGTGACGGCCGGAGCCGCCACGGACGTCCCATCGAGCGGACTCGAGAGGACGTACACGGGCGTGATCGGCGACAACGGACCGTGAGCGGCAGCCACATCGCTCGTGTCGGCCTCGTCCTCGAGGAACGCGGACAGACGGAGGTACAATCCGTCGGTCGCCTGGACCGACGCGACCTTGCCGGCCAGCGTGGTGATGTCGAACGTCGGAGAGGACGATCCCGCGACGGCAAACGTCGGAACGCCGACGGCAATCAGTGCGAAGCCCACAATCAGCAACACGACCGGAGAGGCGTATCTCATCGCTTTCCCCCACTCCCTCGCCCCGTATCTGCGAGGGTTCCTTAATCGTGTTGCGGTCGGACCGCCCCCGGCGAACCTTCAAAGCGAGCGGGGCCGATGGTCCCCAGAGGACGCGTGGTCATGCGCTACACCTACACGGGGATCGAGGTCAGGGACCTAGACCGATCGATCGCCTTCTATCGAGACGCCCTCGGGATGGAGTACCTCGGCCGCCACACGATCGAGGCGACCGGCGGGGAGGTCGCCGCCCTGAGGAGCAAAGGCGCGGAGCACGTGCTCGAACTCAACTGGTATCCGAACTCGACGTACCGGGAGGGGAGCGAGTTGGACCACCTCGCCTTCGAGTGCGAGGACGTCGAGCGGGAGACGCGCCGCCTCCTCAGCGCGGGCGCGACCCTGGCCCGCCCAATCGAAGTCCGGCCGAAGTACGTCGTCGCCTTCGTCAAGGATCCGGACGGGATCTGGCTCGAACTCTATCAGGCGCGGACGTGAGCGGGACGACCGCCGCGCCCGTTAAATAGGCCGCGCGTGATAGCTCGTGCCACGGGGGATCCTCGATGCCTCATTACATCAGCCTTGTGAATTGGACGGAGCAGGGAATCCAAACGGTGAAGGAGTCGACGAAGCGCGTGGACACGGTGAACGCCCTCGCGAGCAAACTGGGAGCGAAGATGGACGTCTTCTATACGATGGGCGAGTACGACATCGTGGCGGTGACGGAGGCGCCTAGCGACGACGCCGCGATGCAGCTGCTCCTCGAGATAGGGAAGATCGGGAACGTCCGGACGAAGACGTTGAAGGCGTGGACCGTCGCGGAAGCGACGAAGGTTCTCGCGAAGCTGCAGTAATCTCCGACTCCCACTAGGCCGTCGCCTCGCGGACCACGCTCCCGTGCTTGAGCCACCAAAGTCCGCGTCACACGACGACGATTACGCCCCACATCGTGGTATGCGGCGTGCAGTGGTAGTAGTACATCCCCGCCGTGTTGAACGTGTGGCTGAATGTGGCCCCGAACGTGAGAAAACCCGAGTCGAACTGGCCCGAGACGTTGCTCGTGACGGTGTGAGAGACTAATGTCGTGTCCTTGTTGATCCACGTCACCGTGGTGCCCACGGAAACGGTGAAGCTCTGGGGGCTGTACGCGATCGGCTTGGACATCGCGTCCGGCACGATGATGATGTCCGCCGGCCCACCGGTGACGCTCCGCACAATCACGCCTGCGCCGATCGCCCCCACGACGAGGCCGCCAATCACGAAACCGATCACCGCGACCGTCAGCAGGCCGCCCGTCGACTTCGGGCTCGCCAGGTAGGGCTTCTGCCCCAACCCCGTCTTCGCATTCATGAAGGCGAGGACTGAGAAGATCAGGACGAGGATCAGGGCGGGGAGAACGGAAATCGACAGCCAGAAGGACGAGTCGGCGGGGTTCGATAGACTCGCGGTGAGGTTGCTCGAGAAGAGGAGGAGCAAGAGGATGCTCATCGCCGCACCGGCGATGTACGCCCAGCGCTTCTCGCGAAGCACGAAGACGCCGGAAATGAGGAAGACCGCGATGAACAGGAAGAGGATCAACAAGAATCCGCCGCCGGCCAGAATTCCCGCCGCGATCACGATCGGCAGCCCTAATGCCAGGAGCGCGAGTCCAGCGTAGAACAGTCCCCCGGCAATCACCCACAGTCCGAAAGGCTTCTGCCGCATTCGCGCCCACATGCCGACGCTCTCCTCCAAGGGACCCTTCGGGCGGCCGGGACTATGCTACCGTACTAGTAGGTTTCGGCCGACCTTGAGGTGAAACCGTTTATCCCACCACGAGACTTCCTCGGGGGCGATGCGCGCGGTCCGCTTCGAACGTGGCGGCAAGGTCGAGCTTGTCAACGTCCCGAATCCGCAGCCGGGGCCGGAGGACGTCCTGGTGCAGGTTCTCGCCGCCGGCGTGTGCCACACGGACCTGCATCTCCTCGACGTGATGACGTCAACCGACCATGAGCCACTCATCCCTGGCCACGAGATCGTCGGCCGGATCACGAAGATCGGCGGCGACGTGTACTCGGCGAACGTGGGCGACCGGGTCATCGTCCACTTCGAGCAACCGTGCGGCCGGTGCCGCCAGTGTCGCCGCAAGCGCACGAATCTCTGTGAGGTAGGTCACACGCTCGGCTTCGACAGTCCGGGCGGCTACGCCGAGTTCGTCGTCGCGAAGCAGTCCACCGTCCTGCCGCTCCCGCCAAATCTGACTCCCGCCGTCGCTACGCCGCTCGGCTGCAGCGGGACCACCGCGTACCGAGCGGTCGTGACTCAGGGCGAGGCGGACGAAGACGACCTCGTCGTCATCATCGGCGCGGGGGGCGTGGGGCTGTCCGCCGTCCAGATCGCGAAGGTCCAGGAGGCGAAGGTCCTCGCGGTCGACACCCGGGAGGAGGCGCGCAAGGCGGCGCTCGACGTCGGCGCGGATGATGCGGTAGTTCCTGGCCGAGCTGCCAAGGCGGTCCGCGGACTTGCGGGAGATGCCGGGGCCGACGTGATCGTCGACTTCGTGGGGAAGAAGGCCACGTTCGACCTCGGTCGCTCGCTCCTAGGGCACGGTGGACGATTCCTGGCCGTGGCTCCTGGAAGCGAAACGACGACCGTGAGCGCCAATGATCTCGTCGATGGCGGCAAATCGTACCTCGGAATCTACTCGTCCACGATGGCGGACCTCGCCAGGGTGATCGCGCTCGCGGAAGCGAACCGGCTCACGCCCGTCGTCACCCGGAAGGAGCCGCTGGCGAACGCCGCGAGCGTCCTCGATGATCTCCGGAACGGCCGGATCGTCGGCCGCGCGGTCTTGTTTCCCGGTCCGATGGACCCGGATTAGGTCCGGATTCCCCGGCACCTACCGGCGTCCAATCAACTCGTCTTGCGGACGAGGAAGTGGTAGAGGGCGCCTTCCTTCCGCGTCTCGAGGACCGGTTGGTTGGCCCGGTCGGACCACCGCACCATCTCGATCGACGCGGTTGGATCGTCCGACACGAGGTGTACGACCTCTCCCGGCTCGATGCGGCCGATGAGTTCGTCGAGCTTCGTCAGCACCGCGGCGCACTCCGTCCCGATCTCGATCAGGTCATGATCCGGGAACGCGGCAAAGCAACGGACGTGCAGCGCCCGAATCTGGTCCGAGAGTCGATCCCTCACGGCGTCCGCGGCCCCGAGCGCCTCCCGATCCGCGGCGAGGTTCGTCGGCCTCAATCGAGCAATCCATCCGTCGCCGTAGAGGGCATCTGTCACGAGGCGCGGACGCGCGATCACGGCGGCATTCATCTCCCGGAGGAGGCCGCCAATCGGCGAGCGAATCGGCCCGAAGAACTTCGGGCTCTCGAGCGTCGCAATCGTCCGGCCCCGCCCGTAGGTTTGGCCGACCGGCTTCGCCATGATCTTCGCGGGCCGGCCCGCAATCGCCGCGTGGATCGAGGTGATCCCGACGACGACGTCGCCGTCCGGCTCAATCCGGGCCCATTGAAGCCCGTCCTCGTCATAGAGCAATTCGTCCGGGAACTCACAGCCGTCGATCTGCATGCCGTCCTCCTAGGCGACGGCGACGTCCACGAGGAGGAGTTCCGCGTCGCCGATCGCGACGACGTCGAGCCGCGGCTCGTCCGTCACCCTCGCGGCGCCCAACGCCGGGATCTTGCGGTCGTTCACGGTGACCGAGCCGCCTCCGAGGACGTACAGATACGCGCCCCGCCGTCCCTCGAGCGGAACCGAGACCTTCTTCCCCTTTTGCAGGAACGACGAGAGCACGCGCGCATCCGAGAAAATCGGAAGGGCGTCCCGGTCGTCCGCGGAGACGAGGGGCAGGAACCGGTCCGTCCGCTCGGCCTTCTCGACCGCGCGCTGCTCAACACTTGGCTCGAGCCCCGGCGCCGATGGCACGAACCACATCTGGAGGAACCGCATCGGGGCGTCCTTGCGGTCGTTAATCTCCGAGTGCCACATGCCCCGCCCGACGGTCGTGTGCTGCACCCATCCTTCCTTCAGCACGCCGCCTTCCCCGTTCTCGTCTGCATGGCGAAACTCGCCCGCGGCGCAGTACGTGACGACCTCGATCTCGCGATGCGGATGTAAGGGCCACACGGCGCCCGGGGTCAGCGTATCGTCGTTGAACACCCGCAACGTGCCGAAACGCACCCACTCCGGGTCGAAGTACCGGTCGAAGGAGAAATGCCAGCGGCCGTGGCAGGAGCCTCCCTCGATCGGCACGTCGGTCTGGAAGATCGACTCCGGCTTTCGGACCGCGATCATCGACGGATTCCAACGCGGCGGATGACTTTGAAGGTTTGGCGGCGCCGGCCTCCCGAACAATCCACCGAAACCCTTTAGGGCTCCGCGACCGCCTATGGGATGGAGTCTATGGCCCGTCGCCGTTCCCCGCCAGCCGAAGGAGGAGAACGCGTGACCGCCGTGTACCTCTTCTACCGGACCGGCGAGCCGCTCGTCGCCCTCGCCGCGGGCCGGACCCTCCCGATCGAGGCGGAGCAGCTCGAAGGCCTCCTGTCCGTCGTCGGGGACTTCGTGGAGACCAGCGTCTCTGGGTCCCGCGGCTACGCCATGACGGCGATGCGGTATGAGAACCTCGGGATCGTCGCGGTCCGCGGGGAGTTCACGATCGCCGTCGTGGTGTACGACGGCCAGGCCTCGGAGGCTTTGCGGGCTAACCTCCTCCGGACCGTGCAGACGTTCGAGGAGCGTCGATGGCGGGACCTCGGAACGTGGGAGGCCGCGACGAAGGTCGCCGAGGACGCGGCGGCGGAGCTGGCGAACTTCCTCGGCCCTCGGGCGGGGAAGGCGACGACGCGGTTTCGGAAAGGGCCGCCCGCGGACGCCGGGCGATAGGCACAGGCCTTATCCCCCGCGCGGACCATCGTCCCGGCATCATGGAGCGACGTAAGATCGCCTCCGGGGCGAAATGGGAGCCGATCGTCGGATACTCACGCGCGGTGCGCGTGGGACCGTGGGTCGTCGTCTCCGGCACGACGGCGACGGATCCCGACGGCCGGGTCGTGGCCCCGGGGGACGCGTACAGCCAGACGGTGCACGTCCTCCGCAAGATCGAGGCGGCCCTGGAGAAGGCGGGGGCTCGTCTGGAGCACGTCGTCCGCACGCGGATCTTCGTGACGAACATGGATGATTGGGAGCGCGTGGGCACGGCGCACGCGGAGTTCTTCCGGGACATCCGGCCCGCCTCCACACTGGTCGAGGTGGGCCGACTCGTCGAGCCGGAGGCTCTCGTCGAGATCGAGGTGGATGCCGTGATTCCGGAGGCGGATCCATGAGCCGCGGTACGGGCGAGGTCGCCTCGATCCACATCTCTCCCGAGGCGGAAGGCGCGATGCGCTCCGTGCGGTCGGTCCGCGCGGTCCCGGGGCGGGGCCTCGAGGGAGACCGCTATTTCCGTGCGGTGGGCACGTACTCGGACCGGCCGGGCACCGGCCGCGAGGTCACGCTCATCGAGATCGAGGCGATCGAGGCGATGGCCCGCGACAACGAAGCCCAGATCGCACCGGGGGACGCCCGCCGGAACGTCGTGACGCGCGGGGTCGCATTGAACCACCTGGTCGGGCGGGAGTTCCGGGTGGGCGACGTCCGCCTGCGTGGCGTGCGTCTCTGCGAACCGTGCTCCCACCTCGAGAGTCTGACGCGGCGCGGCGTCCTCGAAGGCCTCGTGCACCGGGGCGGGCTGCGCGCCCAGATCCTGACGGAGGGCGACATCCACGTCGGGGATCCGATCGAGCCGCTGGAAGGCGTCTCGGTGGACGTCGAACCCGTCGGCGTCGCCGCCGAGCACTGACCGAACCGAACGTCGCGGCGAACACCATCCTTATTTTCCCGACGCGCGCTCCGCCATGCCATGCGGGAGCCGCAGTCCGAGACGGAACGCGCCGTGTTCGACCTATGGACGGAACTCCGGCCGGATGAGGCGTTCATCCAGGGGGTCGATGGGTGCGCGGGCCGGTTCTTCGTCGCGACACCCACGAGGGTCCGCCGGATCCTGGATCGGATCGCACGGACGCAGCGGGCCACGGAGGATGCGACGGAGCGGAAGCTCCTCGCCTCGTTCCGCGCGCGGATCGAGCTGCGTGAACCCGCGGCCCTCCCGGAGTCGCTCGTCGAGTCGCTGTTCGGCTACATGGTCAAGGAGGGCGTGAACCCGGAGCACATCCGCGGCCTCGCGGCCGACGGGCGCAAGGCGCTCGATGTCCGGCGGGCGCAATCGGCGGGACGAACCCCGGCCGGGATGCGCGCGCTCGTACAGCTCGCCTGCAACGGACTCTCGCAGATCCTCGATACCGTCGACTCGCAGCTCCGCGAGCCGAAGGCCCAGGCGGCCGTAAGGGCACTCAAGCGCGCGAATGCGCGGTACGCTAAGGCGTTCCAGCTCCGCGGCTTCCGACCCGAAGGGACGTTCGACGAGACGTACGCGCTGTTCCGAAAGACCGGTGCGGAGCTCGGCCGATCGCGGTCCTACGCACGCGCGCTGCGGGACCTCTGGGACTACGACGAGACGCCGGCGCAGGTGGAGGCCGCGGGCCTCCGGATGCTTCGGCGAGAGCTGCCTCACTTCAAGGCACTCGTCCGCCGGTCGGCGGAGGAATTGCGCTGCGAAGCGACCGCGGAGGCGGTCACGGAGCGACTGAAGGCCCGTCGCGGGTTGCGACCCGATCAGATCCTCCCGTTCCTGAACCAGGTCCGGGGGCCCGCGATGCGCGTCGCCCACCGGCACGTCGTCGCGATCAACCCGAACTACACCACGGAGATCATCGAGACGCCGCCGTACATGGTGAACGTCACTCCCTCGGGCGCCGCGTTCGAGGTCGACGCGCTCACGGATCACTCGAAGGAAATCTTCCTCGCGACGACCGACGAGCGGAGCGTCGCGCGACCGGCGCCGGGGGAGCTCCTGAACCTGCTGATCCACGAGGAGTACGGCCATTGCGTCCACGGGTCCAACTCGGCGCACGCGTTCGCCGCGACGCCGCGGGTCCTCGACATCATCAACTCCACGTTCGTCTGCGTCTCGGAGGGCATCGCGTTCCAGCGGGAGTTGGAGTTCCTCCCGGTGCTCCAAGAGATCGCGGCGGGAAAGCTGTCGGGCCAGGCCGAGGACGCCCTCGGCGAGTCGCTCGAGCCGTGGGGCGGGATCACCGCCGCGAGCCGCGAGTACGAATTCCTGACGCAGCTGTGGCGGATGGTGCGGTTCCTGCGGGTGATCGGGGACGTGCGGATCAACTCCGGGAAGCAAGACCTCGTCCGGTTCGTTGAGTGGGCGCACCGGACGACCGGCCTCGAGCGGGCGACGGTCTACTACCAGCTGTTCCCCGCGCACCAGGTGATCGGGCCCGGGTACGCGTCGACGTACGCGATCATCGGCGAGAGGATCCGGGAGTTGCAGCAGGACGCATTGAAGCGCGGCAAGACCCTCCGGGACTTCAACGCGTACGCGAGCTCGCTCGGCTGGCCGCCGAAGTCCGTGTTCGAAGAGATGCTCGAGACGTGGGTCACGAAGTAGTTGACGCCTCAGACCGAGGTTCAGGGGTTCCCCCAAGGGATTATCGGCCGGGGCAGCATGCCATCGATGTGGCGGTCCCGTTCCGCGGACTGGTCCTCGGCGTGAGCCGGCGCAAGGTTGTGGCCTGCCTCCGCGTCGAAGGGCTCGCGGCGCGTGCGGAGACGTTCGGCGGGTTTCAAGCAATCCTGCGAGGATTCGCCGGTGGAAAGTTCCTCGATCGGCGGGAGCTGCCAGACCTACCGGATCGGCGGGCCCAGCGAGGCCTCGTGGTCCTCCTGGCACTATGGGCCGCGACCTCGGTCGCGGTCTTCGGGACGGTGGCCTCTTTCGTCCTCGGAGCCGTGCCATCCTTGCGGCTCCCCCTCCTGATTGCAGCGGTGATCCTCGTCGTCTCGGCCCTTTCGCTTACGTTCTACGTTGGAGGCCGATTGAAAGGGATGACCGGAGAATTCGGAGAAGGCATCGGCGACATCTTGGCCGCGTCGCTTCTGGACCCGTTCTTCGGACTCTCGGCCCTCGCTATCCTTCTGTTCCTGTTTCTCCTGCTCGTCCTTTGGCTTCCTCTTCTCGTCCTAATCCTCAACGTGGTAAGTTTCGGAGAGCTCTTGCGAAGCTACCGGGGCGCCGTGATCACGGCCGAAGACAGCCGACTTTTGAGAGGGCTCGGACGCTCCCTCCTCCGAGAAGGAGGCGTCCTCTCGCGGAGCTGGGACCTGTATCTCGATTCCGCCGACCGCGTCTTGTCGGCCGACCGGCGCTCAATTCATCTGCGGATGCATTACGCTCTCCTCGCGTTGGGAGTTTTCAGCCTCGCCCTCGCGGTCGAGGAGGTCATCTCGAGAGCCTTCCCAGCTCCGGGATGGGTGTACTTCCTGGTTGGCACGGCCGCCGCCTCGGCGTTCTGCGCCGTCCTGTTCTTCGGTGCGCTCGTGCGTCGGGGGAGCCTTCGGCGGAAGGGGATGCCTCCCGGTGTGGCTCTGCCGCCATGACGCCAAGGTACCACCAGCGTCAACGGCGCCGTCTACCATGGAATTCTTTATGGGCGCCGCTCCGATAGCCGCGCGCTTCCCCGCCTTAGGGATTCGGAGACTCGACGATGGCCAAGCGGAAATCGGCACATAAGAAGGCGACCAAGACGGCCGCGCGGAAACGGAAGCTCTACGACATGGCGCTCATCCAGCGCGGCGCGCGCCTCCGTCGATCCCCGTTCTTCGACAAGACCCTGGAGGCGGGCTGCAAGTCGTACACCGTGTACAACCACACGTTCCTGCCGAGCTACTATTCCGATCCGGTGACGGAATACTGGCATCTCCTGAAGGACGTCGCCCTCTGGGACGTCGCCGTCGAACGCAATGTCGAGATCCGCGGCCCCGACGGGTTCGAGTTCATGCAGCTCCTGACGCCCCGGGACATGTCGAAATGCCGCGTGGGACAAGGCAAGTACGTGCTCATCACGGACGAGAACGGCGGCATCCTGAACGATCCCGTGTTGTTGAGGCTCGAGGAGAACCGCTTCTGGATCGCGCTCGCGGACAGCGACACCCTCCTCTGGGCCAAAGGGGTCGCGCGGCACGCCGGCATGGACGTACGGATCTCGGAGCCGGATGCGTCCCCGCTCCAGGTGCAAGGCCCGAAGTCGAAGGCCCTCGTCGCGGATTTGTTCGGCGACAAGGTGACGTCCCTCGCGTACTACTTCTTCACGCCAATCGACCTCGACGGAATCCCGCTGCTCGTCACGCGGACGGGCTGGACCGCGGAGATCGGGTACGAGCTCTACCTGCTCGACGCCTCGCGAGGCCCCGACCTGTGGGACGCCGTGCTGAGGGCGGGCAAGCGGTACAACATCCGACCGACCGGGCCATCGGACATCCGGCGGATCGAGGCGGGCATCCTCAATTACGGGGCGGACATGACAATCGAGAACAACCCGTACGAGGTGGGTCTCGATCGGCTCGTGGACCTCGACAAGTCGAGCGACTTCATCGGGAAGGCGGCGCTTCAGCGAATCAAGGACGAAGGTCCGAAGTGGAAACTCGTCGGGATTGAAATCGACGGAAAGGCAATCGAGTTCAACATGACGAAATGGATCGTGACGGCGGGTGGCCGCGCCGTCGGCCGCGTGACGTCCGCGATTCACTCCCCACGGCTCAAGGCCAACATCGGTTACGCGATGCTGCCGACCACGCACGCCGATCTCGGGATGGAACTCACCGTGCAGCACCCGGACGGACCGCGCACCGCAACGGTCGTCAAGAAACCGTTCATCGACCCGGGGAAGGAAATCCCGAAGTCTTAGGCCGGCCTCCTACTCGCCCCGCGTCTGGAGGACCAGCAGCCCGTCCCAGAAATCACTCGCGTAGATGTAGAAGTCCGAAGGACTCCCGGGGACCGGATCGCCGAACTTCGCACCCCACACCTCGCGGGCCTGAAGGAAGCAGTCCCCCTGGTAGCCCCATGGGTTCAACGTGTTCTGGCCGTGGCACGCGGTCTTCATGTCCGCCGCGCCGACCCAGAACGCGACCTCGTGGGGATTCGTCTTGTCGCGCATGTCGACCAAGTAGAGCCCGCTGCTGTACGACGGCGCGAGGAAGCGGTCCTCCTGGACGTCGAGGTTGTGAACGTCCCGCGTGAAGAAACGCTGAACGACTCCGTATGTCGAGACGCCGGCTTTGATCTCCGCCATGATCGCCATCGCCTGAGGGCTCGGAATCGGGGCCGACCAGAATCCGACCTGCGTCAGCGTGCAGGCGTTGACTCCGTCGCACCCGTCCGCTCGGAGGATGTGGACTCCGCCCGCGAGGCCAATCCCGATCTCGTCTTCGAGGAGAACGTACTCGCCCGACGGAGTCGGCTGCGCGTAGTGGGCGCAGCAGGTGTCGACCAAGCCGCGGGACGTCACCGTCGGGGTGTAGTC
>WNFU01007559.1_pt1 | contig 12816 bp, 10 predicted proteins | sample 5400121 | NCBI WGS metagenome assembly WNFU01 (sample SAMN13153360, study PRJNA577476) | soil metagenome | isolation source: 100 cm soil or saprolite under grassland replicate 1 | place: USA:California | collected 2016-06-15 | reverse complement strand
CACCGACGCGTGGGACGGCGGCAACTACTGGTCGCACATCGGCTACCCGAGCGACATCACGGGAGGCAACCGGCCGATCTTCCAGAGCCCGATCGCGCTCGACGGCGCGTGGTACGAGTTCGACTCGCACGAGGCGATGGCGCACCACGGTGATGTCTGGCCGGGACAGTCGGGCGGCCCGTTCTTCGGCTGGTGGTCCGGCGAGGGGTGGCCGCGGGCGGTCGCCGTGCAGAGCTCCCAGAACTCCTCGGAGAATCACGGCAGCGGCGGACAGGACATGGTCGACCTGATCATCAAGGCGAGGAACGAGCACCCATAGAGAGGGAGGATTAGCGGGACCGGCTTCGGGTTATCTGGCGAGTTGGTGGTCCTGAGACGGGTAGGTCTGCTGGTCGCCGCCGCGCTCGTGGGATCTCTCAGCGCGGGCGCCGGCGCCGCGCCGCTCGCGGCGCCGCCCGGCGCGCAGATCTCCGCCTCGCTCGAGTACGTCGGCCGCGTCCCGGACTCGGGTCGGATCGTGGAGGGCAAGTTCGACACGGTCGGCAATCGAGACGTGCTGATCACGACGGGTCGCTACGGCTTCAAGAGCTACGACGTGACGAACCCTGAGTCGCCGCAGCTCCTCGACACGTTCCAGCCGCCCGAGATCCTCGGCGCGAACGGCTACTGGCAGGACGAGGACATGGACATCGACGTCCGGCGCAAGCTGATCATCGGAGCGCTCGACCCGCGTCACGACGATGTCGACCAGGCGAGTTGCCCCGGCATCGGCACGTCAGGCGCGAAGAACCGCAATCCCGGCTGCCGCTCCGGCTTCTACGTCATCTCATACGCCGACCCGGAGAACCTCCAGCAGATCGGCGACTTCGTCGATCTGCCAGCCGGGCACACCGCAAGCTGCATCGAGAGCTGCGACTACGTCTGGACGGGCGGGCCGGCGCGCCGCAACGATCTCAACTATTTGGGCCCCTACACGCCGGGCGGCCGCGGCGACGGCCGGCCGATCTGGGTCACGAATCTCAAGGACGCCGCGCATCCGGAGACGTTCCCGAAGCCGATCGACCTCTGGCGCAACGACGGCCTCACCGACTACTCACACGACGTCGACGTCGACGCGAACGGCATCGCGTGGGTGAGCGGTCGCGGCGGCCTGCGCGGATGGGCGACGCGTGGCCGCTGGCGCGATCCGGTCGACGACAAGACGCATGTCGCGAAGCCGTGGGACCCGATCCTCGTCGCGGGCGGCGGCATCGAAGGCGGCGCCAACGGCGTCGCCCAGCCGCAGACGGACTTCATCCACAACTCGGCGCGGCCGCTGAACGGCCGCATCCACGCGGCAGGGGTGGACGACGAGAACATCGTCCTGATGACCGAGGAGGACTTCACGCAGCCGTGCGAGCAGGGCGGGCGCATCGTCGCGGCGGACATCACCGACTCGCTTGGCGGCGAGCCCACGCTGAGCTCGACGCCGGAGCACCCGTACCGCCTGAAGGGATTGAGCGCGTACCACCCGACTCGGTTCCCGGAGAGCGCGGCGCCGATCACGTCCTGCTCGGCCCACTACTTCGAGGTGTCGGGCTCGACGCTGGCGGCCGCGTGGTACGGCCAGGGGCTCCGCCTGATCGATGCCTCGGACGCGCGCAACCTGCGGCAGGTCGGTTACTACTACGTGACGGGAACCGACCCCGCGACGAACCCGAGCTCGCTGTCGTGGGACACCGCTTGGCACGGCGACCTGATCTACCTGTTCGACATGAGCCGCGGGATCGAGATCCTGCGGTTGGCGGGCGGGCCGTCCGCGTCGGCAAGCCTGCCGACGGTGCAGGACCCGCCGGCGCAGAGCGATCCGCTGGCGGCGCAGCCGGCGCCGGGCGCGCTGTTCTGCCCGGCGTTCGTCGTTCCGCGCTGACGCTTCGTCCGCAGTTGGCGCGGTAGCCACATGGGACATGCCATGTGGCGACTGGTCCGATTAGACGTAGTGCGCTTTGCACTACAATCTCGGAGATGCGTGCGCCTCCACCACTCTCGTTGCGGCTCGGCGCCGACGGACTGCGCGCACTCGACGAGATCGCGCGGCGCCGGCACGTGACACGCGCTGAAGCAGCACGCCAGGCGATCGCAGAGACCGCGATTCGAGAGCGGCGACGTGCGGGACTGGCGGCCGAGGCGGCGGCGCTCGCACGCGACCCTGCCTATGTCGCCGAGGCGCGCGAGGTCGCCGCGCTAATGGAGCAGCTGCGTGGTACGCGGTGACGTCCATGCGCTCACGCTGCCGCGACGTCGCGGGCACGTCCAACATGGTCGACGGTTCGGCGTCGTCGTTCAAGCCGACGACCTCCTCTCGCTCTCGACGATCGTCGTCTGCCCCACCTCGACTGCTACGCCGCCGGCAAGTTTCCACCCCGAGATCGCACTCGGCGATGAACCAACACGCGTGATGTGCGAGATGGTCGGCGCGATCGACGTAAGCGCGCTCGGCGAGCATGTGGGCTACTTGACGGTCGATGAGATGCGAGCAGTTGACGACGCGCTCGGGCTCGTCCTCGACCTCGCCTGACGATCGCAGGCTGCGGGCGGCGCAGGATCAACTTCGTCCACCGGCGGCTGAGTCCGACGGCCGCCGCGTGTCGGTGGGACCAGGCGGCGGCTCCTATGGGCCGTTCGGCCCATGGAAATCGCACCGCCGACGGCAGACAATTCGAGGCGGACGGAGCGGCGAATAAGCCCGCTCGGTTCGACTGTCCGCGGAAAACGGGAAAGAGGTGCGCTACGACCAGCGTCGATGAAGCTCGAGTGCCAAGCGCGTCACCTCTTGATGGCGTCGGCGGGAATTCCGCTGACGCGATGCGCACCCGGCGGCCCCATGAGGATCTCGCCGAGCTACGCGGGGCGGCGCAAGCGGAGGTGGCGAAGATCGTCCTCAGTCACCAGAAGGCGGTCGAGTTGACGTTGATTGCCGCTCTCGCGGGCGGTCATGTGCTGCTCGAGGGGCCGCCGGGAACTGCCAAGACGCTTTTGGCGGCGGCAATGGCTCGCGTCCTCGGTGTGCCGTTCAAGCGCGTGCAGTTCACTCCGGACACGACGCCAACCGAGATCATCGGTCGAACCATCTATGTCGGCGGCGAGCGGCGCTTCGAGCCGGGCATCATCTTCACAAACGTCCTGCTCGCAGACGAGATCAACAGAACGCCGCCGCGAACGCAGGCGGCTCTCCTCGAGGCCATGCAGGAGGGGCATGTAACGCTGGACGGGAAGACGCACTGGATCAAGCCTCCGTTCATCGTCATCGCGACCCAGAATCCGTTCGAGCACGAGGGAATCTTCCCCTTGCCCGAGTCGCAACTCGACCGCTTCTTCGTCAAGGTCGTGCTCGATTACGGCTCCGAGGAGGACGAGATCAGGATGCTCGACATTCCTCACCGAGGCATTTCGTCCGACATGCTCGGCGACGTGCGTCCCCTCGTACCCGAGACTCGCTTCGTCCTCCTGCAGGAGACGGTTGACGCAACAGTCGTTCCCCAACCGGTGGCGCGCTTCCTCATCAACGTCGTGCGGAAGACGCGCGAGCTGCCCGGCGTTCTTCTCGGCGCGAGCCCCCGCGCGGCGATCCACCTACTCGCTGCCGCGAAGGCGAAAGCGCGTCTCTCGGGGCGGGATCACGTCCTCATCGATGACGTCGTGGCAATTGCGCCGTACGTCTTGCGACACCGGATCGTCGTCGAAGGACAGGACCCGGAGAACGTCGTCAGGGAAGCCGTACATATGCTGCGTCCCGCCGCATAACCTCTGCTGCATCAACGGCCGATTGACCACGCCGTAGAACTGCAGGCTCGTCCTGGCCCACTGAGCCGCGGACGCAAGACCGCCGAGCCTGCGTTATCGTCGCGGCGTTTGTCGGGCTCGTGATCTTCGAGACGTGCCGGCACGTCTCGGGAGGGAGGATCATGCAGATCGAGAGAACCGCAGGGGCGAAGACGTCCCGGCGTCTTCGCACGATGGCCGCGGCCGCGACGACGCTGGCAGCATTCGTCTTCGCCGGCAACGCTCTGGCTGCGGAACCAAACCAGGTGACGGGACTGACGGCCGTCCAGCACGACGGGTATGCGACGCTCGCGTGGGACCCGGTCGCCGGCGCGACCGACTACCAGATCGAGCGCACGCCCGTCGACGACGCCAACGTCCCCACGGACGTGGCGGTCGTCACCGGCGTCTGGCAGCCGCAACGCACGATCACACCGGACGTGCCGAGGTTCGCCGACGCCGGCTTCGCGCTCGGCGGCCGCTACGAATGGCGGGTGCGGGCGAGATTCGGCACGACGCCGCAGCCGTATTCGGATCCCGTCTTCGGCACGACGCTGCCGCAGTGGGGCACCGGGCCCGGCGCGTCGCTGCGCACGCAGTGGGAGACGAGCGGCAACGCGACGTACACGAGCGACGTGAACGAGTACGCGTACGAAGCCGCGCTCGTCGCGGCGAGTCCACGCGTTCGCATGGTGGAGCTCGGCCGCACCAACCCGGTCGCGAGCGGTCCCGCCGCGCCGGGGAACCGGCCGATCAACATGCTCATCGTGGGCTACCCGACGCCGCCTGCGACGGCGCAGGCGGTCTCGGACTCGCCCACGATCGTCTACAACTGCAACGTCCACGGCAACGAGCCGCAAGGACGCGAGTCGTGCCTGATCTTCGCTCGCATGCTCGCGTTCACCGAAGATCCGCACCTGCTCGAGATCCTCGCGAACGTCACGGTTCTGATCGTTCCGTGCATCAACGGGAACGGGCGTGCCGCCAACACGCGCGGCAACGAAACCGGTGCGGACCTCAACCGCGACTACGCGGGCATCGTCCAGCCGGAGAACAAGGCGTTCGTCGCCATGCTGCGCGACTACACGCCGGAGGTCGGGATCGACCTCCACGAAGGCGACAACGAGGACCTGCCGATCCTCTCGGCTCGCCACCTGAACGTCTTCGAGCCGCTCTTCAGCGAAGGAAAGCTCGGTCTCGTCGAGGGCTGGATGTACGAGCACGGCGCCGACACCGGCTGGTGGCACGGCCCCTACTCGAGCGGCGGCGACAGCCACGAAGGGATCCTCCGCAACACGTTCTCGCTCAAGAACGCGCTCGGCATGCTCGCCGAGAATCGCGCCTCGGGCGGGACGACGCGCCCGGCGGAGGGCACGACCCTCGCCAACCGCAACCGCAAGTCGTACGGGAGCCTCTACGAGGAGTTCACGACGCTCGAGTACTACTGGACGCACCGGGCGCTCGTGCACGACCTCGTGCAGCAGTCGATCGCGTTCAACTCGGCGAACGTGGGGCCCGTCGTGACGCGCGGCTCGTACCCGTGGCCGTACAACCCGCTCAACGGCGCCAACACCGGTGTGCCCAACGTCGACGCGGTGACGGCCAACCACGTCATCGATCCGCCGCCGTGCGGGTACTTTCTCACCGAGGAGCAGTACTCCGAGCCGCTCGCCGGCGGCACGGTGGGGCTTCGTCTCGGCCTGCACGGGATCAAGCAGGAGACGCGTCGGGACGGTCACGTCGTGCGACTGGCGCAGCCGCAGCGTGGGTTGATTCCGACGCTGTTCGACGAGGCGGCCGTCCCACCGGAGCCGATCGTCGTCGGCACGCGGCTCTTCGAGTGCCCCTACGTGACCGCGGCACCGCGCAGCTTCGCGACCGCGGTGGTCGAGGGCACCCAGTCGGTCGAGACGCTCACGATCGGCAACCAGTCGCCGGACGCCGAGGAGCCGCTGAACTGGACGATCACCGAGGCGGTCTCCGACTGCTCCTCGCCGAGCGACGTGAGCTGGATCAGCGCGAGCCAGACCTCTGGCACGACGCAGCCCGGTGCAAGCAAGGCCGTCGACCTGACCTTCTCGGCTGCCGGCCTCACCGCGCCGGCAAACCCTTCCGCCGTCCTCTGCCTCGCGAGCAACGACGCGGGCGAGGCGCTGATCACGATCCCGCTGAGACTCCAGGTCGAGTATCCGTTCGGCGGCTTCCTCAGTCCGATCCGCAACGCGGCGCCGGACCTGAACGCGGCGAGCGCCGGTTCCGCGCTTCCGGTGAAGTTCAGTCTCACCGGCGACCGCGGGCTCGCGTTCCTCGCCGCCGGCTCGCCGAGCTCACGGCAGATCGACTGCACCTCGAAGGCGGCGCTCGGCTCGGCGACGCCGATCTCGAGCAGCGTCTCGTACGACGCGGCCGGCGACTTCTATCAGTTCAACTGGAAGACGGCCAAGTCGTGGACCGGCACGTGCCGCGAGCTGACCGTCGCGCTCGACGACGCGAGCGAGCACGTCGCGTACGTCCGCTTCAGGTAGCGCATGACCGTCGGGAGCGCCCGAACGCGGGCGCTCCCCAGCCTACGAATCGCCCGGCCGGGACTCTGACGACGACCGCCGGTAGTACGGAGTGGCGCACGCGCTTGATTTCGTAGCGCAAGCTTTAGGCAGTGAGCATCGACGCAATTGCCGACACGAATCGATCGGCGTCGGCCAGAACCCCGTCTGCTTGCTCCGCCGAAATGCTGCCCGCCTCGTAGTCGGCTGCCTCGCGCGGGTCCTGCGCTCGCTGCGCTGCAGCGAAGAGCTCACGCTCGAAACGGCTCGAGGCGACGAAAACTTCGCTGAACAGGCTCCAGACGCCCCGGTGCGTCTTCGCGTTCCGTTCTTCCTCGCTCAGCGCCGCCCGAGCTGCGTACAGCATTGCATAGTACGCCGCGCTCACCGCGCTCGTCGGAAAGCCGGCATGGAGCGAGGCTCGTGCGGCCCGCACTCGCTCTTGCGCGCTCGACAGGAACTCTTCGGAGCGTGGACTCACGGTTCGCCGAAAAGGACGACCTTGTCGCGATCGACCTCCTGCATGAAGAAAGAGCGAATGTTTCGCCGCTCAGCGATGCGATCGGGATCGAAGAGCTTCGCGGAGAAGAACGCCGGATTCGCCCCTTCGGCCTCGGCAGCGTCCATGAGGAGCTCGACGACGCGCAGGTCGTCTTGGGAGCCGCGCCTCGTCGATACCACGAGCAGGTCAACGTCGGAGTCCGGGCCGGGTTGCTCCCCGCGCGCGCGCGAGCCGTAGAGCCACACGGCCCGCAGGTCGCCGCCGAGCTCGGTTTGGAGAAGCCGAACGAACTGTTCGAGCACGCGCCGCTCACTCGGGCTCAACGAGCTGGTGGCGAGCGATGGCATCAGTCCGACTGTAACCGCCCGACTCGGCGCCGCCGGCGGTGCGATCATTCGGCAGGGACTGCTCGGCACGCGTTCCTGCCTGACCAGCGCGGGCTGCAGAGCGGGAACGATCTCCATCACCGGTGACGGCGGCCGCACGTTCGAAGTCGTGCTGCGGACGCGTCGACCGGTAACCGCCCTCCAGACTGCAGCGGCGAGCGACGCGCGCGCCTGATCATCACTGCCGGACTACGGCCGAAGCTGGCGCCTCGTCCACCGTACGCGACCAACTCGTGTGCGGGTGTGTGCGCGCCGCGAAGATCGTTCCGAAGCGCTCGAGGCGTTTCATGAGCCGTCCGCGCCGCCTGAGTCGGAGAAGGTTACTGCGCCCGCGGCACCGGGCAGTGAACGCACACGGACGCAGGATCGCGAGATCTTCACGGGACCCCAACCGCGCCGACTCCGGCGGTCGTCGTACCGCTACGCCCATGGACACAACCCACGAGAAGGGAGCGACGAATGGGTCTACGCACAAGAAGTGCGCGCGGATTCCGCGCGCGGATGTTTCTACTCGCCTTCGGCACGATCGTCGCGCTCGCAGTCGCCGCGGTCGCCGCGGGCGGCGGCGGGTTGACGGCCGGACCGCGGCCGGACGGGACCGGCGTCGCGCCGAACGGCTGGTTGATCGACCCGGCCGGGACGCAGGTGCAGGTCGGCGGCCGCCCCTACGGGCTGGCGCTCAGCCCGGACGGTCGCAAGCTGTTGCTCTCGAACGACAACCAGGGGACGCAGTCGCTGATGACGGTCGACGCGACGGCGCGATCCGTCAGCCAGACGATCCCCTACGTGAGCCCACAGGCGCTCTATCTCGGCGTCGTCTACGCGCCGGACGGGACCCGCGCGTACGCCTCCGCCGGCGGCAACAACAAGATCCGTACCTATACGGTCGCGGCCGACGGCAGCCTGACCGAGACGGCGCCGATCGCGATGGCGGCCGGCTCCTATCCCGGCGGGCTTGCGATCTCCGCAGACGGCCAGCGCCTCTACGTGGCAAACGACCTCGGCGAGTCCGTGTCGATCATCGACACGGCAAGCGACACGGTGAGCTCGACCACGCTTGTCGGCCACAACCCGTATGCGGTCGCGCTCTCGAACGACGGGACGAAGGCGTACGTCTCCAACTGGGGCGGCAACACCGTCTCGATCGTGAACGCCGCCACCGGCGCGCCGGCGGGATCGATCACCGTCGGCACGCATCCGAGCGCGCTCGCGGTCAACTCGGTGAACGGCGATCTGTATGTCGCGAACACCGACAGCGACTCGATCTCGGTCGTGGACACGGCGGCCGACACAGTGACGCGCACGATCGAGCTCGCGCCGTACGCGAACGCGCCGGTCGGCACCAGCCCCGACGCGCTCGCCGTCGCGCCCGACGGCAAGACGCTCTACGTGGCGAACGCGGGCGACGACGACGTCGCGGTCGTCGACCCGGCGGCCGGAACGGTCTCCGGACTGATCCCGACCGGCTGGTTCCCGACCGGGATCGCGATCTCCGCGGACGGCTCCGAGCTCTACGTCGCAAACGGCAAGGGCCTCGGCGCCGGGCCGAACCCGAACGGCCCGACGCCGTACCACGGTTCCTCCGAGGACCAGTACAGCGGGTCGATGATCAAGGGCACGCTCTCGTTCATCGACGTGCCGCGCAACGCCGGACAGCTGCACAAGCTGACCCAGCAGGTGATCCGAAACGACGACTTCCGCAAGGGCGCGCGGCTGCGCGGCGCGGACGTCGGCACCAAGGTGATCCCGCGCCGCGTCGGCGAACCCTCGCCGATCAAGCACGTCATCTACGTGATCAAGGAGAACCGCACCTACGACCAGGAGTTCGGCTCGCTCGGCAAAGGCAACGGCGATCCGTCTCTGAACCTCTTCGGCGACGACTCGGCCCCGAACGCGCGGACGCTCGAGCGGGAGTTCGTGACGCTCGACAACTTCTACGCCAACGCCGAGGTCTCGGCGGACGGCTGGAGCTGGTCGACCGAGGCGGAGGCGAACACGTACAACCAGAAGAACTGGCCGGCGAACTACTCCGGCCGGGGCCGCGCCTACGATTTCGAAGGCGACAACCTCGCCAATGCCGCCGGTCGCGACCCGAACAATTCGTACCTCTGGGACCGGCTCTACCGAGCCGGGATCTCGTTCCGGAACTACGGCTTCTGGGTGCTCTTCGGAGTGTCTCCGGCGATCCCGGAGGCGAGCGAGCCGGAGCTTGCCGGCAACACGGATCCGGAGTACGCGGGCTACAACACCGCGATCACCGACCAGACCCGGATCAACGCGTGGCTGAGCGAGTTCCACGATTACGAGGCGAGCGGGACACTTCCGACTGTCGAGCTCGTTCGCCTGCCGAACGACCACACGGTCGGCACGACGCCGGGGCGGCCGACGCCGAAGGCGATGGTGGCGGACAACGACCTCGCGCTCGGCAAGCTCGTCGATGCGGTGTCGCACTCGAAGTTCTGGCCGACGACGGCGATCTTCGTCGTCGAGGACGACGCGCAGAACGGCCCCGACCACGTCGACGCGCACCGCACGCTCGCGCAGGTGATCAGTCCCTACTCGCACACGGGACGGGTCGACTCGACGTTCTACTCGACCGTCTCAATGCTGCGCACGATGGAGCTGATCCTCGGCTTGACGCCGTTGACGCAGTTCGACGCCGCTGCGACGCCGATGACCGACAGCTTCACGAACAAGGCCGATCTCGCGCCGTACGACGCGATCACACCGGCTCAGTCGTTGACGGAGCTGAACACCGCGAGCTCGCCGCTCGCCGCCGCATCAGCGCGGATGGACCTCGCGGACGCCGACGAGGCGCCGGAGCAGGAGCTGAACGTCGCGATCTGGAAGAGCGTCAGGGGAGCGGACAGCACGATGCCGGCGCCAAAGCACGTCGTGGCGTCAGCTGACCGCTGACTTTCCGAACGTAGCTTGGGGGACGGCCACGCCGTTCCCCAAGCGCGCGGTAAAGCAGGCCAAGGCCCGCCCGCCGGAAACCGGCAGCCTCTGCAACCGCCGACGCGCGGATTGGAACCGCGGTGACTCGCTCACATGCGCAACTCGTCCGCTGCGCGAGCCTCTCTCTCGCCCGTCAGCACTCCTGGCCACGAACTTCTTCGCGGCTGCCAGGTCGGGCGTGACTCCACCCTTTGCTTCGACCGGCGCTCCGTTCAGGAACGCCTTGAACTGCGCACAGTCACCTGCATGGACGTCCCGTGCCGCAATCCTTGTAGTCGATCCGGACATCCGCGTAGTAGTCCCAGATACCGTCGCACCGGTACCGGCTCATCTGGACGCCGTCACGTCAGAGCCCGACATGCTCGGCGAGCCAGCGCCGGTTGCGCGCTTGCGCCGCAACCGCTTCGGAGGCGTCGTCATCCGGCCCGGGTACCCAGTCCTGCTCGACGACGAGCCAGCCGGAGTAGGCGTTCAGCTCGGCAAAGAACGGCTCCAGATCGACGTCTCCGGCGCCGAGCTCGCAGAAGACGCCGCGCCGCCACGCGTCGTCCCAGCCGGCCGCGCCGCGAAGAACGTCGAGCCGCACGTCCTTCACGTGCACGTGATCGATCCGATCGCGCCAGTCGCGCAGACCTCGCACGGCATCGCCGCCCGCCGCCGCCAGGTGGCCGGTGTCGAGCAGCAGGCCGACATCGGTCAGGTCAAGGAGCCGCTCGATCTCGCTCGGTGTCTGCACGCGCGAGCCCATATGGTGATGAAAGGTCGGCTCGAAGCCGCGCGCTCGCGCCAGCGCGGCGGCGCGGGCAACCCCGTCCGTAAGCCGCGCCCAGTCCACGGCAGCCCTCGGCCCAGCGTCGGCGAGGATCGGCTTCGCCCCGAAGCCCTCAAGAATGTCGAGCGTCGCGTCCAACTCGAGGAAGGTCTCGTCCTCTCCAAAACTCAACGGGACGAAGCCGCCGACGAGCGCGAGCCCGCGGCGGCCGAGCCGGTCGCGCAGCGTCCCGTCCTCGCCGAGATAGCCGCGCGGTCCGAGCTCGGTTCCCGCGTAGCCTGCGTCGGCGATCGCGTCGAGCACCTCCTCCGGGCCCGGGACGTTCGGCAACACACCGACCGTGAGCTCGAACGCGCCGTAGCTGACCGGAGCGTTCGCGACGCGGATCACGCCGGCGCTCACTCGAGCGTGACGAGCGGAACGCGCGGGTCCGGCTCGAGCTCGTCCCACGCGGAGCGGATCCAGGCGAGATCAGGGTCGTCGGAAGCGGCCATCGAACGGCGATCGCCCGCGAGCGCGTTCAGGTAGTAGAGGTCGTAGGCGTGCGCAGCGGCGGTCGTGTGGTAGCCCCACGGCACGAGCATCAGGTCTCCGTCGCGCACGGTCATGGTGACGTCGACGCGGTGCCGCGGGCTGTAGAGACCCTGAAAGGCGAACGCCTCTGGCCGAGCCGTTCGGTAGTAGTAGGTCTCCTCGAGAACGACTTCTCCCGGCGGCCGGTCCTCGTCGTGCTTGTGCGGTGGATAGCTCGACCAGTTCCCGGACGGCGTGAATACCTCGACGACAAGCAGCCGCTCGGCCGGGAACTCGGGCTTGACGATGTGGTTGATCTGACGGGTCGCGTTTCCGGCGCCGCGCACCTCGACCTCAACGTCCTCGGGACGCACGAGCACGGGCTCGCGTCGCCGCTCGCAGCGCGCGCCGCAGATCGCGACCTCGAGTGGGCCGAGCGCGTCGACTCGGTACTCGGTCTCGCGCGGCAGGTACAGCGCCCAGGGCATGCCGGCGAAGACGTTCTCGCGTCCGCCGAGCTCCCACCGCCCGCCCTCGGCTTCGACGCGGCAGCGACCGCCCAGCGGGACCAGGGCGACCTCGACCTCGCCCGTCTCCGATGCGAACGAGCCCGACCGGACGCCGAAGAACAGGTAGCGCCACCCGGCAGATTCCGGAGTGACCTGCTCCCATGCACCGGCCTTCAGCAGCAGCTCGGGCGTGGTCAAATGAGTGCCGCCTCGAGCGCGTCGAGCCGCGGCATGGCCTCCGAGCACGCGAGCTGCGCGGCGACCAGCGCACCGGCAACAGTGCCCCGGCGCACTGCTTCGACGAGCGACAGCCCCCGCAGCAGCCCGTGCCCAACAGCCGCCGCGAATGCGTCGCCGGCTCCGAGCCCGTTGACGACGTCGACCGGAAACCCGGGAACGTCGGTCTCGTCGCCATCCTCGTACACGGTCGCGCCCCTCTCCCCGCGTTTCAGTACGAGCAGTACGAGCGTGGGAACATCGCGCAGCCGCGCAGCATCGACTTCCTCCTCGTTGCCGATCACGACATCGGCGGCAGCGACCGCATCCGCGACGAGCGCCGGGTACTCCTGCGGGCGATGCCAGAGGGTCGGCCGCCAGTCGAGATCGAAAACAGTCGTGCCGCGATGCGCCTCGAGTGCGGCGAGCGTCGTCTCGCGGCTCGGAGACTGCGCAAGCCCGGTTCCCGTTGCGTAGAGAAGAGGAGCGCCGGCAACCTCTTCGAGGTCGAAGTCTTCGAACGAAAGCTGCCAGTCGGGCGCCGTCGGACGGCGGTAGAACGTGAGCGGGAAACGGTCCGGCGGCCAGACCTCGCAGAACGTCGGCGGAGTCAGCC
>WNFU01010308.1_pt1 | contig 12817 bp, 12 predicted proteins | sample 5400121 | NCBI WGS metagenome assembly WNFU01 (sample SAMN13153360, study PRJNA577476) | soil metagenome | isolation source: 100 cm soil or saprolite under grassland replicate 1 | place: USA:California | collected 2016-06-15 | reverse complement strand
GGCCGCAATGATAATCTCCAATCCGCGGTCGATCGCCGTTGAAAGATAAGCGAACAGGGCGTCCGGGGCGCGATGCGCGGAGATCGCCTGCGCCTCCCACGGCACATGGAGTTCCTCCAATTGCGCGGCGCACGCTTGCATGATTTCCCAATCCGATTTGCTTCCCATCAGGATCCCGACGAGCGGCCGCGCTTTGTCTATTGCCATAAATCGCGGCCGAAGTTCTACACGGGAGCGGAAGAATCCGTCGAGCTTTGTTTGGGCACGATACATTCCCGGAGCACCGGCTCTTTGGCTGGCAGGATTTCAGCCGAAGGATTTCAGGCTTGCCTTTTTGCGCGCGGCCCATTTGATTTGCGGACTCTTAAATATGAGTTCTGGAGCCCCTGACTCAACCCGGCTGATCGAGATGGTTGCCTGGGTCGAGGAGAACAAAAAGCCCATCTTGATTGGTGTCGCCGCGGTGGCCGTTCTAATTTCCGCTCTGGCGATCCACCGCTGGAACCGCAATCAAGCGGAAATCAAGGCGGGGGCAGCGCTGTTCGGGTTGGAAAAGCCGTTCGAGCGCGGCGCGGAGTCCAAGGGCCCGGCCGCCCAGGCGTATCTCGAGCTGGCGACGACTTATCGCGGCACGAGTGCGGGCGCACAAGCGACGCTTCTCGGGGCCGAAGTTCTGTTCAAAGAGGGCAAGTACGCTGAAGCAAAGACCCGGTTTGAGAGTTTCCTTCAAGGGAACCCGAACCATTCCCTGGCGGCGCTGGCGGTCTTCGGAGTTGCCGCCAGCCAGGATGCGCTGGGCAAGACCAACGAAGCGCTGGCGGCCTACCAGGACGTCGTGACGCGTTATCCAAACTCGGCTGTCTTCGGACAGGCCAAACTGTCGATCGCGAGTCTCTACGAGGCGAGGAACGAGCCGGCCCAGGCACTGAAGATTTACGAGGAGTTAACCCGCGCAGCGCCGCCCACCGTGTGGGGGTCGGACGCCGCGCGACGTCGCGAACAGTTGCTCGCCCAGCATCCGGAACTGGCCAAGACCAACACGCCGACGGCGACTCTACCCGGCGCGTCGCCCAGCAACGTGGTCCAGTTGCTGCCGACCAACCCGCCGGCCGCTCCCACCACCAATCCATAGGCCCACGATGAACCCGTCGTTGCTGAAGCCTTGCGTTGCCGAGTTTATCGGCACGTTCGCGCTTTTGTTGGTCCATGTGTTGGGAGGGGGAATCCAGAGTGGGACTGCCGCCGTGGCGCAAGGGACACCGGACCTCGGGAGCGGTGTTGGTCCGATGCGCGGTGTTATTATCGAAGCCGTACTCACGTTTTTCCTGGTGTTCGTTGTGTTCGGCACGGCGGTCGATGCTCGGGCTCCGAGAATTGGCGGTCTGGGGATCGGGCTCACGGTGGCGCTGGACATTCTCTTTGGCGGGCCGTTGACCGGTGCGGCGATGAATCCCGCGCGCACGTTTGGGCCCGCGCTGGCGAGCGCCCACTGGAACAATCATCTGGTTTATTGGATCGGCCCGCTGCTCGGCGGAGCGCTGGCCGGACTGGTTTACGGGCGCTTTTTGATCACCCCAAGCGACCCGGCCAAGGAGTGAAGCCGCTCCTTCCTCTGTTACAGTCCTCAAGATTATGAGAATTTGCATCATCGGCACCGGCTATGTCGGCTTGGTTACGGGCACCTGCTTTGCCGAAGTCGGCCACCAGGTCATCTGCGTCGATAGCGACGCCAGCAAGGTCAAGCTGTTGCAGGAGGGCGGCATTCCGATTTATGAGCCGGGATTGGAACAGGTCGTCAAAAGGAACGTCGCCGAAGGCCGGCTCACTTTTACGAACTCCACCAAAGAGGGGGTCGATTATTCTGAAATCATCTTCATCGCCGTGCCAACGCCTCCGTTGCCGGATGGTTCGGTCGATTTGAGTTTCATCGAAGGCGTCGCGCGCGACATCGCGGGTGCGATGACGAGCTATAAGATCGTCGTCGATAAAAGCACCGTGCCGGTCAAGACGGGCGAAAAGGTGGCCGAAACGATCCGACGTTATTGCACAGCGAAGGTTGAGTTCGATGTGGTGAGCAACCCGGAGTTTCTGCGCGAGGGGTTCGCCGTCGAAGACTTTTTGCACCCGGATCGCGTCGTCATCGGAGTCACGTCCCAACGGCCGGTCCCGGCCATGCAGGAGGTGTACGCGCCCTACCACGCGCCGGTCATCGTCACCGACATCAACTCCGCCGAGCTGATCAAGCACGCGGCCAACTCGTTCCTGGCGATGAAGATCTCGTACATCAACGCGATCTCGGTGATCTGCGAAAACTCGGGCGCCAACGTCCAGGAAGTCGCCAACGGCATTGGAATGGACGCGCGGATCGGGCGGCGTTTTCTGGACGCGTCCCTGGGTTTTGGCGGGAGCTGTTTTCCGAAGGATTTGAGCGCGTTCATCAAGATTGCGGAGCAGCTCGGCTACGATAACGCCGACCAAAAGGAGCGCTTCGTCAAGAAGATCACCGACACGCTCTGGGTGCTGAAAGACAAGAAGATCGGCGTGCTGGGGTTGGCATTCAAACAGAACACCGACGACGTTCGGATGTCGCCGGCGATCGACTTGTGTCTTCGGCTGCGGAAGGAAGGGGCTCTGCTTCGGGTGCACGATCCGAAGGCGATGGAGAAGGCCACCGCGGTGTTGAAAGATGTGACCTATGTTTCTGACATGAACTCCGTGGCCGAAGGCTGTGACGCGCTGGTGATCGCCACGGAGTGGCCGGAGTTCAAAAAACTCGACCTCGAACATGCGCGCGAAGTCATGTTGCACCCGATCATGTTCGATGGCCGGAATGTTTTCGATCCGAAGGAAATGGAGCGGCTGGGCTGGATCTACAAGAGCATCGGCCGCTAGTGTTCTCTGCCCACGGTGGGAAACGTGATCGAAGTCGCCGCCGGCCTGGTCTTCCGCAACGGACGACTGTTGATCACCCGTCGCCGAGTCGACGATCATCTTGGCGGGCTGTGGGAATTTCCGGGAGGCAAGCGCGAACGGGACGAAACATTTGAAGAGTGCCTCCAACGCGAACTGAGAGAGGAATTGGGAGTTGAAGTGGAGGTGGGTGAATTGGTGGAATCCATCACGCATGCCTACCCGGAGAAAACCGTCCGTCTGCAGTTTTATTGTTGCGGTTTGCGGACGGATGAACCAAGGGCGATTGGTTGTGATGCCCTCGCCTGGATCAGCGCCGATGATCTGGGGTCTTATTCGTTTCCGCCCGCCGACGAGCGACTTCTGGAGAAGCTGCGTCGCTCACCGGACCTTTGGCGTTAAATCTTCCCGTAGAACTCCTCGACGAGCTTCTTGAAGGTGTTCTCCTGTCCGAGCCGGATGATTCCCATCTCGCGCAGGGCGCTGTCCACTGAGTCGCTGGCGTGAGCGGCGTTGACCATGATGGTCGAGCCGAACTCGCGGCGGATCGAACCCGGTGGGGCTTTTGACGGATCGGTGGGGCCGAGGACATCACGGATCTTGCGGATGGCCTCGTGACCTTCGTAAACGAGAGCGATGCACTTTTCCGTACCCGGCTGGTTCATGAGTTCGGGTTGGCACTCGCTGGGGGTACGGCCCGACATGAATTTGATGATGTTCTCAAACTGTTGATCGCCGGACAGGGGACCGAGGAGCTTGCCCAAGGCCTGCTCCTCGGCCGCCGGAACCTTCAGCCCGAGTTCCTTTTCAAGGAGCGCCTTGGCCTTGACTGCGACCACCTCGTTGAGCTTGGAGCGGAGGATTTCGCGTACCGGGCCGTAAAACTCCACCGCCTCGGCCGTGCTCATCCGGTGCACCTTGATCGCAACAATATAGAGGCCGGTGCGGGAGAAGAAATCGATGACATTGCCCGGTCGTCCCGTAGGAAAGCGGAAGTTGTCCGGCTTGATGAGGACCAGCGTGTGTTCCGGCTTTTCGGTCGGCGGATAAACAATGGTGTCCTTGACCAACCCGCCATCCGCATCGGAGTAACGGGCCCACAGTTTCAGTTTCCACTCGGCTTCTTCAGCGTTGGGCGCTGCTAAAACGGCCGGCTCGAAGTAACGCACCTGACTGTGTTCGTCCAGAATCAGGTCGCCAAACGTGTCGCGGATGGTTTCTCCGCCGCGTCGGTTCGGGCTGATGTTTCCGATGACCGAGCGGACTTTCCGGACGGCATCCTCGCCTTGGAAGACCAATACCATGACGCGGCGGCGCTTCTTGGTCTTCGGGTCGGGGGAAAGGTTTTGGAGGATGTAATCGCGAATCAGCTCCTGGATGCGGCGGTCCTGGGGATCGTTGGCGGAAACGATTACTTTGGAGTATTCATCGACCAGTTCCGGGCTCGGGGCGAACATCCGTGCCGCCGCCAGTTCCAGGCTGGTCCGGCTGATCAAACGAGCCAGTATTCCTCCGGTCCGCGACTTGTGCAGGGAATAGGGTGTAATGATGACGTAGGCGAGCTGTTGGGACATAGCTTAGTAGCCCACCAATCAGGCTGGCGGCACTTCCGACGTTGCGGCCGCTTTGGGCGCGGCTTTGCCTCCCAGGATCTTGAACATCACTGCACCACAGGTAGGGCATTTGCCTTTGATGGCTTTGCGGCCGTTCTTCATCAGTTCCTCCACGGCATCGACAATTTCTTTCTTCGCCTTGCATTTGACGCAATAACCTTCTGCCATAAGAATCTCCTGGTGAAACAGGCCTGAACGATCATTTGTGTGCCGCTAGCTTACGGGCCGTGTGCAGAGGGCGTCAACTGGGAAAACCTTTCGCGTCCCGCGTTCAGTGCACCTACCGCAACTCCTTGATTTCCAATAGAATCACCGCGAATCGACCCTGACCGTTTCGAGCTCAAAGAAACGCGGGTCCCACCCGCGCCAGCTCAGCCTGCCGGCGGCTGAACGAATTCGCGCAAGGCCGTCTTAAGAATCTTTCCAGTGGCATTTCGCGGCAGCGTCCGGAGGAAAGTAACCTGCCGCGGAACCTTGTAATCCGCGAGCTTGTTTCGAACAAACTGCAGCAAAGCCTTCTCGTCAACAATGGCCCCTTCGTTGGCTGCAACAAAAGCAACCGGCTGCTCACCCCTGCGGGCGTCCGGTTGGCCGATGACCGCCGCCTCCTTTACCCCAGGGAACTGATAGATGACTTCCTCGATCTCTCTTGGATAGACGTTGATGCCGTTCACCAACAGCATGTCCTTCTTCCGGTCTGTAATGTAGAAATAACCGTCTTCGTCCCGATACCCGACGTCGCCGGTTAGCAGCCAGGCATCGCGAATGGCTTTGGTCGTTTCCTCGGGCTGCTTCCAGTAGCCTTGCATCACATTGCCGCCGCGCACGCAGATCTCGCCTACTTGGTTATCGCCAAGAATTTGTCCGGCCTCGTCCTGCACGGTAACTTCCACGCCGGGAATCGGGACACCGATCGACCCGGCTTTCCACGGGCCACGAATCGGGTTGAGCGAAACGACTGGACTGGCTTCACTCAACCCATAGCCTTCAATAAGCGGAATTGGGAATTTTTGATTGAATTCCTTCAATATTTCAGCAGGCAGGGGCGCCGCGCCGCTGATGCACAACCGCAACGGGAGGTCCGGCGGGAGTTGGGCTCCGGCCAGCGCCCGGAAAAACTGCGGGATGGCCGGCAGGATCGTGGCGCCATGGACGAGAATCTCCTGGATCACGTTTTTGGCCGGATGCAGCGACTTGATCAGGACGATGGAGCATCCCGTGGTCATTGGCAGCAGGATGCCAACGCACAGCATGAAACTGTGAAACATCGGCAGCAGGACCACAAACCGATCGAAATCCACCGTTTCCAGAACCCTGCGGCAGCTCTCCACGTTGCTCAAAAGATTGCCGTGGGACAGCATCGCTCCCTTGGGCCGGCCGGTCGTCCCGGACGTGTAAATGATTACGGCCAGATCGGACTCGCGTCGGTCCGATCCAAGGGACTCCCTCGAAGCCCCGGAATCCGCGCTTCCAAGTTCTTCAATCTCGAAGTACTGCAGCGCCGGCACAAGCGCCGACAATTGAGCCTGCGCCTCAGCGGTCGCCTTTTCGGTGATCAGCACGCGGGCGCCTGCGTCCGTCAGAATGTAGCTGACTTCCTCCGGCTTAAGAAAATTGTTAACGGGAACTACCACGGCGCCCGTTTGCAGGACGCCGAAGATGACGGAAATGAACTCCGGGCAGTTCCGTAACATCACCCCAACCCGATCTCCCGGCCGCACGCGGAAGCGGGTCTGCAAGCCGTGCGCCAGCCGCTGGCCCAGGGCCGACAGCCTGTCGTATGAATACTGCGCTTCTCCCCAGAAGATCGCCGTTTTGAGTCGGTTCTTTTCGACCGCAGAATCGAAGGCCGTTACCAGATTCATCTAGTAAAATGGAGCCGTATGACGCTGTTGATTCAACCGCAGTCCCTCCCGGTCCGTCAAGCATGGCCTGCGGGAAGTGAGGGCTCAACGGACGCCAGCGGCTGCGGCAATCAGGGCGTCACCGCCAGGCGTTCTTCGTCCCGTTCGTGCGTCATGAGCATGCCCTGCTCCTTGTACGGCTTGAGCATGAAGTGCGTTGCCGTGGAAACGACCCCCTGAATCGTGGCGAGCTTTTCCGAGACAAACGTCGCCACTTCCCGCAGACTGTTGCCTTCAATTATGACCAGCAGGTCGTAGGCGCCCGACATCAGGTAGCAGGAGTGGACCTCGGCGTATTTGGCAATGCGCTCCGCCAGGCGGTCGAAGCCGCCGCCGCGCTCCGGCGTAATCTTCACCTCGATGACCGCGCGCACAATATCGACGCCGAGCTTCTCCTCGTTCAAAACGGCGCGATACCCGAGAATCACCCGCTCGTTTTCGTAACCTTTGATCTTCGTCGCGACCTCGGCTTCCGGCACGTTAAGCATCCGGGAAAGCTGGGCCGGGGTAAGTTGGGCGTTGTCGCGGAGCAGTTTCAACAATGAATCCATGCCCGAAGGTTAAACTGGAACCTCCTTCGTTGAACACGATTTTTTGTGCCGGTGCGGCGAATGCCGACGCATCCCGACAATCTCAACGCAAAGACGCTCAGAGCCCAAGGCGCGAAGAGCTCTGCAAACGAATCCGAAAACGAATTATCACGGCTGCTTTGCCACCAGCGAACGAGCCGTCACACGGTGGCCGTGTCGGGCTTTGCAGCGAACCGCTTCTTGACCGATCGCGTTTTGTGCCCTGAGAGCACCTTCGTCGGGCCACGTCCGGGGTCATTTCCAATCGGTGCAACCGAACGCAGTTTCGCGATGATCGCAGGCAGATGTTTCACGAGCTGCGCGACGTCTTCGTCGGTATTGTGGAGGCCGAGACTAAGGCGCACCGACCCCCGCGCACGGTCCGGTCGGACGCCCATGGCGGTCAGGACGTGGGAAGGTTCAAGCGAGCCGGTTGTGCAGGCCGACCCGCTCGAGGCGCAAATGCCGACCTGGTCGAGAGCCAACAAAACCGCCTCCGCCTCCACGTCATCAAACGCGATGTTCGTCGTGTTCGGAAGGCGTGGTTCCTTGGCCCCGTTGCGGGTCGTTCCAGGAATCTGCTGCAGGATCGCGGCCTCCAGCCTGTCTCGCAGGGCGCGAACGCGGGTGTTTTCTTCGTGCAGATGCGAGACGGCAAACTCAGCCGCACGCCCCAAAGCGACGATGTAAGGAACGTTCTCCGTTCCCCCGCGGCGGTTCTGCTCCTGCTGTCCACCAATGATGTACGGCTGAAATCTCGTGCGCCGTTTCACGTAAAGCACCCCGATTCCTTTCGGGGCATGAAATTTGTGCCCGGACAAGGAGAGGAAATCGACGCCCAAGCTCTGGACGTCGATTTTCAACTTGCCGGGAGACTGGACGGCGTCGGTGTGGCAAAGCACCCCTTTGCTCTGACAGAGGGCGGCGACCTCCTCGATCGGGAACAGCACGCCCGTTTCATTGTTTGCCCACATCACCGAAACGACGGCGGTTTCGGAACGAATCGACTTCTCCAACAAGTGCAAGTCCAGCGAGCCATCGGACTCCACCGGCAGATGCGTCACAGCGCAGCCGGTCTTACGCAATCGCTCGCAGAAATTGATGATTGCAGAGTGCTCGACCGCGGTGGTGAGGATATGCCGTTTGCCGGGATTGGTGGCCAGCGCACTTTGAATTGCAGTGTTGTTGCTCTCCGTACCGCAGCTCGTAAAGATGATTTCGCGCGGGTCCGCGTTCAGCAACGCGGCCACGCTGCCTCGCGCCGCTTCGACTTCCTTGGCCAGGTGGTTCCCGAACGCGTAAGCGCTCGACGGGTTGCCCCACTTTTCCGTCAGGAAGGGCATCATCGCCTCCACAACTTCCGGAGCGACGCAGGTGGTGGCGTTGTTGTCGAAGTAATAAACTTTGCTACGACCCATAACGTGTGTACTCTGCCGGGGTTCGGTTTCCGCGGCCAGCGACTTGCCCGGAGGCTGGAATAGCCATTTAACTAGAATCGGCCCGTCCGTAGCAAAATGTTTTTGGAGACCCCCGAGCACGGGAGCCAGCCAGGATTTGAAAAGTCGTGGAGCGACTGCTGAATAACTGGACGAGGCGCTGGCGTTCAACCGTCGCGCCGCGACGCATCATCATAACGCGCCTCATCCGTGGACTGAAGCTGACTGAAGTCCGCGGCTTACCATCAGGCTTGAGCTGCGATGCCGGCCGAATGGCACGAAGCTCCTTGGGCTGAGCAGTATCCGATTACCGTGCGGCAGATGAGAAAGATCGGATTGACAAACGCCCGCCAAAACCTAGGATAGTACAGTAACATTAGCAAATAACTTATGATTTCGACTGAAGCGCCACCGAAGGTGACGCATAATGAGGTAATCAAAGAAGCGACCCCGACGCTCGCCGGCACTATCGCGTCCACGTTGGTGGACGCGAATGCGGATCGCTTTTCCGAAGACGACGTGCAGTTCCTCAAGTTCCACGGCATTTATCAGCAAGATGATCGGGACCTGCGGAAGACGCAAAAAAAGTATCTCATGATGATTCGCGGGCGCATCCCGGGTGGTGTAATGACTCCAAATCAGTGGTGCGTGTTTGACGATTTGGCGTCGGAATACGGGAACAACACACTGCGAGTGACGACGCGCCAAAGCATCCAGTTCCATGGCGTGGTCAAGTCCGGCCTGGGGCCGCTGGTGAGAAGGATCAATCAGGCGCTGCTCTCCACGCTGGCGGCCTGCGGTGATGTGAATCGCAACGTGATGGCGCCGCCCACGCCGGCTTACACCCCCGTTCGCCAGCAGGTCGTCGAAGACTGCAAACGAGTCGCCGATGCGCTCAAGCCGCGCACCCAGGCGTATCACTCCATCTGGATCGACGGCGCGCAGCTCAAGCTCGACGACCCGGCGAACAAGGAGTTTGAGGACCCCCTCTACGGCAAGACTTACCTGCCCCGCAAATTCAAGACGGCGTTCGTCATCCCGCCCGTCAACGACATTGACATCCTAACGAATGACCTCGGCTTCATCGCCATCGTCGAGAACGACCAACTGGTCGGCTACAACCTCGCCGTTGGCGGTGGCATGGGCCGCAGCCACGGCAACGCGCAGACCTTCCCGCGCCTGGCGGACGTGCTCGGATTCCTGACGCCCGACCGGCTGGTCGAGGTCGCCCAGGCAGTGATCACGATTCACCGCGACTTCGGCGACCGCACCGAGCGCAAGCATGCGCGGCTGAAATACGTGGTGCAGGAGCGCGGCGTGGATTGGATCCGCGCGGAAATCGAGCAGCGCGCCGGCGTCAAGCTCGGACCCGCGCGATCGTATCATTTCACCACCACCGGTGACCTTTACGGCTGGCACAAGCAGGTGGACGGTCGCTGGTTCCTCTGCTTGTTCGTCGCGACCGGACGCGTGAAGGACGTGAACGGCCGGCGGATGAAGACAGCGCTTCGACAAGTGGCGGAAAAATTCGCGGACATCGAATTTCATCTTTCTCCGAACCAGAATGTGATCCTCGCGAACATCGCCGATGCCGACAAAGCGGCGATCGATTCGTTGCTGGCCGGGCACGGGGTGAAGACCGAGAACCAGGCCAGCGCGCTCCATGGCGCGTCAATGGCATGCCCGGCGCTGCCCACCTGCGGTCTCGCGCTCGCCGAATCCGAGCGTATGTTGCCGGGGCTGGTGGATCGCATCGAAGCGCTCTGCGGCGAAGTCGGCCTGGCGGGAGAGGAAATCATCATTCGCTCGACCGGTTGTCCGAACGGGTGTGCCCGGCCCTACACGGCGGAGATCGGTTTCGTCGGCAAAGCGCCCGGGCGCTATCAAGTCTGGCTGGGCGGAAACGCTTCGGGCACTCGCCTGAATCGTGTCTGGAAGGACATGGTCAAGGACGCCGACATCGAGAACGAGCTTCGCCCTGTCCTCAGGCGCTATGCCAAGGAACGCGACCCCGGCGAACGCTTCGGCGACTGGGTAGAGCGCGTGTTCTGGAAGGAGCAGCCGACGGCTGCGAATTGACGATCGGCAGCGAACGGATGATTGGCGCACCTCGCCCTGCGTTCCCTGCGTGAATAGGATTCCTGACTTAATGACGTTCGCAATAGAGGTATCGGACCATCCGGGAACGGTACGGGTTGATTTCTGTTGACCATGACGTTCGACGCAATCGCCAAAGCCAACGCTGAGCTACGCAAACAATCAGCGCTCGCGATCGTGAAGTGGGCCATCCTGGAGGCCAATGGTCGCGCCCTTGTCTCAACCAACTTCCGTCCCTTCGAAGCGGTCATCCTGCATTTGTGCACGCAGGTGCAGGCGGACATCCCGGTGCTTTGGGTGGATCACGGTTACAATCGACCGGCCACCTACAAGCACGCCGAGCAACTCAAACAACTCCTCAAGCTCAACCTCAAAGCTTACGTGCCCGGGATGACCGCCGCGCACTACGATGCAATCCACGGCGGCCCGCCGGAGCCGACGCCTGAGAACGAGGAGCGTATCAAGGCCTTCAGCGCCCTGATGAAACTGGGGCCCTTTCAGCGGGGCATGAAGGAACTGGCACCCTCGGTCTGGATCACCGCGCTTCGCAGAGTGCAGAACCCCAACCGTGCCGGACTCGACATCGTTTCCGACGACGGAAACTTTGGCACGCTCAAGGTCAGCCCCGTGTTTTACTGGACCGATGAGGAAATGAAGGCCTATCTCGGGCGGCACAACCTCCCGAATGAGTGGGATTACTTCGACCCCGCCAAAGCAGACGAAAAGCGCGAGTGCGGCCTCCACGCGAACTGGGGTGGAAGTGTGCTGAAGAGTTAAAGAGTTGTTTAACTTTTGATGAGTTCTTACCACTTGGATCATCTGCAGTACTTGGAAACCGAATCCATCCACGTCATGCGCGAAGTCGCCGCCGAGTTCGAACGGCCAGCGCTGCTGTTCTCCGGCGGCAAAGATTCCATCTGCCTGCTGCGCCTGGCCGAGAAAGCCTTCCGGCCGTCCGAAATCCTGATGCCCTTTCTCAACATCGACACCGGGCACCATTTCCCCGAGCTCAACGATTTCCGCGATCGGCGCGCCAAGGAATTGGGCGGCCGGTTGATCGTTCGCAAGGTCGAAGACGCCATCCGCGCAGGCATCGCAGTCCCCATCCCCGGCGAAATCAGCCGCAACCGTCTCCAAATTCCTACCCTGCTCGCCGCGATCGAAGAATTCCGCTTTGATTGCTGCATCGGCGGAGCGCGGCGCGACGAGGAAAAGGCCCGCGCCAAGGAACGCTTCTTCAGCTTCCGCGACAGTTTTGGTCAGTGGGACCCGAAAAACCAGCGGCCCGAAATCTGGAACCTGTTCAATGCCCGGGTGAATCCCGGCGAACACATGCGCGTATTCCCGCTCTCGAACTGGACCGAAATGGACGTGTGGGAATACATCAAGCGGGAGTGGCTTGAGGTGCCGAGCATCTACTTCAGCCACCGCCGGAACTGCGTCCGGCGTAACGGCCAGTGGCTGCCTGTCACCGACCTGCTTCCCTTGAGGCCGAATGACGTGGTCAAAGAACTGGTCGTGCGCGTCCGCACGATCGGCGACATTATCAGCACCGGCATGGTGGAGTCACCCGCCGACAGTGTGGACGACATCCTCGCCGAGATCGCCGCCGCCCGTGTCACCGAACGCGGTTCCCGCGCGGACGACAAGACCAGTGAGGCGGCCATGGAGGACCGGAAGAAGCAGGGATATTTCTGATCAGCCCATGCCCGCCCAGACCCAGCATCCAGTCGAAATCTTGCGTTTCAACACCTGCGGCTCCGTGGACGACGGCAAGAGCACGTTGATCGGGCGGCTGTTGTACGATTCGAAGTCGCTGATGGAGGACCAGATCGAGGCGCTCGAGCGCTCGGCCGACATTACCGGCGGAGGCCAGATCAACCTCGCCAATCTCACCGACGGACTCCGCGCCGAGCGCGAGCAGGGCATCACGATCGACGTGGCCTACCGTTACTTCGCGACGCCGCGGCGCAAGTTCATCGTGGCCGACACCCCTGGCCACGTGCAATACACGCGCAACATGGTCACCGGCGCCTCCAGCGCGAACCTCTCGGTCGTTCTCGTGGACGCGCGCAACGGGGTTACCGAACAGAGCCGCCGCCACACCTACATCGCCGCGTTGCTGGGCATTCCGCACGTGGTGATCGCCGTCAACAAGATGGACCTGGTCGATTGGAGCGAGGAACGCTTTCTCGAGATTCGAGACGAATTTGAGGATTTCCTGCCGCGGTTGGATGTGTTGCGCGACGTGAAGTTCAGCCCGATCAGCGCGCTCAACGGCGACAACG
>WNFU01014672.1_pt1 | contig 12820 bp, 8 predicted proteins | sample 5400121 | NCBI WGS metagenome assembly WNFU01 (sample SAMN13153360, study PRJNA577476) | soil metagenome | isolation source: 100 cm soil or saprolite under grassland replicate 1 | place: USA:California | collected 2016-06-15 | reverse complement strand
CAAGCGGGACCTGGCCGCCCGCCAGACCCGCCTGCTCCAACTGGGAAAGGTCAAGCCCTCAACCGGAAAGGAGGTGAAGCACCCACCCGGTCCCCCCCTCAAAGGGCCCCTCTCCAAGGCGCACGCTTCGCGGACATCTCTGGTGATGCAACCGGTGGCTGCTTCGCGGGCATCTTGACGTGATGCAACAAGGTTACGTGCGAGGCCTGGGCCCCCCGGGAACCGGCGTCAGCGACACCCACGGACGGCCGGAAGGGGTTCTGGTCGTCGCCGCGCAGCTCCATGAGGCGAGGAGCTAGGCTTTGGTCGAGTTTCGTTGGTTCGGGGCGTCGGGGGCGGGGAGATGGGGCGTGGAGATGGAACGCTGCTGAAGGGTTCGGCGGCCAAGCGCGCCCGAGCGGTTCCGGTCCGATCGGGCTTCCTCTCCGATGCGATGAAGCTCCTCCTGGTGGCGGCGGCGTATTACCTGGCCGCACGTCTCAGCCTGCGGCTCGCCCTGATTCAGCAGAATGTCACCCCCCTGTGGCCGCCGACGGGCATCGCTCTCGTCGCCTTTCTGGTCCTGAGAAGGAGGATCTGGCCGGCGATCGCGTTGGCCGCGTTCCTGGTGAACCTGCCGATCAGCGCCAATCCACTGGCCGCCGCGGCCACGGCCGCCGGCAACACCCTCGCTCCGTTCATTGCCGCCGAGCTGCTCCGCAATGTGGGCTTTCGCAGAGAGATGGACCGCGTGCGGGACGCGATCGCCATCGTGGTGGCCGCCTTGCTCAGCACGCTCGTCAGCGCGTCGATCGGGGCCGGGACCCTCGCGCTCTCTGGAGCCATCTCCACTCGAGACTTCCGCACCGCCTGGGCGGTGTGGTGGACAGGAGACGCGATGGGCATCCTCGTCGTGGCTCCATTCCTGCTGAGCCTGCTGCTCATCCGGTACCGATCCGAGACCTCCTGGGGCCGGCGCGTCGAAGCGGCCGCGCTGTTCGGGCTGCTCACGGTGGTTTCCCTCGCAGGGGTGAGCACCGAGATCAGGCCGCTGTTCCTGGTGATCCCGGTGCTGGGGTGGGCCGCTTGGCGGTTCCAGCTGCGCGGATCGGCCCCGGCAGCTCTGCTCGCTGCCGGCATCGCGACGTGGGCGGCCGACCACGGCTGGGGGCCGTTCGCCCACGGCTCGCTGCTGGCAAAGATGGGGACCCTCCAGGCTTTCAATGCCACGGTCGCCTTCACGTCGTTCTTCTTGGCAGCGCTGGTGTCGGAGCGCATGCGCACGGGGGAGACACTGGAGCAGGCCGCATCCGAGCTGGAGGGGCGAGTCGAACGGCGCACGTCGGAACTGTCTGCGGCGAACCGACGCCTCACCCGAGAGATCACGGAGAGAAAGGAGGCCGAGCGGCGACTCCGGCAACAGGAACGGCAGCTCGCCGAGGCCCAACAGATGGCTCGGGTGGGCAGTTGGGAGTGGCTGGTCCCCGAGAACCATGTCACGTGGTCCGACGAGATGTACCGCATCCACGGCTACCGGCCCCAAGAGTTCCCGGTGACGTTCGAGAAGGCGGTGGAGCGAGTGGTTCCAGAGGACCTCTACCGCATCCGAAAGAACCTGGCTACGGCGCTTCGGAAGGGTAAAGAGCACGTTCTTCCCCCGAACGAGTACCGGATCGTTCGAACGGACGGTGAAGAGCGTGTCTTGGTCGGAAGGGCCAGGCTGATCGTGGACTCCGCGGGAGAGCCGGTCCGGTTGGTGGGCACGGTCCAGGACATCACCGAGGACAAGCGGGCCGAGCAGGAGCACCGGATCGCCGAGACTCTCCAGAGGAGCCTCTTGCCCGAGGAACTTCCCGACATACCGGGCATCGCGCTGGCCGCGCGGTATGTCCCCTCCACCAGCGGCATGGAAGTCGGTGGGGACTGGTACGACGTGGTGCCGCTCCCAGACGGCCGTGTGGGAGTCGCCATTGGCGACGTAGCCGGACATGGGCTTCGGGCGGCCGCCACCATGGGGCAGCTTCGGATGGCCCTGCGCGCCTACGCGCTCGAAGAAAGCTCACCCTTGCGGGTGGTCCGGCGCGTTCGTGAACTCGTCCAGCGACTCCTGCCCTCCGAGATGGCCACCTTGCTGTACCTGACTTTCGATCCCGAGGCCAGCTCGATCACATTCTCGAACGCCGGTCATCTGCCCCCGCTTCTCGTCCCCCCCGAAGGGCCGGCATCGTATGTGGAGGAAGGCCTCGCCCCACCCCTGGGCGCGACCCCGCATCCCGAATACGACGTCGAGGCGGCAGCAGCGATCGAGCCCGGCGCCACCTTGCTCCTGTTCACGGACGGGCTGGTCGAACGGCGTGGTGACTCGCTGCGCCACGGACTGGACCGGTTGAAGCATGAGGCCAGCGTCGCCCAGCCCGACCTGGAGGTGATGTGCGATCACCTCCTCGCTGCCCTCCTGGAGAGTGACGTCTCAGACTGCGGGGAGGCCTGCGCCAACGCCATCCAGCACCCTCACGGGGTCAGGACGGGATCTCTCGAGATCGACGCCGAGCTCACGCACGGCGAGGTCGACATCAGGGTGCGCGACACCGGCACGTGGAGAGAGTCTCGTCCTCCCGACGGTGGACACGGGCTGGCGCTGATGCGAGGGCTGATGGACACCGTCGAGGTGAGCCGCCAGTCCGGCGGCACGGTCGTGCGCATGCGGCGCCGCCTTCGGACGGAAGCGACGCGATGAGCGCGCTCGCGTCGATCGACGCGGAGCAGCGAAGTTCGTGGTTCCTCCTGCACATCGGCGGGGAGATCGACATATCGAACGCTCGCGAGCTTTCCGCAGCCATGGAGGCCGCGGTCCCGGATGACGCGCCGAGGATCCTCGTGGACCTCTCCCACACCACCTATCTGGACAGCGCCGGGGTGAAACTCCTCCTGCAGCTGGCCGACAGGCTGCGGTTGAGGCGACGAGAGCTGCGCCTGGTCGTGCCGGAGAACGCTCCCATCCGCGCTGTCCTGGAGCTCACCGGGCTGCCTCATCTCGTTCCGCTGGAGGATCACCTGGATGAGGGGCTGGGCGTTCCCGAGCCATGACCTGACAAGCTCTGTCCCGCGCGCTCGGCTCACGGGGTTGGCTTGGTCACCATGAGGAACACGATGGCGACGACGACGACCGCCAGCACGATTCCCGCGACCGTCCCGCGCTGCGAGAGACGGCGGTACTCCTCCGACGCAGCTCCCTGCCCCTCGAGGACCGCGATCTGTCGCCGGAGTGTGGGCGTGTAGACGGCCAACCCCACCACGACCAGAAGTCCGTACAGGACGAGGGCCGTGGCAAGCCAGAACGTGGCGAGCGAAAGGTCGCCAACCAGCACCATGGAGATGCCGGTCACCAGGAGGAGGGCATAGGCCGGATTGGCGAACCGGTCGTCCAGGAACTTGATCCCCCGAAGCACGTGCAGCTCGTGCTCGGGGGCGCGAGCGGCGCGGGCCAACCAGATGGCATAAGAAGCATTGAAGCCGACGGCGATGATGGCCAGGAGCACGTGGAGGAACTTGAGGAACGTGTAAAGAGTCATTGCAACCATGGCACCCACCCTCCCCCACAGGTCCCGCTGACGCAATCTACCCGCATTGACGGTTCGCAGCGACCAAACCACCATTGAGTGCCCATGTCGCAGGACCGCGGTAGCGCAGCAGCGCCTCAGCCCGCGAAGTTGCGGCCCGCCGCCGAAGAGATGCCGGAGCCGCTCCGGCGTGATGTGGGGCTGCTCGGACGGCTTCTCGGGCGCGTGCTGGAGGAAAGCGGTGGACCGGAGTTGCTCGCCGACGTGGAACGCCTCCGGCGGGCCACCATCGCCCAGCGAGAAGAGCCGACCGGAGAGCGCCGCCAGAACGTGCTCGAGGTTGTCGACTCCTTCGACCTCGACCGGGCCGAGTCGGTGGCGCGTGCGTTCACCGTCTACTTCCATCTGGTCAACCTCGCGGAGGAGCGGCATCGCGTCCGGACCCTCCAGGAACGAGGCCGCTCGCCGGGGCCGATCAAAGAGACGATCGAGGCGGCGGTTTCCGAGATCCGGGAGCGAGATGGCCAGGCCGTCTTGGAGGAACTGCTCGGCCGACTCATCGTCTGCCCTGTCATCACTGCTCACCCCACGGAGGCCCGACGGCGATCCGTGGTCGACTCGCTGGGGCGGATCGCCGAATTGGTCAGTCGGCTTGACGATCCTCGGCTGACGCTCATCGACGAGGCCCACGTCCAGCGCCGTCTGATGGAAGAGATCACCATCCTCTGGCGTACCCAGCAGCTTCGACCGAAGCGCACATCTCCACTCGACGAAGTCCGGGGGACCCTGGCCGTGTTCGACTCCACCCTGTTCGTCCTGGTGCCCGAGCTCTATCGGGAGCTGGACCGCGCGCTCGGGACCGACGATGCCGGCACTCGGCCGCCTCGGTTCCGCCCCTGGATCCGATGGGGCACCTGGGTGGGAGGTGATCGGGACGGAAACCCCGCGATCACCGCGGACGTCACCCGGGCCGCCATGGAGGTCCAGGCCGATCACGTCCATCGCGGGCTGGAGCGGGCCGCGCGCCGGATCGCCCGCTCGCTCACCGCGACGGCCGAGACCCCGCCGACCCCCGAGCTTATGGCCTCGATCGGGCATGACACGGCCGTTCTGCCAGATGCGGCCCTCCTCCTCGATCGGATTCCCGATCAGGTCCATCGACACAAGCTGGAGCTCGCCGCAGAGCGCCTGGGATCGACGCGCGAGGGTCGAGAGGGTCGCTACGCCGACGCCGAGGAGTTCCTTGCCGACCTCCGGCTGCTTCAGGACTCTCTGGCCCGGGCAGGTGCCGTCCGGCTCGCCTACGGAGAGCTTCAGGATCTGATCTGGCAGGCGGAGACGTTCGGATTACATCTGGCTTCGCTCGAGGTGCGACAGCACTCGTCGGTCCACGCGCGGGTGCTCGAAGAGTTCCTGCCAGGCTCATCCGGCGACGCCCGGCTGCTGGACCGATTGTCGGCGGAAGGCTGGCCGGAGAAGGCAAGCCGCATGGCCGCAGAGGGCGCTTGCTCGGCTGAGGCCGCCGAGGCCCTGAACACGCTGCGCGCCATGTCCGACCTGCAGCGACGCTATGGTCCAGAGGCCTGCCGGCGCTATGTGGTGAGCTTCACCCGTAGGGCGACGGACATCGTCGCCGTCCGCGCCCTGGGGGCGCTCGCTGCGCCCGATGGGCCACTGGTGCTGGATGTCGTTCCGTTGCTCGAGGAGGCCCGGGCTCTGGAAGGGGCCACCCGCCTGCTGGACGAACTCCTGTCCCTTCCGTGGTTCGCCGCTTGGATCGACGCGAACGGCCGCCGCGTGGAGGTCATGCTGGGCTATTCGGACTCGACCAAGGAGATGGGATTCCTGGCGGCGAACCTCGCCCTGTACCGAGCCCAGGCAGCCCTGGCCCAGTGGGCCAGGGGTCACGACATCGTTCTGACCCTGTTCCATGGTCGGGGCGGGGCATTGGGCCGGGGCGGCGGGCCGGCGAACCGAGCCATCCTGTCCCAGGCCGCCGGGTCGGTCTCGTGCAGGTTCAAGGTGACCGAGCAGGGTGAGGTGGTGTTTGCCCGCTACGCCAACCGGGAGATCGCCCGGCGGCACCTCGAACAGGTCACCCATGCCATCCTCGTGGCCTCGACGCCTTCCCATGAAGCAGAGGTCGCCGCGGGGCAGGAGCGCTGGGGAGATGTGGCGAAGCGGATGGCCGACGCCTCCGAGGATGCGTATCACGATCTGTTGGAGCAACCAGGGTTCGCAGAGTTCTATGCGAGCGTCACGCCCATCGAGGAGCTCGAACGGATGCACATCGGCTCGCGGCCGTCCCGACGTGGCGAGAAGCGTGAGCTCTCGTCCTTGCGAGCCATCCCATGGGTGTTCGCCTGGAGCCAGAGCCGGATCAACCTCCCCGGGTGGTACGGGTTGGGCGCAGGGCTGGCCGCCGTCGCCGGCGAGCCCGACGCGCCGAAGCCCGACGGCCTGGACCGGCTGCGCGCGATGTACGCGGACTGGGCCCTTTTCCGAACCATCCTGGAGAACGCGGAGATGAGCCTGGTGAAGGCCGACCTGCCCATCGCAGAGTTGTACCTCGGCCTCGGTGGCCGTCCCGACCTGGCCGAGAGGATCACCCGGGAGTATCGACGCACCGTGCGCCTGGTGCTGGCTGTGCGCGAGCGGGATCGACTGCTGGCCGATCGCTTCGTCCTTCGCCGGGCCGTCGAGCTGCGGAACCCATACGTTGATGCGTTGTCCTTCCTCCAGGTGCGGCTGCTCGAGCGGCTCCGAAGAGGAGACCTCGACCCCGACCTGGAAGCCCGCCTGGAGAGGATGGTCCTCCTCACCGTGAACGGCGTGGCGGCAGGCCTCCAGAACACCGGTTAGCTCGAGCCTGAGACGCTTCTCGGTATGGTTCAGTCGAGCATCGACTGGATTGATTCCCTGGTCGAGACACACCCTCCGCGGCTAACATGGGCCGCATCTTGAGCACATCCACAGAACCGCCGGCGCTTGCCTCGCTTATTCAGCCTTACTCGCCCCTTGCCCTACGGGTTCGGCGCGTTACCGGGTCAGTGGTCGGTCGGCCAGTGGAGCTTGCCGCGATCCAGCAAGAGCTGGCCTCCGCCGAGTCGGGGAGGCTGGCCGCGATCACGCTCGAAGGGGAACCGGGGATCGGGAAGACCCGCCTGCTTCTCGCCGCCGGGGAGCTCGCGTCGGCTCGTGGCTTCACCACGATCGCCGTGGCCGCCGACGAGGAGCTCCGCGGCCCATTCCTGCTGGCCCGATCGATCGTGGGCTCGCCCGACGCCATCGAGGCAGCGACCGGCGACCCCGCCGCCACTGCCCTCTCCCGCAGCATGGACGCACTGTCAGGGCGAGACGACCCCAGTCTGGACACTCTCCAACCGGACCAGAAGCTCCTCCGGACGTTCGATCTCGCCGCGATAGCCATTCGGTCTCTTGGCGCCCGGCGCCCGCTGGCGCTCCTGATCGACGACTTCCAATGGGCCGACGAGGACAGCCTCCGGCTCCTCCGCTATATCGTGCGGGCCGACGCAGCCAGCCCGCTCTTCCTCATGATGACGATCCGACCGGAGGAGTTGGCATTCGTCAACGAGGCCGTGACCCTCCTTGCCGACATGGAACGCCTCGGCATGGTGCGACGCTTCAAGCTCAGCCGGTTCACCCAGGTCGAGACGGCCGAGTTCCTTCGGCAGGTCCTGGGAGGCGGCCTCCAGGCCTCGGGAGCAGCGGCGATGCATGCCCAGGCCGAAGGAGTCCCGTTCATCGTCGAAGAGGTGGCCCACGCTTACCGGGACGCAGGCATGCTCCAGGAGATCGACGGCGTATGGAGCCTGGCCAAGAACGCCGAGCGTCTGGTGCCGTCGGCCGTCCGCACGCTCATCTCCAGGCGGGCCGCACGGCTCCCCGACGAGACCAAGGGCGCGCTTTCCCAAGCAGCAGTGCTCGGACGCGCCTTCAGTCTCAAGGACCTCCGAGAGATCGGGCTCCGGATCGACGACACCGAGCCGCAATTGGAATCCCTGGCGGAGGCGCTGGCGCCTGCGGTGTCCACCGGTCTTTTGGTCCAACACCGCGAGGGCTCAGCCGCCGATTACAGCTTCGCCCACGACCAGGTCCGGGAGTTCGCGGCTGGGTTGCTCACTCCGACTCGCCGCCGGGCGATCCACGCCGCGGTGGTCGCGTTGCTCATGGCCGGCGACCCCGCGGCGGAGAGCCTTCCACTCCTGGCCCACCACGCCCGAGCTGCCGGCGACGCGCCGATCTGTGTCCGGTTCTCCATCCAGGCCACACGGAACGCCCTCACGGCGCGGGCTCCCGAGGAGGTCCTGCGGGTGGTGGAGCTGGCCCTCCCCTGCGCCCCCGCCGCTCAGGATCGGGTGGCTCTTCTCCAAGCGAGGGACGAGGCTCTGGACATGCTTCGCCGTCCGGAGGACCGGCTGGAGGGACTGGCGGAGCTCGCCGCGCTGGCCGAGGCCCTGGGCGACGCGCATCTCGAGCTCGACGTACAGCTGCGCAGGGCTGCGGCCCTTCGAGTCTCCGACGAGTTCGACGGAGCCGCGGAGCTCGCTCGACGAACCCGGAGTCTGGCGGGCAGCACCGGGGACAGGCGCGCGGAGCTCGCGGCATGTCTCGAGCTGGGGCAGGATCTCCTTCGCACGACTGTAGGAGAGGCTTTCACTGCGTCGCCCCACGATGCCGATCTGGACGGAGCCGAGGAAGCCTACGCGCGGGCAGCCGAGCTGGCCGAAGACTTTGGCGACCAGGCCCTGATGGCCGTGACGAGCCGCGAGCTCGGCGTGATCGGTATCAGCCGCGTGCGCGCCTGGTTCGTCGAACAGATCCAGGCGGGCGAACACTACGGGCTCCTTGCTCGAGTCGCCTCGGGGGAGCCGCTGGACCAGATCATCAAGGAGACGCCGGTGGCCCCCTTGGCGCAGGCTGCCGGCGACCGCTTGCAGCAGGCGCTGGAGCTGTTCGAAAGGGCGGGAGATCGTCGTGGAGCGATGTCCACGATCATCGCGATGGCCTACCTGAACTGGGGGCCGGACATCCATCTCGGACCTGGGGCCGCCCGCCACATCGAGGAGATCCGTCGGCTCTCGTCGCGCATGGAGTCTCTCACCAAGGAGAGCGAGCGCGCGCTGGCAGAAGGACAGATGCTGTATGGCTCGCAGGTCTTCGCTCGGGCCAAGGTCATCCCCGACCTCGCCCTGTCCCGGGGCGAGGACACCTACCGACATGCGCGTGCGATCGGCGACCGCGCGCTGGAGTTCGCCGGCGCCGGTGGGGCGGCCATGGCGAACATCGATCTCGGCGAGGTCGGCCAGGCCCAGATGTGGCTCGATCGTGCGGCCGCTGCGGCGGCCGAGGCCCCCACACCGCTCCGTGCCCGGCAGCTGGAAAACTGGCGAGGCATGGCCCAAGCAGCAGCCGGAGATGCGGAGGGCATGCGCAGACACTTGGAGCGCGCGGTCCAGCTCGCTACCGAGCAGGGCCGACCGGCAGCCCGGTGCGAGGCACTTGCCCGGCTCGCCGTCGAGACCTCACGGCTGGGGGCGAGGCAGGACGACGAGGAGCTGCTGGCTCTGGCCGAGCGATCGGCTAGGGAAGCGAAGGAGTTGATCGAGCTGTTGCCCGGCCACGCTCCCTGGGGAGCGCAAGCCGATGCGGCCCTGGCCGAAGTGGCACTGGCCCGGGGCGATCCAGAGAATGCTCTCGAGGCCGCCCGGTCCGCAATGGCGGCCTTGGAGTCGGCGATGCACGAGGACGTGTACCTCGACGTCCTCCTGCCGGTGGCCCGGACCATGCTGCAGGCGGGGATGGAGGCCGAGCAGCAGATGGTCCGGTTCTACCTGTACGTCACCATGGCGACGATCGCACAGCGGACCTTCGACGAGGACATCCGGGTGAAGTGGTTCCGGGGCCCGGTGGGCAGAGAGCTGTCGAGGCTGGCCGGACCGCTTCAGCTGCTGTCGGAGGCGGCGCCCAACGGCCAGGACGGATCCGAGCTCGGCGACTCCGACACGGCGCTGCTCAGGCTCCTCACGGAAGGCCGGACCAACCGAGAGATCGGCGAACAGCTCGGCGTGACCGAGGAGATCGTGGCCCGCCGGCTGGCCGAGATGTTCGCGCGGATCGGTGCGTCGTCGCGAGCCGAGGCCACCGCCTTCGCTTTCCGGGAACGGGTGGTGTAGACAAGGGATGCTGCGGGCCAGAGTCGATCGACACCGGTGCGTGGGGGCGGGCAACTGCATCACGCTCGCGCCGACCGCCTTCGACTGGCACGAAGGAGACTTCGCCAAGGCCGACGTGATCGACGCGACCAGCGTCGAGGAGGACCTGCTTCGTGAAGCGGCGCTGTCCTGTCCCACCCAGGCGATCGAGATCGACGAATTGGAGGAACTCCTGCCCTGGCAGCTCCGGGGGAGGACCGCCCCACGGCGCGTGGAGAAGACCTTCATGTTCACCGACATCGTGAAGTCCACGAACCTCGTGGAGGCCCTGGGCGACGAAGCCTGGCAGGCCGTGCTCCGGTGGCATGACGAGACGCTTCGCTCTCTGTTCGGCGCACATAAGGGAGAGGAGGTCGCGGCGACGGGAGATGGGTTCTTCGTCGGGTTCGATTCGCCGGAAGAGGCCATCGCGTGCGCGGTGGCGATCCAGCGCCGCCTCGCGGAGCATCGGCAGACGCAGGGGTTCAGTCCGCCGGTCCGGATCGGGGTCCACGCCGCCGGCCGCCCGGATCGCGGCCCTCGCAGAGGGTGCCGAGATCGTGGCCAGTCGGGACACCGCCGTCGGCTCGAGGTTCCCGCTCTCCGAGCCCAAGGAGGTCCATATCAGGGGCATCTCGGAGCCCGTCCAGATCGTCTCGGTTGACTGGCGCTAGAGCCCGACACCCAAGCGGACGACTCCAGGGGAGGAGTCAGCGTGGGCGTGCAGCTCGATCCCAACGGAAAGCCTCAGGCGATCCACCGAGGTTGTGGCCCATCGAGAGGGGGCGCAAACCCGAGCCTCACCCAGCGAGCTCCCGGCCAGACCTCATACGAGCCCCCGTGATCAGGCACGGCGCAACCGTGCCCCCACTCCCTCGAGCCTCTTCACGGAGCGGTCGGCCGCGTCCTGGGCCCTGGTCGCCTCGGTCTCTGCCTGCTGGGCTTTCTTTCCTCCATCCCGGGCTTGGACCCGAGCCTCCTCGGCTTCCTGGCGAAGCCGGTCCGCCCGGGCCTGTGCTCGATCGGCTTGCTCTCGCGCCCGGATGGCAGCCCGCCTGGCCTGGGCGGCCCTATCCGCGAGGGCCTTGGCCTCTCTGGCCGCCTCATCCTGCTGGGCCCGAAGCTCCCGTGCCTCCTCCTTCTCCTTCTCGGCTCCTCGCTTCATCCGCGGTTTCGTTGACGCGGCCGCATCCTCGGGGGGCGCAGGGACCAGCCCCAACCCTTCGACCGCTCCGAAGCTCGAGGGAGGAGGCAGCTCCCTCGACAGACGCCCCGAGCGAACGATCTCGGCCGACTGGTCGTCCAGCGAGGCAGCCTCCAGGGTCGAACGGACGGCTTCCCCCGCCCCCGCCGAGGATCGGCCCGCCTCGCGGAGGATGTCCTCTGCCATCCGCACCAGCCCGGTGACGAGCCGGCGGCGTCGCTCCGATGCCTCGCGGAATTCGGCGCTCCGGATGCCCGAGAGCACCTTGCGCTGCGCCTTTCGTAGGGAGGCCCCTGCCTCCAAGAGTGCGTCGATGTCCTTCGGCCGGCGCCGCACGAGCTGGTTCACGGCCCAAGCCGCCACCGTGGGCCGACGCAGAGCCTTGATGGTTCGGGATTCCTCGGCCCGGCCTTCGCCGGCCATCCGTTTGACCAACTCATCGCGGGCGGCCGTGAACTCCTCCGGCGGCAGCTCGAACAACTGATCCACGTCGTCCTGGGCGGCTTCCTTCCTCTTCGAACTCTTGACCATGAGGGAATCCTTACGCATTCCGGCGGGTAGTGCCGCCCGCTCGCTCGACGGCTCGCCACCGTGTGACAATTGCGGCTTCGATACCGAGAGGGGGATCACCATGGCCATCAGTCTTCGCCGTCGACTCCCGACGGGCGAGACACGCCCGTGGACACTTACGGAGATCGTTCAGGGCAAGCCACTCCAACACCCCAGCCATCCGCTGTTCGTGCATTTCCCGGTGGCCTTCTACATCGCCACCCTTGCCCTCGACGTCCTGTCGAAGGCCGGACACTTCCCATCGGCGCCTCTGGCAACCACATGGCTTCTCCTCGGCGCCTTCGCGGCGTCGCTCGTGGCCGTCACCACCGGCCTTGTCGACCGGGCGACGACTCGGCCGGGCTCGAAGGTCCGGAAGAAGGTCAACCAGCATATGTACCTGCAGTTCGTGACGGCCGGGCTGTTCGTGGTGAACTTCGCCATCCGCTGGTCGGACCGGCACCTGGCCGAGGCCAAGCCCCTATGGCTGGTCCTCGACGTGATCGGCGTGGCCACGCTCGTGGTCGGGCAATACCTGGGAGGGATCCTCGTCTACACGATCGGGTTGAGAGTAGGCGAAGCCAGTCCCGGAACTTCAGCAGCGCAGGAGACGGAGCGCACCTAAAGGCCGGGGCCGGTGATTCGCCGATCCCCGGAGGTCGTCAGGACGAACACCTGCCAGCTGTAATAGGCGAAGTAGCTGCGAGGGTCGCGCTTCATCTGATTCGCGTAGCGGAGCACGGCGTTCACGTACGCCTCCGCATGGTTGTAGGCGACCAGGGCCCGTCTGTCCTTCGACGGGGAGCCCGACCGGTGCAGGTAGTTCGCGGCCCCCATGATGGCGTCGTGCGGATCGTGGATGTCCCCGCCCATCCCGTAGGCCGACCAGGTCGAGGGGATGAACTGCATCGGGCCCTGCGCGCCTGCAGTGCTCGTCGAGCGGACCCGTCCGAACTTCGACTCGACGTACATCACGGCGGCCAGCAGCTCCCAGTCCACGCCGAACCGGCGCTCTGCCTGGCGGAACCAGCGGAGCAACACACCGGCCGGCCTGGGAGGGCCGGTGCGAAAACGGCTCGGCCGGTTGATTGGACGCACGATCGAAAACAGCTCCCCCGCGGCCGTGACATTGGCCACTGCCTCTGCCCGGAACCGCCCCCGCAGCAAGGGAAGGGTTCGTTTTGCCAGAGCCTCGTTCCGGGCGAGGAATCGGTAGATCCGTTGCTGGTACAGGGCTTCGAGTACCACTTCGCCGGGCGCGGTGCCCCTCGAGGGATCTCCCTGCTCCGTCCACGTATCGATCGAACGGTACA
>WNFU01007554.1_pt1 | contig 12822 bp, 8 predicted proteins | sample 5400121 | NCBI WGS metagenome assembly WNFU01 (sample SAMN13153360, study PRJNA577476) | soil metagenome | isolation source: 100 cm soil or saprolite under grassland replicate 1 | place: USA:California | collected 2016-06-15 | reverse complement strand
CCCGGATTCACCTGCTCCACCAACTGCGCCACCTTCACGTCGTAGAACTGCGGGTACCCGCCGTAGGGCTTGGTCTCCACGTTGTTCCACCACATGTACTCCTGCCCCTTGCTGAACAGCCAGGTCGACTTGTCCGCCATCGAACACGTCTGGCAGGCAATACACCGGTTGATGTTGAACACAAACGTAAACTGCCACTTGGGATGCCGCTCCTCGTAGGGATACAGCATCTTGCGGCCTAACTGCCAGTTATAGACTTCCGGCATGTCTGTTCCTCCTCTCGCACCCCTGGTTAGACCTTGATCTTGATGCTCTCCCCCTTGAGCCACTTGAGCATCCACTCGTTCTCCTGGGACGGCGTAAAGCCTGTCCGCACCGGCTCCCACGGCCCCCGCGCGCCAATCCCACCGTCCTCTGCCTTCGACACACGGACCAACGTGGACTTCGGCGTCGTGTTCACCGCGTGGTTGTCCGGCTCGAACCCCCACTTAATCGCATGCACGTGTTTCTTCTTGCACGGCAGGCTATCCAACTGGTGCATCGGCATCAGCCAGCTCCGCGTGATGCTCTGCTGCGCCCCGTACCGGAAGTTGCTCTGATAGCCCGTGTCCGCCGCGATCGCCCGCCCGTCCGGCCGCGTCTCGTGGCCCTTCACCGACTTCGGCGTGGCCACAAACGGCGCGTGCTTCATCATCGTGACTGTGTACGGGAAGGCCGGATTGTACTTGCAGCGGATCATCAGCCGGCTCACCTTGTAGAATGGATCGCTCGGCTTCCACCCGCGGTACGGCCGGTCCGCCGGGTTCGCGTCGACGTAGATGTAGTCGCCGTCGTTGATCCCCCGGTCCTTCGCCGCCTGCGGGTTCACGTGCATCTGGTGCTCGCCGATCCCCGGCGTCCGCTTGTCCATCCGGTACGCGTCGCCGAAGTTGGACTCGTACATCTGGATCCAGTCGTTGACCGACCACTGGCTGTGCACCCGGTGCCGGGTCTTCGGGGTCACGCAGTAGAACTGATACCCCTTCTCCCACAACGGGTTCACGTGCCGCTTGGCCTCGTTCCACGGCAGCTTCGTGTTGCGCACATGGCGGTCGTCATGGTGCATGGCCGTGATCGGAATCCCGTAGTCATCCGGCCGCACGAACGGATTGCTGCTGACGATGACGTTGGGCAGGTACGGCGTGCCCTCCGGGTCCTCCCGGTGCACGATAAAGTTCTCGCCGTACTCGATCGCCTCCGGCTCGATCCGGTAGTTCTCGAACCGCCCGGTCCGCGTCCACATGGGCTTCGATTCGTTGACCGAATCCCAGAACGGCATACGCGGGTAAGTCCGGGTCATCACGAACCAGCCCTTCTCCGCCTGGATCAGCGTCTTCGCGTTGTAACCATACAACGTCGCCGACGCGTCCTGAATGCGCTGCAGGTAGATGTCTACCCGATTCTCGTTCACGAACTTCCAGTGGTCGTTGAACCGCTTATCACCCGTCATCTCCGTCCACTTCGCGGAGACGATGGCGTAACAGTCCAGGTCGTTGCGGGTGTCGTACAAGGGCCTGATCCCGCCCTTCCACACCTGCCACCACGGATTCGACACGGTCGCCGTGCACTCCGGATAGGTGAACTCCATCCAGGAATTGATCGCAAAGGCCGTATCCGCATAGTTCACGCCGGACGTCATCTCCAGGTCCTGGACCGTGATCATCTCCACGTTCGGGTCCACGTTCTTGACCATGTCGTAGTGGTACTTGGAGTTGTTCAGCAAGTTCACGTTGACCGTATATTCGACCTTGGTCGGCGTCGGCATGTGCGTCTTGCCCGTGAAGACCTTGCGCCCGTACTTTGGCGTGTTCACGATCAGCGCCCGGTCCCCATGGTTCCAGTACGCCGGCTCCTCGCCATAGGCGTAGTACTTGACCTTGACCTCCTTGCCGTGCGCGTTCGGATCCACAGTCTGGGCGAAGCAGTCCTCCGCGCCCCAGGCCCCGATGCCAGCCCCGGACCACGGCGTCCCCTGCGGGATCCCCGTCTTGTAGTTGCCGGCCCAGGTGTGCTGCCCGGTCCCGAACTTGCCCATATTACCGGTAACGATCAGGATCATCGCCGCGCCGCGCCCATTCGCTGTGCAGTGGAACCAGTGGGCCACGCCCTCACCGTTATGAATCGCCGCGGGCTTGATGGTCCCGCTGTCGCGCGCCCACCGCACGATCAGGTCCTTCGGCGTATTGGAGATCGCGTAAGTCGTGTCCAAGTCGAAGTCCTGCACGTGGATCTTGTACATCTGGAAGACCGGCATCACGTCCACTTCCTTGCCGTCCAGTAGCTTGACCCGATACGTGCCTTCCAGCGCCGGATCGAGCCCGGCCTTCACCATATGGATGCCGACCTGCTCCCGGTTCATCGGGATCGGCGCTTTCTTCGCCGGGTCCCACACCATGAAGTCGCCCATCCGCTCCCGGTCCGCGTCCTTGATCGCCTGGACCTTAGCCGTGTAGGCCTTGGACAGGTCAGCCAGCTTGTAGTCCTTGATCACATCGCGCGGATCCAGGTACAGGAGCGTGTCCGTGCGGACCAGGATCGGCATGTCCGTGTACTGCTTGCAGAAGTCCGCATCGTACAGGTTCTCATCAAAGAGGATCTTGATGGTCCCCAGGAAGAGCGCCCCATCACCGCCAGGCCGGACCGGTACCCAGTAGTCGGACTTCGTGGCCGGCGGGTTGTACTCCGGACAGATCGCCACGATACGGCCACCGCGCTCCATGCACTCAATGAACCAGTGCGCCTCGGGCATCTTGTGTTCGACGAAGTTCTTGCCCCACTGCGTGTGCAGCTTGCTGAAGCGCTGGTCGCTCAGGTCAATGTCCGACGTTTGCACGCCGCACCAGTATGGGTGCGCGGGGTTCTGATCCCCGTGCCACGTGTAGCTCGACCAGGTCCGGCCGCCCTGCGCCTTGTCCGGCCCCACCTTGCGGATATAGGCGTCCAGCAGGCCCAGCATCGTGGACATGCGCCCGGTGCCGATCTTGCCGATGAGGCCCAGGAGCGCCATGCCTGGCCGATACTTGAAGGTCTTCGTGCCTGCCCCCTTGCACATCTCGATCATCTCCGACGGATAGCCCTGCTCGCGCAGGCGCCGCGCGCCCGCCTCACCCGAATACCGCTCGGCGATCTTGATCTGCGCCTTCGCCATATACGTGGCGATCGTGTCCCAGGACACCCGCAACATGTCGTCTTCGCCGCGGCTGTTGAACCGGTACTTGCTCTTGACATCAGGAGTCAGCTCCGGGCAGCCATCATCCACCCAGGCCTTCCACCCCTTGCGCAGCATCGGACCCTTCAGCCGGTACGGCCCGTACACCCGCCGGTGGAACGTGTACCCTTTCAGACACATGCGCGGGTTATGCGCAAACGTGCCGCGGTTGCCGTAGAGGTCCTCGTACGTCTGGTGATCGTAGTTCTGCTCGACCCGCATCACCACGCCGTTACGCACGAAGGCCCGCACGCGGCACGCGTGCGTGTCGTTCGGCGTGCAGACGTAGGTGAACGACGAGTCGTAGCGGTACTGGTCGTGATAGACACGCTCCCAGGACCGGTCCGGATACTCACCGAGGGGGTTGCCCACCTCGATGACCGGCTGCAGCGCGGTCAAGGCCAGTGCCTTGTCCGCGATCGCGAGCGCTACGATGGTACCCGCGCTCGCTTTCATGAACTGCCGTCTAGTTAAAAACATTGATGACCTCCTCCGTTGAAGGATTCTGCACTTTGAAGATGACCCGCGCCAATCATGAACCAACATGAACCACGATTGGCGCCTACTCCGTACGTGAAAATTCCCACCTCCTTCCCATCAAATTCGCAGCGAACCCATTGAATTCTGAGCATACCTACCGCTCTAGCCCATTTTAAGTAATCAATTCGTGTGCCTATCCACCTGAGTGGGCTACCCTTATACGGTAATATAAGATAACGTTTTGATTTTCTTGTCAAAATAATGGTCGTTCACCTTTACCCGACTCACGACCTACCAAAGAGGATGATCGCGGGTGCAAGTCATCACTTGCGATACATGACGAAACTGACTCGTAACTTCTTATGAAGTCTAAAGAAATTTCCCCTGCAGTGGTTACTTGCAATTCGCAAAACACCCCCAAATCAGACGGCAAGCGGGGTAGTTACGCGGTGATCTTGATCGAAGTAGTTACGAGATCAGGACAAAAGAAGGTTAAGAGAACTCCGTCCCTGGCATACAAAATGTCTTGGACGTCGAAAGAGAGGAGGCCGATCCGGCAAAGAAACAGGAACTAATGCCTAGGGTATAGATTGTACCATGGGTGTCCTCTTTGAGGTAGCGCTTCATGATTTGCTGGAAATGATTGTTTCGCTGCGGCTACAATGCCGTTTCCCCAATGAAGGAGCCCACCTTCCTGAAAGCTATGGTGCAGAAAGCTCAAGCCCGGCGGGTGCTGGAAATCGGTACGTTCGACGGCACCAGCGCCCTGGCGATGGCCGAGATGCTGCCAGACGACGGCACGGTGATCTCCTGCGAGATCAATCCCGGCTTGGCTAGTCTAGCCCGCAAGCGCTTCAGCCGCAGTCCGCACGGCCGTAAGATCGAAGTCCTCGTAGGACCGGCGTTGGAAACATTACGGGGGCTGACAGAACCGTTTGATCTCATTTTTATTGACGCCGACACCGACAACTACGTGCGCTACTATCATCGGACCATGGAACTGTTGGCACCAACAGGGATGCTCCTGCTCGACAATATGCGCGGCATCACCCTTGGCCCGGTGAATCATTCACGCGATCCTGCCGTTGGAGCCATTATGGAACTCGGCCGGGTCATCGCTGACGATACGCGTGTCATCGCCTCCTTTAAGGCTGTCCGTGACGGCGTCCTGGTCATCACCATGGCGCCTGACGACCCGTAGAAGCCTTACCCTTCCCTATTCGGAATCCTTGAGGTAGCGTTTCATGATTTGCTGGAAATGCTGGCGCGGGACCCCGCTGTCCTGGGCCGCGCGCGTAACGTTCCCGCCGTGCGTGGCCAGTTTGTTTTTGATGTACCGAAGCGTGAAGGCTTCCAGCACCTTTTGCTTGGCCTCGGAATAAGGCAAATGCAGGTATTCCTCACCCGGCATCGAAGGAGAACCGGGCTGCTCTCCTGAGACGGACGGAAGGAGCGAGGACAACTCTTTCGACGAGAGGCGCTCGCCCGAACAGAGCATCACGGCCCGCTCAATGACGTTGCGCAGCTCCCGGATGTTGCCCGGCCACTTGTAAGCCACGAGGTCGGTCACCGCTGAGGGATGCAGATCAGTGACGGGTTTTCCGAACTCCCGGGCGAACTGAGTCAGGAAGTGGCGGGCTAACAAGGGAATGTCCTCCGCCCGGTCCCGCAGAGGCGGCACTCGCAAGGTCACGACATTAAGCCGGTAGAAAAGATCCTTGCGAAATTCTCCCCGACTGACACGCTCTTCCAGATTTTGATTGCTCGCTGCGATGAATCGCACGTCGATCTTCTTGGACCGCGTCCCGCCGACCGGGCGCACCTCGCCATCCTCGATCACGCGCAACAGCCTGGCCTGGAGCGACAGCGGCAGGTCAGCGATCTCATCCAAGAACACGCTGCCGCCGTCAGCCAATTCCAGAAGACCCACCTTATCCACGACAGCACCCGTGAAGGACCCCTTGACGTGTCCGAAGAGCTCGCTCTCGATCATTCCTTCTGGGAACCGCGTGCAATCCACCAGTTGATACGGCTGCGCGCGCTCGGGGCTCAGATTGTGAATGGCGCGGGCCAGCAACTCCTTGCCGGTCCCGGTTTCCCCAACGATCAGGACGGTCGAGCGAACGGGAGCCACCTCTTGCACCATCCGCAACAGGGCTTGAAACGCCGGGCTAACGCCGAGCAGGGTCTCGAAGCCCTCCGGCCGAATAGCCATGCGGCGCAGAGCCCAGTTCTGATGCAGGATCTCGGACATGCGCATCGCTCGGTGAATCCTGGCGGCGAGCACTTGGGGATTGAAGGGCTTGGTGATGTAATCGAAGGCGCCGTGTCGAATCGCCTCGACGGCTGTGTCGATCGAGTTGAGGCCGCTGATCATGATGATCGGAATGAATTGGTTGAGTCCCTGCATCCGTTTCAGGAACTCGATGCCGCCGATGCCGGGCATCCGCACGTCGGCCAGGATCAGATGGACCTCTTTCTCATCCAGCACCTTGAGCGCCCCTTCGGCCCGGGCGACGACCGTGAAATCGAACTCCCGGTTTTCGTCGTCACCCAGCTCCTGCTCCAGCGAGCGAAGCAGAATTTCGGCGTCGGCCGCCTCATCGTCCACCAGGAGGATCCGGAACACCTGCTGCTTGCCTTCTTTCAAGATTCCGCCCTTTCGTGCCTCACCGACACCACGGAGAGCTCCCCGTACAGAGGGAGGGTAAAGAAGAACGTGGTCCCCTTTTCTGGCTCCGACTCGACCCACACCCGTCCCTGGTAGAGCTCGATGATCTTTTTGACAATGGCTAGCCCGATTCCGGTTCCTGGCACATCCTTGTGGCCCAGGCGCTCGAAGGGCTCGAAGATCCGCTCCCAGTCAGATGAGGGAATACCGATGCCGTTGTCCCGGACGAACAGCACAGTCTCGTTTGCCCGCTTCACCACACCGATCTCCACATCCGGTGGGCGCCCATCAACGGAGAACTTCAGCGCATTTCGGACCAGATTGTCCAGCACTTGAAAGAGGTGAACGCGGTTGCAGGCCAATTTCGGGAACCAATCCGCCACACGCACGCGCGCCCCCTGCCGTTCGATAAGTCCCTCGCAGCCCTTGACGACGTCACCAGCCACCTCAGCCGGATCGACAGCCGCAACCACTTCGGACACTGTCCCGATGCGGGCTAACTTCAGAACCTCTTCGATCCTGTTCATCAGTTGCTGGCCGGTTTCCCTGATCCAGCCCAGGTAGCGGTCTGCCTGCTCATCAAAGCGCCCTTTGTAATCCATGTGAAGCAGGGAGGCAAGCTCGGCCATCCGCCGGGCCGGGCCCTTCAGGTCGTGCGCCATGTTCACCGCGTAGCGTTCCAATTCCTCCAGACGATTCTGCAAACCCTCGCCCCGTTGCTGGGCGGCCTCGTAGAGGTGCGCGTTCAGGATGGCAATGGCCGCCTGGTCGGCAAACTGCTGCGAGAGACGGACATCCCAGTCCGTGAAGACTCGCTTCTCTCGCGTGGGTGCGAGCGCCAAGACTCCGAAGGCTCCTTTCGGCCCCATCAACGGTACGGCGAGGAGGCTCTTGCCCCCCAAGCGGTCCCGTATTTGCAACACCACTTCGGGTCTGGCCTCCAGATCATCCACGACTTGGGGGCTCCCCGTGGTCAGGGCCTGGAATGAGATCGGCGTTTCCTCACGAATCAAGACTGACCGGCAGAGCAAGTCGTGCCATTGACCCGATGCTGCACCCACCTTCCAGCACCCGATCGTCTCATCCCACAGCAGAACAAGACAGAGATCCACACTGAGCATGCTGCCTGCCGTCTCCACGATCCGTTTCAGCACGCCTTCAAGGCCGTCTGGCCCGATGGTACTGATGTCCTGCCCGATGGCCTGGAAGGCCTCCATCTGGCTGATGTGGCGGGAGATCCGCTCCTGCATTTCCTCCATCATCCTGGCGAGATGACCCAGCTCATCGGTTGAGAAGACCGGGATGCGGGCAACCGGCCGCCCGCTGCCGAACTCCTGCGCTGCTGCCGTCAGTGTCGCGAGAGGACCGGTAATAGTGCGGGCCAGCAAACGGCTGGCCAGCCACCACAGGAACAGGATGCCGATGACGACGCCAACAAGTCCATATTGTGTCAGCAATGCCAAGCGTTCCGCACGCGATCTCCGTTCGCTCAGATGCCGTTTCTCGATGTTCTTGAAATTCTGGAGATCCTCGCGAATCGCGATCAGCGCGTTCGGCCCCTCTCCGGACTCGATGTGCTCCAGTGCGAGTCTTAGGTCACCCAACCTGACCGCGTCGATGAGCCGCTTCTTTCTTTGAAGGAGAGCGCGCACCCTGGCTTCGATCTGGGAGATCCGTTGAAGCTGTTCAGGATCATCCAGCACCATCTGCTTGAGCTTGTTGATGGCGGGATCGAACGCCATTTCGGCAGTATAGAACGGCTCCAAGAATTTCTCCTTGCGAACCAGCACGAACCCTCTGAATCCGTCTTGGATATCCACAGCTATGGAGAGAATCGAACCCGTTTGGACCTGTATTTCCAACAGGCGGTCCACGTCTTCTTGAACAGCCAGCGATTGCCGAAGAGTGTTGAGATACAGCACCATCATCCCGACAACCGGCAGGACGATAAAGGCGAGGATCAAAATGAGCTTCCGATGGACTGACAGACGACTGAACGGCAGGGGAGCGCGCATATAGGCTTACTTGCCCTTGGGGACCTGGTTGATCTCGCACCAGTACTCATGCACGGCACGGGCGACTTCGACCAGGCGTTCGAAGTCGCCGGGCTTGGTGATACAACTGTTGGCTCTCAGCGCGTAGCTCTGGCTCAGGTCTTTGTCGAATTCCGAGGTTGTCAGAACCACAACCGGAATAGCAGCGAGGTCGGGGGTTGGCTTGACCCGGCGCAGGAACTCAAACCCGTCCACCCGCGGCATGTCCAGGTCCAGAACGATCACCGAGGGCAGGTCTTCCGGGTGCCGCTCTCGAAACTTCCCCTGCGCCTGCAGATAGTCCAGCGCCTCCTGGTCGTCGGTGACGGTCACGACCGGACTCTTGATGACCGCTCTTTTAAAGGCCAACTCGATCATCTCGCGATCAAGCGGATCGTCCTCGACAACTAGGATGGGCTTTCGTGGTGTCTCGACCATGATCACTCTGCCCTACAGTTCGTGATTGCAACAGGGCCTGAGCAGGCTCTGAAGCCACATCATACCATCGGGAACATGGGTGGAGGCAATGGGTGCCGCAGTGTGACCGATGAGGGCGTTAAGGAAGGGAAATTTAACCCGCGCGTCAGTCGAAGGACAAACCCTGGTGAAGCTCGTTGAGCAGGTGATTCAGGGCTTGGCATGTAAACCAAAGATTCCCGCGCTTGGTCTGGATATCGAAGCTCAGGGAGATGGTAGTCTGATCACCGAACCACTGGACGCTGGTAAGCACGCGGCGTTCGGCGGCCGGGGCAGGACCATATCGTCCTTCGATCCACTTCAGCAATCGGTCACGCTTCTCCTTCCCTTCGAAAACGTACTGCACGCTTTCCAGTTGCTCACCGACGAAGCGATACCGGATCTTGATGAAGGGGACTTGATCTAACGTGAGGGCCTCGCCGGGATTTTCGTAGACCTTTACCGAGCCGGCGAAATCGGTCCCGCCCAAATCCTCGACTAGCTTGAAGGATTGGTATTGGGCCAGAGGCGCGCCGCATCTGTGCCCATTGATGCCGTCCGGTTCGTCCTTGATCCTGGCGGCTTCGGCCGCAAGACCGAGCGCCAGGACGCCTGCAAGGGCCATGGCGCTTCCGATGAATACTGGTGATCTGCTCATCATGGACTCTGATGTCAAGCGACAAGACGATATACCACAGCAGCGTTCGCGTCAACGCGTGAAGAAGCAGGCCTGATTGAGGGAGAGAGGGCGGGGAATTTTTTTCTATTTACAACAGCGGCCGGGCCTTGTGCCGGTGAGCCATGGATCCTTGAGAGCCCGGGAGGCACAATCCTTCTGGCCGCGCACGACCGCCTTCCAATCCTGGTTCTCAGTCATGACCTCGGCGCCCAGCCCGCCGGAAGGCACGGTCTCGGAATTTCGCGTCCACTCCCACTCGCCCAGCAGATTACGGAGGCCCAGTTCTTTCTTCTGCTGCTCCTTGCAGGCCAACTCCCACTCCTCTGCCCAGCACAGCCGTTTGAAATTGTTGGAGCACATTTTTTCGACCTCAACCCAGTCGCCTCGACGCGTTTCGTTGATCTCGATGCAGAATCCCCCCAACCCCACGATGGAGCTGCCGATCGGCACCATGCCTTCCGGGCAGGACTCCGGTTTCCCCGGAGCAGGCTCCTTATAGACGGGTTCACGCTTTCTTGCCAGGGCGGCGAAGTCAATCTGGGGTTCTATGACCGACAGGGTGGCGGCAGTGGCTCCGATGGGCGTGGAGACCTCGATGGTGACCGAACCCAGCGGGACATTTTGATCCACCTCGATCGGAACCCCGACCGACGTGGCTTTGGGGGCGGTGCCTCCGAATTTAATCCCGTTCTGTTTCGTGGAAAACTTGGCGCCGACCAGGTTCGCGCCTTTGAAGTACACAACCGTCGTCGTGCCGGTCTGAATCGCCGGCGGAGACACCTCCGTGATTCGAGGCTTCATGGTTTCTCGCGTCCCGCGGGTGACGGAAAGGGTGGTGTCCAAGGCGCTGGTTTCGAACATCGACACGATGCCCTCGGCGTCTATCGAATACAACAACCGCCCGGCCTCGTCGTAGAAATCCTGGGGCTTGTCCATGGACGAGGCGGCGAGAGGATGCCCCGTATACATCACAACCCAGAGACACACCCCCAGCACGATAGCCTGTAAAATGCGTGCTGAAGTCACGGACATTCGTTTCCTCTCACTTGCAGCACCGACCCGAATAGACTTCTGCCTTCCAACCCGGAATGATGTGCCTGGCCTGACAGTCCGATTGGCCCAGCAGCACGTTTCGAATATCCTCGATGGCTTCCAGACTGAATGCGATCTGCATGCGGTCCAACGTCCCGGTCCATTCCCAGTCCCCGATCATGTTCTTTAACGGCAGCTTCCCGGCTGCCGCCTGCTCGCACGCCCGCTGCCATTCCGGAACCTGGCACAGACGTTTCCCGCCGACGGCGCAGGCCTTTTCGGCCCTCCGAAAATCCCCGCTGAACGTTTGATCGATCTCTATACAAAAGCCGCCCCGCTCGGCAGCGACCCCTACCATCCCGTCAGGGCACGTCGAGGGAGCAATGGTCGCGACCTTCTGCCTGTCGGCAGCGGCCCGTGCATTGGAGCCGCTTCCGCCGAGTTGGAATTCCTTGATCGTGACGCTAGCCTTCGTGCTGCCGATGGGCGTGGTCACTTCAACCGTGACCACACCAGGCGGAACCGTCGCCGGCACATGGACCGGAAAGTCCAGCGCCTTGGGCTTCGCCGCGTAGGCGCCCACCTCGATTTCGGCCACGCCCATCTTCACAGTCGCGCCGATCAGGTTTTTCCCTTTGAGCTTCAGCACGGTGGAGCCGCCAGCCGGGATTGTCTCAGGTGTGACCTCAGTCACTTGAGGCTTCATCTGCTCTCGGGTCCCTCTGGTCACCGAGAGGGTCAGATCTGTGGGGCTGTTCTCGAACATCGAGACTACCCCATCGTCGTCGATCGTGTAGATCACGCGCCCCGCCTCATCTTTGTAAGATTCTTTTGCGCCTGCGGTTCCTTCGAACCCCAGCAGGACACAGAGAACCACCGTCAAGACGATGCCCCGCTTCTGTCGCATGACTCCGACGCTCCTTGGGCCTCCCTGCCTTTTCCCCTTTATCTTATCTTACCTTCCCAGGGCATGCAAAAGCACGAAGGGCGGGGTCCCCTTTCGAGAACCCCGCCCTTCGCTAGGTTTAAAGGGAGGGGCTACCGGCCTCCCTTCCTACCCATTACAGCCAGGTCACGCGCTCCGCCGGGCGGATGTAGATCGGCTCCTCGACCTGGATCCGCACCACCTCCTTGCCCGACTTGTTGAACGCCAGCACCGTGTCGTTGTACATCTCAAACTTCCGCCCGTGAATCTGGGTCTCAAACACCTTCGGCCCCGGAATCACGTCGTACCGGAAGATGATCTGCTGCGTCGTTCTCCAGAGTTGGAGGACCGCCAGCAGCTCCCGGCTCGGCACAATGTACCGGTCAATCGCGTTGTCCACCCCCGGCCCAAACATCTGCCGGATGTAGCCCCGCGGGGACCACCGCGGCGGGATGTAGAACCCATTGGGCTCCGTCCCCCACTGCGGGTACAGCGGCAACGCCACCTGCTCCACGCGAATCGCGTAGTACAGCGGGTGCCACCGGTCCTCCGCCCACAGGCCATCCTCCCCAATCTTATTGAGGCCCTGCAGCCGGATCTTCCCCACGCACGCCGCCATGCACCGCGTCTCCATCGGCTCGCCCCCCGTCAAGGGGTCTTTGCCTTCCACTCGGGGATAGCACGCAATGCACTTCTCACTCACCCGCGTCGTGCCCCGGTACATCGGCTTCTTGTACGGACACTGCTCCACGCACTTCTTGTACCCCCGGCACCGGTTCTGGTCGATCAGCACGATCCCGTCCTCCGGCCGCTTGTAGATGGCCTTCCGGGGACACGCCGCCAGACACCCCGGATACGTGCAGTGGTTGCAAATCCGCTGCAAGTAGAAGAAGAACGTCTCGTGCTCCGGCAACGACGAGCCTTGGCTCTTCCACGGCTCCGCCGCCGAGAAGCCCGTCTTATCGTTGCCGTCCACGATGGCCCGCATCGACGTCGCCGTGTCCTCGTAGATGTTCACGAACCGCCACTCCTGGTCCGTCGGGATGTACCCGATCGCCGCCTGCCCAATCTTGGCCCCGGCGTCGAAGATCGTGAACCCCTCGAACACCCCGTACGGCGCATGGTGCTTGCGGCCCACCCGGGTGTTCCACACCTGGCCTCCCGGATTCACCTGCTCCACCAACTGCGCCACCTTCACGTCGTAGAACTGCGGGTACCCGCCGTAGGGCTTGGTCTCCACGTTGTTCCACCACATGTACTCCTGCCCCTTGCTGAACAGCCAGGTCGACTTGTCCGCCA
>WNFU01010053.1_pt1 | contig 12823 bp, 15 predicted proteins | sample 5400121 | NCBI WGS metagenome assembly WNFU01 (sample SAMN13153360, study PRJNA577476) | soil metagenome | isolation source: 100 cm soil or saprolite under grassland replicate 1 | place: USA:California | collected 2016-06-15 | reverse complement strand
GATCGAGGGAGCGTGCCGGCACCTGATCGGCGACCGCTTGGACATCAGCGGCGCCCGCTGGGGCCTGGACGGCGCCGAGGCCGTCCTCAAACTCCGCGCGGTGAGGACCAACGGCGACTTCGACCGCTACTGGCACTTCCACCTCGCCCGCGAGAACCACCGCGTCCACACGCCCCGCTCCCAGGATGCATACGACCTCGCAGCCTGATCGCCGCGGTCCCTACAGACGAGCTACACCCGGCCGGGTTCGACGGGGCGCGCTTCGAGGGCGTGGCCATGTTCGGCGTGGCGACCTTCCACGGCAGTGCCTGGTTCCACGAGGCGAGCTTCCGACGCATGGCCTGGTTCAACGAGACGAGCTTCCAGGCCAGCGCCATCTTCAACTTGACGAGCTTCCAGGGTGAGGCCTGGTTCGCTGGGTCCAGCTTCCAGGACGAGCGAGGCCTGGTTCGCTGGAGCGAGCTTCGAGCACCCCACGCAGGTCGGCCCGCTACTCGCAAGGAGGCTCGTCCTCGACAGCGCGGTCTTCCGTGCTCGCGTGCAGCTCGATGCGACGGCAGCGACGCTGTGCGCCCGGCGGGCGCGGTTCCCCGTTGGCGTCCACCTGCGGCTGCGTTACGCCACCGTCGACCTGGACGACGCCAACCTTGCCGCCCCAGCCATCCTCGCCGGCGTCCCATTGCCGTTCCCCGAGCTTGAGGACCAAGAGGACCAAGTCACGCGTGCTTGGCAGCGGCTGCCGCCCGGGCCACGCCAGCAGCGCTGGCGACCTCGGTTGGTTTCCGTGCGGCGCGCGGACGTCGCCGGCCTGCGGCTGGCCGACGTGGACCTGCGCGCGTGCCGGTTCGCGGGCGCGCACAACCTCGACCGGCTGCGCATCGAGGGCGCGCCGCTGTTCGCCCACACCACCGGGTGGTGGCGGGCGCGGCGCAAGACCTTGGCCGAGGAGCAGCACTGGCGCGCCGGCCGCCCCGGCCGCTGGCGCGCGGCCGGCTGGTATCCCCGGGCCTGCCAGCCCCCCGCATCGCGCATGGTCGAAGAACCAGCCGAGGCACCAGTAGTGCTGGAACCGGCGCGGCTGGCGGCGCTGTACCGCGAGCTGCGCAAGGGCCGCGAGGACGCCAAGGACGAGCCCGGCGCCGCCGACTTCTACTACGGCGAGTGCGAGATGCGCCGCCACGACCTTGGCACCCCCAGGGCGGAGCGGCTGGTTATGTGGGCCTACTGGCTGCTGTCCGGGTACGCCCTGCGGGCCTGGCGCGCGCTGGCCGCGCTGGTCGTCGTGGTGGTGCTGGCCGGGGTTGCGCTGGCGTTCTGGGGGTTTCCCGACGCGACGCCGAGCTTCCGCCCTGCTGCCGTCGGCCGCGGCGGGGCGCTGGTCTACCAGCAACAACCCAGCGAGCCAGCGGCCGGGCTCGGGCGGCTACCCGGTGCGATCCGGTTCAGCGCGCGCTCGGCGACCGCGCTGCTGCGCGGGCCGGACCGGGCGCTGACGCCGCTGGGGGAGTGGCTCGAGATCGGCCTGCGGTTCGCGGGGCCGCTGCTGCTGGGGTTGGCGGTGCTGTCGGTACGGGGGCGCGTGCGACGCTGACTGCACGCGGCGGGCGCTCTACCTCGCTTCACTGCGGTCGTGTGTCGCCCCACCAAGCTCGCTGGCCCCCATCTCGGTCGGGGCTTGGCCCGTACGACGTCGCCAGGTAAGGTGAGTAGTTCAGAATCACAACCGTGTGATTTCCAGCTCCGGGAGAACGAGGTGAGCCGACCACCCGAGGACGATCCTTCCCCCACGCGCTTCGAGGTGCTTTTCGCTTCCACGCGCCCGGTGCGGGCACGCGGCGATGACTACTACACGCGCTTCACGCTTCAGGCCTTAGCCTGAATCCACCGCGCCGGAATTCGTGACGGGCTAGGGTGTGGCTGGGCCGGTCGGAGGAGGCTTGTCTGCACGCTGATGGCCTCATGAGGGAGGCCGTGTCGGCAGGTCTGAGGCGATCGTGCGGTCGCAGTCAGCTCGCTGGCCAGCGTCCGGGCAGGCTCACGCGGACCCCTGTGGGTCTGGAGTGGTGCGTTCCAGCGGTGGCGTGGGTCAGGTGGCGTAGGCGATGCAGCGCAGCCGCGCCAGCGCCAGCTCGAACCATGGTGCCCAGGGCCAGCCGACGGGCAGATGCAACCTCCATCGCCTGGCGGAGTGGGTGAGGCGGCCGGGCAGGCTGAACAGGGTGCGGCGCAGTGTCTTGGCCACGACCAGTTCCTGGCGGGTGCCCAGCCCGATGGCGGCGACCCAGCGCAGCAGGTTGTGCGCCAGGGTGGCGATCACCAGCCAGGCGGCATTGGCGGCGAACTTGCCCGAGGGATGATGCCGCAGGCCCACCCCGCCCTTGAGGTCACGGATCGCGAGCTCGACCGTGGCGGCGGTGGTCGGCGTCCAGCTCGACAGTGGTGCCGACCCGGTCGGTGACGAAGGCGTGGTAGCGCCAGTTGGGAAACAGCTCGGCCTGGGCGCCGACCAGGCGGGTGCGGCGCACGACCAGCCGGTCACCCCGATAGCGGGTCTCGGCGAGCTGCGCCAGGCCACCGTCGGGGTAGACGATGTCGACCCAGGCGTCCTGGTCGATCGCCTGGATCGCGGTTCGGATCGGCTTGGTCTGCCGCACGGTGATCGAGTAGCGGAGCTGGTGGCGGCGGCAGGCCCGGATGGTCTTGGCCGACCAGAACCCCGAGTCGGCGCGGATGGTCAGCTCGCCGCTGGCGCCGGCGCGACGCACCCGTGCGGCGAGCTCGTCGACGAACCGGGCGGTGCCGCGGGCGGTGTTGGCCCGCCCGGTCCGCTGCCGGGCGTGCAGGATCTCGCCGGTGTCGGCGCGGCTGGCAACAAGCGGGTGGTAGCCCAGGGTGTGGGTGTAGCCGTAGGCGGCGCCCTGCTTGTGGTAGCCGTGCACCTCGCACACCGTAGAGTCCAGGTCGATGGCCATCGGCCCATCACCGGGTCCGGCACCAGCGGCCCACGCCCTGGTCAGGATCTGCTCGGTGAGCCGGTCGAGCTGGCGGACGTGCCCGAAGGTGAACGAGCGTAGGAAGGTGCCCAGGGTGGAGGGGCCATGACGCGGTGGCCGAGCACCTGGCTGGTGGCGCCGCAGCGCAGCAGGGCGGCGTCGTCGATACAGTCCCCACCCGCGATCATGGTGTGGACCAGGGTCAGCAGCTTGCGGCCGGGATGGGCGGCGCCGGGCCGCTCGCCCAGGTCGATCACCTGGTCGGCGGCCTGCTCGATGCCCAGCCGCTCGGCCAGCGTGGCGGGCAGTAGCAGGCCCGCGTTGGCGACCGCGTGGGTGTCGTCGAAGCAGCTGTCGAGCTGGTCCAGGGTGTGGGAGGATGGCATCGAGAACGTGCCCTTCTGGTCGGGGATACGGCAGCTCTAGGAGGCGCCATTCTCCCAGGTCAGAGGGCCTTTCTCAGAATCCGGACCAGCAGCATTCCATTACCGCAACCCTGGATCGAGGCGAAGATCCCCGCAGGTGGTGGCGATGCGACGGATGCAAGCCGCCGGCATCGACGCGTTCGGCGGCCAGGTGCGCATGCTCGAGCTCGCGGCGCCGGCGTCTCCTGCGCCGGACGAGGTCGTGATCTCGGTGCACGCGGCAGGGGTCGCCAACTGGGACGAGTTCGTCCGGACAGGCGACTGGGACGTCGGCCGCCGACCGCCGCTGGCGCTCGGCGTCGCGGCGGCGGGTGTCGTCGCCGCGGTCGGCGAGGACGTGACGAGCCTGGCACCGGGCGACCAGGTGCTCACCCACCCCGTGCCGCTGCGCCACCAGGGCGCGTGGGCGCAGTGGCTCCTCGCGCCGGCCGCGCTGGTGGCGCGGAAGCCGGCCGTCGTCTCGTGGGAGGCAGCGGCCGCGTTCCCGGTGCCCGCACTCACCGCCGACCAGGCGCTCACCGCGGCCGCACCTGCCCCGGCCGGCCAGTGGGTGCTGGTGCACGGCGCCGGCGGCGTCACCGGCGGACTGACCGTGCAGCTGGCGGTCGCCCAAGGAGCGACCGTGGTCGCGACGGCGGGCCCCTCCAGTGCGGCGCGGGTCCGCGGCTACGGCGCGCGGGTCGTGCTCGACTATCACGATCCGCAGTGGCCGGCCCGCGTGCGGGACGCAGCTCCGGGTGGAGGTGGCGTCGGGGCCGCCGTGAACGCCGCCCCCGGCGGCGCGGCGACCGCGCTGCAGGCCGTGGCGAGCGACGGCCGCCTGGCAACGATCACCGGCGATCCGCCGCCGCCCGAACGAGGGGTGGAGGTCACCGACGTCTACGTCCGAGCCGACGGTGCACGGCTTGCCGCACTGGTCGAGACGCTCGCGCAGGGGCTGCTCTCGCTCCACGTCGCGGCGACACGTCCGCTGGCGCAGGCGGCCACGGCGCTCCAGGACGCCGTCGCCGGGCGCGCCTCGGGCGCGAGTGTCCTCATGCTCCAGCGGAGCCCCTCGTAAGAGGGCCATTTCTGCTGCCGAGGTCGTGCACCTTCTGGATGCGGCGCCCGGCGGCCGCCAAAGGCTTCCGACCTGCCAGGGCAGCCGGAGCGCAAAGACGTTTCGGTGGATCCAGGCTCAGGCACGTGGCTAATGAGGTGGCTGATGATCTAGGTGCACTAGACAGGCTCTACCTTGACGGTCGAGCTTCCTGACCAGCGCTGCCTTACCAGGACGACGCCAAGTTCCCGGCCGCCCCAGGCTACGGATCTGGAGGCCTTGGCCAACGTTGCGTACTTGGATAGAGCAGCCAGCCTGGTTCGGCGCCTACCTAGCGAACGCCTTACGATGCCTGCATGACGACGGAACGCGACCACGGAAGCAGCGAGGTTGAGATGCTCCGGTGTGAGCTGCGGGGCTCGCACCTTTACCCTCACCTTGTGCTGGCGCTTCGAGACATGAGGCAGGCCAATGGCCGCGACCTGACAACAGGCGCCGGCTCTGGCAACGCATCGTGGATCGGCCTTAGCTTGGCCATGGTCGTGCTCGATAGGCTGTCAGGCGACAGCCCCGGAGTAGGCGATCGATGGACGCGCTTGCTGACGGACCACGAGGTCTCAGAAGACGACGCGAAGATCTTGTACGCGCTGCGCTGCTCGCTTCTACATGGCTATGAGCTGCCGAAACCGGACAAGAGCTGTGGCCGGACCGTGTTGCTTACCGATGACCCTGCAGCCTACGCCGTGGACACCTCACGGGATGGTCTTGCACTGGTCAGTGTGCCCGTCTTCTGTGGACGGCTGGTCGAGCGGATCGCGGCCGAGGTGCCAGGCGGCCGAGACGAAGGCCTGGTCAACACTGACTACCGCATCTGAGGCAGCTGAGCACAGAGCCAGCCCTTGCGGAGTGGGCCGGGTGCTAGAAGCCTCGCTAGCTCGGCCAAGGTCCATAGTGAGGATGAGGGCGCTTCTTACGTGAAGGAGCTGCGTTCCTGCAATGACCACCGACGTGTTCATCTCGCACGCCAGCGAAGACAAGGACGCGGTTGCCCGCCCGCTTGCGGAGGAGTTGACCCGCCGAGGTTTCCGCGTCTGGTACGACGAGTACAGCCTGCGGGTCGGTGACAGCCTTCGCGAGAAAATCGACGAGGGCCTGAACGACTGCACCTACGGCCTGGTGGTGGTCAGCCCCTCGTTCATGGCCAAGCCGTGGCCTAACCGTGAGGTCAACGGACTCGTGGCGCTGGAGACCGGGGACGGGCGCAAGCGCATCCTGCCGGTCTGGCACGGCACCAACGCCGCGGAGGTCGCCCAGTGGTCGCCCACGATCGCCGACCTCAAGGCGACCACGACCGACCGCGGGCTTGAGGTCGTGGCCGACGAGATCGCCCGCGCGCTCCGCACGGTGAGCCGCGAGCGGCTGGTCGAGGAGGTGCGCGGCCTGCTGCGAACCGACCGTCAGATCAGGGCGGTCGCCGCTGAGCTCGACGTTCGGCTGTGCGACGACCCCCGGCGTCGGCTGGGCCGGGTGGAGCATTTGGCCAGTGCCGCTGGACACGCACCTGCGCTACCTGAGCAAGATGATGCTGGAACTGGACGCGGTCACCGCTCGCCTCACCGCCTACCAAGTCGACCGTGAGAGCGATCGCGAGCGCAGGGACCTTGAGCAGCTCTCGCGCGACCTGCGGGATACCGCGGAGCGGTACTACAGCGGCACGGTCACGACCTACCGCGCGAGTTCCGGCGAGGTTCTTCCGATCCCAGCGAACCGGGAGGTCGTCTCGCCGGCGCTCGCGGGCACCGAGCCGATCACGTTCGAGAAGTGGCGTCGTCGCGTGCTCGAACGGTTCCGTAGTGTGGCTGACCGTCTCGATGTGCTGGGGGAGCTGGACGACCGGACGGCGTCTTGGCCGGTCTGGTCGTACGAGGCAGCCGGCGCCGTCTACGATGAGGAAGGCATCGCTTCACCGAGGAAATCCCAGGAGCTGTGGGCACCCGACAATCGACCAGTGGAGCTGAACTAAAGTGAGAGTGGATGAATCCCGCCCCGAGCCGGAAGGCGACGAAGGTTCGGCCGTTACCGATCTTAGGTGCCTTGTGACGGCGCCGGCCAAGCTTCAGCTTGGAGGGCTGATTGATCATTTGAATGACCAAGGTTGGCACGCGTACGCGTTCACTGATGTTGCTCCGCTCGGGGGCAAACTGACTGATGCGATCCAGCAAGCGATCGAGTCTGCCGACCTCGTACTCGCGCTTTTTCCCAAGGACTCACCTTCCTTGAGCGTTGCGTTCGAGGTTGGAATGGCGGTCGCCCTCGCCAAGCCGGTGGTGGCAGTCATTCCGCCGGGCACGCTGTCCATGGTTGGTCTCGAAGCGGCGCTGGTCGTTCAAGCCGACCCAGACAACTATGGAGCAATCAGCTATTCGTTGTCACGGATTGCTGGTCGAACACGTTCCCAGTCTCCCTCACGGTCGGTGGCTGCGTTCGATCATCCGCTTGGACCAAACGGGCGTGTGTTGCTGGCGAGTGCAGAGAAGATTGTCAAGTATCAAGCCGACCGCAGTGCGATTGATTTAGAACGTGATGTGGTTGAGCTGCTGATTCAGGCAATCGAAGAAAGTGGAGCCGCAGCGGTGGTTGCGGCCGGTAGGGATCGCGGGTACGACATTGGTGTATGGTCCGACGACCTTGACGCGCTTGGCGGCAATCCACTCCTGATTGAAGTCAAGAAGACACTGCATGCCGATAGCGTTCGACAGAGCCTTTCCGCCTTACATCAGTCGCCGACGGCTCGAATGGCTCTCATCGTCTACCTAACCCCCCCATCCGGGCCAATCCCAGGACTGAACTTCCCCGTCCTAGCAATCGGTCTTGTCGACCTGATAGCACAGATGCAGAGTGAGAGCTTTGCTGGCGTGGTTAGAGATCTAAGGAATAAAGGCGTCCACGGGATCTCGTAACGATGCCAGAGATTGATCGCGGCCATGTCATGAAGCTGCTTGATGATGGTGACAACGCTGACTCGAATGCCGCTAAGGGCCGTGCCCTTGAGGACTTGATTGTCTATGTCTTCAGTCTTGTGCCAGGCATTGCGCTCGTTGCTCGGAATGAGGTGAACGCGTTCGAGGCGGAGGAGATTGACGTAGCTTTCTGGAATGAAGGAGATGATGCAGGGCTCCGTCAATTCGATCATCTGATCCTTGTGGAGTGTAAGAACTGGTCAACTGCGGTTGGGTACCCTGAATTGGCTATATTCCATGAAAAGCTTCGGAGTCGAGGCAGGCCATTAGGAATCCTTGTAGCGACACATGGAATTACAGGCGACCCGCATGGGTTGACGAATGCCCATAGTGTGCTAGCTCAAGCGCTTATGGAGCACCGAGAGATACTCGTAATGACCAGATACGAGATCGAGCGCCTGGATCACACGGACCAGCTTGTCCGACTGTTGAAACTGAAGCGTGCGCAACTTGCTGTGTCCGGGACGATTTACTTGCAGTAGTGAACGCTCCGAGATAGAAGCAATGACTTGACGCGGCACGTAGTCGGTGACGACGACCGTGCGGGTCAGCCATGCCTGCTCGAACTCGGCGTACAGCGGCTTGAACACCGCTTCGTCCAGCCGGTAGGCGCCGGTGGCCGCCACGAGACGGTTGAAGAACCAGTGCAACGTCCTGAACAGGTCGCGGCGTCGTCGGCTGTACGCGGGGCCGACGAGGGTGTCCATCCAGCCGTCGAGGTCGCTGTCGGCGCGGATCGTCTGGCGCAGCTGGTCCATGGCCGGAACCTGGTCGTGGCGCAAGCGTGCGCTGCCAACCCGCGGCGACGTCCACTGTAAGCGCGTGGCAGGCCCGAACCGCTCCTGGCCTTGGCGTTGCCACCGTGCCGGATCCTGCACCCGGCTGATGGCCGGCACCGGCTCAAGCTGCGGCACCGGTCGAGGACCTCCTCAGCGAGTGCCCGCACCAGCTCGGCGAAGGAGCGGCTTTCCGGGGACGTGCTGATCTTCTGTCACCCGCGCAGCATGCCGAGGATATCAGCAGGATGTCTGGGCATTCTCCGTGGCGCCGTATCCTGCGGCCCGCCGGCGCGGTGAGGGGAGCGAGCTGGTCCTTCTCCTGGTCAATCCACCGCTGTCATGCCCATGGTCAGGACTCCGCTCGACAGACGAGCCCGCCGACGTGAGCTGCGAGGACGGCATTCAGCGGCACCTGCCGGATGGTCGCTTACGACCCATATCGAGCGCCCAGCCTCGGTCGGGCAGCCCAGGCCGAGTCCGGGTCCATAAGGTGGAGTCGCTTGAGGTCATCGATTAGGCTGCGGCGCTCCCACAGCTGGTCAACCAGGACGTCTGAAGGAGGCAACGGTGAGTGCCGAAGGTGTGAGAGCGACCGTACAGACGTTCGCAGTTGTTGCCGGTTCACTCTCCCTGGTCGTTGCGACGATCGCATACCTTCTGTCTCGCAAGGGCCTGCAGTTTGACGTGATGATTTCCTGCATCGGACGATTTCAGGATCTGCTGCCACGTCTAGCCGGCGCCGAGGCAGCTGAGCACGACGTGCGTCGATACTTGGATCTGTGCAATGAGGAGCTGTTCTATTTTCAGCACAGCTATCTGAGCAAGGAAGTGGCCCTAGAATGGATCGATGGCATGGTAGGACTTCTACCTCTCCTTAATGAGGCGACGAAGTCTCCATGGGACGGTCAACCCTATCTCGAGACCAGCGACAAGCTGATCCATCAATTTCCGCGAGTTGAGCACGCATTCTCAGCGTCCACGTCTCCTGATTTGACCACAAGGGAAGCCCGTAGAAGGTACGTCGAGCAAGTCCTCAATCGGGTTCAGCACTACCGCTACTAATCTGTCCCGCCCGCTTCGGTGCTAGGTATGTGAAGAGGACGGGCTCGTCGGCTGCGACTCCTGTCGGCCGCGCGTGGTTCCTACGTGACCGGCCTGCGGCCGTCCTTGCCCGGCCGCTACGACCGCGGGCCCGGGCCAGCGGCCGGCCCCAGCGGCGTGGAGGCCAGTGCCGCCCGGCCGCGACAGATAGCGATCTCGCAGGGGGGTCGACCCTCACCTCCCAGCGTCGCCTGACCGACCGCCACGGCCCGGCCATCGCCGCTCGACCCTATAGATGGCATGTGAGCGGGACCCCCTCCGCTCGGTGCGGCACGCTGGCCGCATCGGGTCGCAAGTGCGGGAGCCAGAGGAGGTCCCGATGGCCATCGTAGGAGGCCTCGACATCCACCGCCGCCAGATCACCTACGACTGGATCGACGCCGACAGCGGCGAGACCTGCCGCGGGCAGCTCAGCCCGGCCGCGCGCGTGGAGCTGCGCGCCTGGCTGGCTCGGTTCACAGGCCAGCAGGCGGACTTCGCCGTAGGGGCCACCACCGGCCGGCGGTTCGTCGCCGAGGAGTTGGGGCGCGCCGGGTTCCGCGCGCACCTGGCCGAGCCGGCCGACACCCGGGCGTTACGCGGCCCCAAGCGGCGCGCCAAGACCGACCGCACCGACGCCCGCCACCTGCGGGAGCTGCTGCGCGCCGGCACGCTGCCCGAGTCGTGGATGCCACCGGCGCACATCGCCGACGCGCGTACCCAGGTCCGGCTGCGCCGTGCCCTGGTCGGCGAGCGCACTGGCTGGTACCAGCGCATCCACGCGATCTTGTTCCACCACGGGCTGCCCGACCGCTCCGGGCTGCTCACCGCCGACGGGCGGGCATGGCTGGCCCGGGTCGAGCTGCCCCCAGTCGCCCGCCAGGCGGTCGACCTGGCGCTGCGGATGATCGACCAGCTCGAGGTCGAACTGGACCTGCTCGACACCCAGTTGGCCCGCATCGCGCGGGGCCAGCCAGGCTGCCAAGCGCTCCAGCGGCGCTATGGGGTCGGCTGGCTGACCGCGGTGGCGATCTGGGCCGAGTTCGGCGACGTGCGCCGCTTCGCCAACTCCCGCCAGGCGGTCCGCTTCACCGGCCTGGACGTCACCATCCGGAGTCCGACGGCAAGCGCGCCCGCGGCCACCTCGCCCGCCAGGGCGCCCCGGTGCTGCGCTGGGCACTGCACGAGGCGGCCATGTGCGCCTCGCGCCCTGGCTCCCCCGACCACGCCTACTACCTCGAGGTCAAACAGCGGCTGGGCGGCAAGCGCGCCGCGCTGTCGGTGGCCCGCAAGCTCGCCCGCGAGGCCTACCACACCCTACGCGAGCTCGGCGACCAGGCGCTGGTCCCTGCCGAACTCCCAACCGCCGCCTGAACTGGCCACCATCGCGCGCACCTGGGCGCCTCCATCGTTGATGGGTGTAGCTCGTCTGTAGGGACCGAAGTGCCAGTAGCGGTCGAAGTCGCCGTTGGTCCTCACCGCGCGGAGTTTGAGGACGGCCTCGGCGCCGTCCAGGCCCCAGCGGGCGCCGCTGATGTCCAAGCGGTCGCCGATCAGGTGCCGGCACGCTCCCTCGATCACCCCGGTGGCGATCGGCCAGCCGGCGGCCAGCGCAGCGGCGTAGTCGAGGAACTCTTGCTTGGCCGTCTCCACAAGTACTCCAGGACGTGGATGAGGTCGATGAGGATGTGGACGGCCACGCCGCGGCGGGCCGCTTCGGCGCGGACCAGGTCCAGTTGGTGGCGGGCGCCGTCGACGAGCACCACCCAGGTGCGGCGGTGGGTCGGGTCGCGGTGGGTGGCCTGGTCGAACACCGTCGCGATGACCTGCTCGCTGCTGGCGGTGACCGAGCCGGTCAGCCACTTCGCTCGGGCGTTCGGGCCGACCCTGCGGGTGCGTTCGCCGCTGCGGGCCCCCGCCGCGGGCACGGCGATGACGTCGTGGGCTCGGCGGGGGGCCGGCTCGGCGTCGTAGACCACCCCGAGGGTGGCCATCCGTTTCCGTGCGGGTTTCTCGCCGCTGGCCAGCCGGGTGCGATAGGGGCCCGGCCCTTTCGCCTCGGCCGCCTGCCGGGTCGCCTCGCGCAGCGCCTCGGGGCGCATCACCACGCCCTTGCCGTCCACCGACAGCACCAGCACGGTGGCGTCGGTGCACGGCTGGGGCACCACGGCGCGGTAGAACGCGTCGATGTCGGCCGCGGCGGCGACGGTCAGCTGCTCGACCTGCCGCTTGCCGGCTACCCGCCCGCAACGGCGACCGATCGCCTCGGTGGCCGCGTCGAACGAGCCGCGCACCGCCTCCAGGGCGGCCAGACGCCGCAGCCCGTGGCTGTGCCGCAGCCGCGGCAGCCGCAGGGCCGCATCGGCCGGGTAGATGTTGACCCGGCCCTGGGCGCGCCAGGCACACCGGCGCACCGTCACCGTCCCGAAGATGCTGGCCAGCTGACGTCCGTGACCGGTCTCGACCGCGCGGCGGGTGACGCCGTCGGCGCCGGTCACCGGTGCCGGACACACGCGCACCGCCCGCTCCTCGCGGACCTGGCGCAGGTCGAGGTGGTCCTGGAGCAACTGCCGCAGCAGCTCCCGACCCCGCAGCTCCAGCAGGTCCTCCAGCTCGGCGTGATCCAGCCTGCCGGCCCCTTCGGCGCCCAGCTCCAACGCCAGGGCATCGAACGCGGAGCGGGAAGCGGCGAACGGATCGGTGGCGGCTTCTGCGGCGCAGGGTTGCATCGGCGCTTCTCCGTTGCGGTTGGGGGAGTTGACGCTGCCAACCTACGGCGAACCGCTGGCCACCTATCTATGCGGACTCGACCGTCTGGGTGCGGCGGGTGAACAGGCCCGCTACTGGCTCGGCCAGCCAGCCGCGCCGCACCAGGCGCTTGAGCTTCAAGCGCAATCCCTCGACGCTGCGGGGCTCGCCGCCCAGGCCCAGCGCAGCGGCGATCTGCTTGGCACGCAGCGGCTGCCCGGCATCCGCCAGGACTTCCAGCACGTCACGGTAGGCCACCGGCAGCACCACCTCGGCCACCCCCGCCTGCCACTGGGGCACCGTGACCGCTCCGACACGCGCAGCCGCCGCAGGGGCCGTGTCCAGCCCAGCGCGTGCGATCGGGCCGTCGATGCGCAACGCGGCCCGAACCACAGCGTCGCCGTCCTGCTCGACACCGCCCGGCCCCACCTCGGCCGCTTCGAGCGCCCCAGACCCGTGTTCGTCAAGGCCGCCAAGGATCTCCAGGACGGTCTGCCGAGTAATCCCCAGCCGGGAGAGCAGTTCCTCCTCGCCGGCCAACTGCTCGGTCAGGGCGGCAATCCGTGCCCGCAACGCCTCCGCCCGGCCACGGGCCGCGGCTTCCCGCGCTTCCAGCTCTGCCATCAACGAACCCAACGTCGTTCCCTTCCGTCACCGCACGGTACGTGACGGTCATCCTCTCACGCAGCCATACCTGCAACTTCCCAGCTCAACAGGTCCCTACGAACGAACCACACCC
>WNFU01008718.1_pt1 | contig 12826 bp, 14 predicted proteins | sample 5400121 | NCBI WGS metagenome assembly WNFU01 (sample SAMN13153360, study PRJNA577476) | soil metagenome | isolation source: 100 cm soil or saprolite under grassland replicate 1 | place: USA:California | collected 2016-06-15 | reverse complement strand
GCCAATGGCCTCGACGAGCTGCGGCGCCGCTCCCGGGCCGCCCTTGTGGCCCGGGATATGGAAGCGCGCCGGCTCGCGCCTGGCGTACTCGAGCAGGGCTTCGAGGTACGGCGCCCGGCTCTGATCGGCGGCCGCGTCCCTGCGACCGTCGCTCAAGCGGCCGCCCGCCGCAGCGCTCGCTTCGTGGCCCGGAGCGAGCGCAGCTGGTGCGGATCGCTAACCGCCAGCCACTTGACGCGCTTGCCGCCGATCCCGACGAACAGCCTGCGCCCGGGCTTGCGCCGCGCCTCGAACACGCCGACGCCCCCGGCTCGGAAGCGACGCCGCAGGTGAAGGCGCCGGATCGCGTGGCGCCGCCCCGTCCCCGCGCGCACTCCCTTCACGGTGTGGCCGAGCACGGTGGTGAGGATAAGGGCCGCCGCCGGCGGGCTGTGGGGGCGGTAGGCGATCCGAAGCTCGGCGTCCCCGATCACGCACCAACGGTCGGTCCCGTCCTTTTGCGAGTGCGGCTCGCCGAGCAGCCCGAGCACCTGCTCGCGGGTCATCCCGAGGCTGACGGCGCCGACCTGGCGCCCGTGCAGCTCCCCACCCGGCGCGATGCAGTTGCCGAACACCGGCTGGCCCGCGTACACGCCGCCGGCAGCCGCCTTCGCTACGCAGTCGGGCTCGGGCGCGGTCTCCATCAGCACGATCACGCCACCGCCGCCGGCCTCGGTGAAGAACGGCTTGTACTGGGGCGGTGCGTAGTCGTAGCCGCTCGCCGGCTGGCCGCCGATCCGGAAGTTGTCGACCGCGACGCCGCCGATCCCCATCGCCTTGTCGAAGAAGTAGTTGCCGTCCCAGTGCCACAGCTCCGGGGGCTGGCCCTGGACCAGCGAGCCCGTCCAGTGATCGCGCTGGAAGTAGAAGCACTTCGGCGCCGCCGCAGCGACGCGGGTCGGCTCGTTGGCGAGGAAGTCGATCAGGCCCGCGTCGGGCAGGAGGTTCTGCTGCGTCTTGTCGAACTCGACGCAGAACGGATCGGCGCCGGGGTCGGGGAAGTCGGTCCCGGTGCCGACGTTCTGGATCTCGCAGTTGAAGGGGTTGGTGCCGTCCCACGGCCCGACGACCTGGGTCTGCTGGGCGCCGGCCGCAGAGCACGCCCACAGCCCCGCCGCGAGCGAGAGGACCGCGGCGAGCGCCGCTCGCCCGCGCCTGCCGCTCACCTCGCTCCGTCTCATCGTCCCCTCAATCGAGACGTTACCGGGGAGATGTCCGAACCGCCACCCGGAACCACCGCTCGGTGGTACGTTGACGGCCTCCGATGGAGGAGAGGGGAGCTCCGGGCGACGCAATCCGCAACGACCTCGCGGAGGAGTTGTCGCGGCGCCAGTTCCTGGGCCGCGCGGGCGCCCTGGGCCTCGGTGCCGTCGTGGTCTCGGCCCTCCCGGCGGCTGCCCGCCTTGCGACCCCCGACGCCGCGAAGGCCCAGCTGCCCCTCGGCGATCTCGCCGACGGGACGCTTCAGGCGTTCTTCGACACGATCATCCCGGGGCGACCGGCGAGCGTGACCGAGCTCGGCAACGCGATCCATCCCCAGGCGATCGCCGGGGTCGACCCCGAGCCCGGGGCCGTCGAGACAGACGCCCTGCTGCTCGCCCACAACACAAAGATCGGCTTCGACGCGCTCGAGGCAGCGTTTCTCACCGATCTCGAGCTGCGCTCGCTGTCGATCGCGGGCGGGCAGTTCCTCGATCTCGACTACGAGGCGCGCGAGCGCGTCGGCCTCGTCGGGCTCGACTTCGGAAATCCCGGGCGTCAGGTCTGGGAGGCCGCCGCCGCCGTGCCCTTCACCGCGTTCTGCGCCGCTGCCAACGTTCCCAACGCCACGGCCGCGACATCGCTGGGCTACGCGGTCATGGGCCATCCCGGGACCGCCCCGCACGGCTACAAGAGCTTCTCCTACAAGCGGCGGCTAAACAGGGGTCGCACGAAGGGCGGCAGCCTCCCGTGACCGGCAACGCCAACGCAGTTATCTGATGGCCGAGCGAGTCGACGTCTGCATCGTGGGCTCTGGCTTCGGCGGCTCGATCGCGGCGTGGCGGCTCGCCGAGCTCTACCGGGCCGCGGAGACCAACGCCAGCGTCGTGGTGCTGGAGCGCGGCCTGCGCAAGGGCCACACCGACTTTCGCCAGTCGATGGACGTCGACCACCTGTCCGACATCTACGCGCTGGTCCAGGGCCAGGGCGCCCAGATCGTGCTCGCGAACCTGGTCGGCGGCGGCTCCAACCTCTATCTCGCCGCATCGCTGCGCTCGCCGAGCGAGACCTTCGAGCGCACCGACGTGCATCCCAACGACGGGCCGCGGCGCCGCCTGTGGCCTGCGGCGATCAGCCGCAGGACGCTCGACCCCTACTACCGCCGCGCCGAGCGTGGCCTGCGCGTCACCCAGGGGGGATGGAGGGAGGTCTCGAAGTCGGGCGGGATCTGGGCCGCCATGCTGCGCAAGGCCGGCTACACCTGCGACCGGGTGCCGCTGGCGATCAACCCCGAGCGCTGCGTCGACGCGAAGTGGTGCTACACGGGCTGCATCTTCGGCGCCAAGAACTCGCTGATCACCAACTACCTGGCCTCGGCCGAGCGCGCCGGCGTCCAGGTGCGCCCGCTAGTCCAGGTAAACGACTTCTCGCAGTCGAGCGCCACGCCGTATCGCTGGATCGTCCATGGCCAGCAGATCGACCCCGCCACCAAGCAGCCGGCCGGTGCGATCGACGACATCGAGTGCAAGGTGCTGATCCTCTCCGGGGGAGCGATGGGGACGCCGCCGATCATGATGCGCTCGCGCCAGAACGGAGCGCTGCCCAACGTCTCGGCGCACCTCGGCAGGCACCTGGGGGTCAACGGCGACCATGTCGCGGCGATCGAGATCAACCCCGACAAGGTGCGCAGCTACCTGCGCCTGCCCCGCTACGGCCAGTTCTACAAGGGCAAGCCGATCACGACGATGACCTACGACTTCTGGGTCGGAAAGCGCGGCAACGAGCACGACGGGACGCGCTTCAACCTCCAGGAGATCCTGCTCTCCCAGCTCACCAACTTCCTCTACGACGACGGGCGCGGAAACGGCGAGGAGCCGTCCTGGTGGGGGCGCGAGAAGAAGCAGGCCACCTCGACGTGGAGCGACCGGATCGAGATCCTGGCGATGGTCGAGGACACCCACGACGGCGAGTTCTTCCTGCCTCCCCCGGAAGGCGGAGGCCACATCCAGCCCAACGCGGGGCCGGTCGGGGTTGGGCTGTTCGGCTACGAGCTATCGGAGCAGTCGGCGCGGATCCGCGAGGTCGCCGACGCGGCGATCCGCGAGATCGCGGGTCGCGGCGGCCTCGGCAGGTTCATGAAGTTCACCGAGAGCGCCGGCGTGTACGCGTCGCACCCGCTGGGGGGCTGCCGGATGGCCGACGACATCGGATTCGGAGTCGTAAACGACGCCTGCGAGGTCCACAGCTACCCCGGCCTGTTCTGCATGGACTCCTCGGCGATCCCGACCAGCCTCGGGGTCAACCCGTCGCTGACTATCTCGGCGGTGTGCGAGCGCGCGGCCGCGAATCTCGTCGCTCGGGGACCGGATTTCGGCCTCCCCGAGCCCCCGCACCCCTTAATCCACCAACGCCCCCAGGAGATCGTCGGCGACCACGTCAACCCGGCTTGAGCCCGGTGCTAGCCTTGCCAGCGTCGGCGAATGAGCGACGACGACCAGCCCCCGAGTCCCAGGCCACATAGTCGCAGGGAGGAGCCGCGCCCGTGAGCGTGCTGCTGCTCGGCATCCTGCTGCTTCTGGTCGCGCTGAACGGCGTCTTCGTCGCCGCCGAGTTCGCGCTCGTGCGCTCGCGACGCTCCCGGGTCGAGTCGCTCGCCAAGGAGGACACCGCGGGAGCGCGCCGGGTGCTCGATCAGATCGAGAGCATGGACGAGTACCTGTCGGCATGCCAGGTCGGCATCACCATGGCCTCGATCGGGATCGGCTTCCTCGGCGAGCCGGCGATCGAGGATCTGATCGAGCCCGGGTTCGGGGGGATCTCGTGGCTGTCGCACGGGGTGGCGACCGGTATCTCGTTCGGCCTCGCCTTCACGCTCGCCACCTCGCTGCACATCAGCGTCGGCGAGCAGGTCCCGAAGATGCTCGCTATCGACAGGGCAGAGGCGATCGCGCGGGCCCTGTCGCGCCCGCTCAGGTGGTTCAAGTCGGCGACCGCTCCTTTCACCCTCGGGCTGACCCGGATCTCGAATGCGGTGGTGCGGCTGTTCGGGGTCGATCCGAGCGAGCTCGAGCAGGAGCACACCTCGGAGGACCTCAAGGCGATCATCGACCAGTCTCGGATGGAGGGCCAGCTCGATCCCGGAGAGGCGGGGATGCTGTCCGGGGTCTTCCACCTCCACGAGCAGGAGGCGCGCGAGGTCATGACCCCGATCCCCGCGGTCGTCACCGTGGATGCCGAGGAGTCGGTCGAGACTGCGCTGCGACGCTGCGTGTCGTCCGGCCACACCCGGCTCGTCGTGATCGAGGACGACAACCCCGACCGGGTACGGGGGATCGTCCACAACAACGCGCTGGCCCGCCTGCTGATGAACACCGGGCCCGAGGCTTCAATCGAGGAGGCGGTCCACGACGCCTGGATCGTCCCCGAGACCAAGCCGCTCGACGACCTGCTGGCCGAGCTGCAGCGCCAGCGCAGCTACATGGGCGTGGTCGTCGACGAGTACGGGCGCACCGTCGGGATCGTCACCGTGGAGGACATCCTCGAGGAGGTCGTCGGGGAGATCGAGGACGAGACCGACCCCCGCACCACGGCGGTGCGGCGACTCGGAGACGGCGACTGGTACGTGCGTGGACACGTCCCGCTTGGGGATCTCGCCGACGTCGGGATCAAGCTCCCGGTCGACACCGACGCCTACAACTCGGTCGGGGGATACGTCTTCGGCCAGATCGGGCGACTGCCGAAGCGGGGCGACACGATCAGCGCCGACGCCTACACGATCCGGGTCGAGTCGGTGCGCGAGAACCGGATCGTCGCCGTCCGGATCCACCCTCCCGCCGAGACGGCCGGCGCAGCGCAGGGCACCGAGTCGGGCTGACGCATTTGCGAAGCTGCATCGTGGGTGATTCGCGCCCGCGGGCTTCCGTCCGCGATCGTCTTTAGCGTGCGGTCATCCGTTGGCCCGACCGAGGAGAGGGCGATGTGGGTCGTCAGGCTCACCGATAAGCAGCTCGAGGTCCTGAGGGCGCTGCTTCGCGCCCAGGAGCATCTCGGACCGGCGCTGCAGCGCTCGCTCCAGGCGCTCGATCTGGCACGCTGGGACGAGCTTCCGGAGGCCGAGCTGCCGTGGGCCAAGGTCGCCGACGCCGCCCGCCGCCAGGGAGTCTCCGAGGCCGACGTGGTGTGGGACATGTGCGGCAGCCGCAGCGAGCCTGCGACGCCGGTCGTCAAGCGGCGACCGCGGCGCAAGGGCAAGGCCGCCAGCCGCAAGCCTTCGCGCTAGCGCAAGGCTTCGCGCTAGCTCTCCTCGCCCTGCGGGTAGTCGTAGAACCCCGCACCGGTCTTGCGGCCGAGCCTGCCGTTCTCGACCAGGGAGCGCAGCAGCCTGGGCGGCTCGTGCGCCCGCAGGTCGGACTCGCCGTACAGCTCCTCGCCGATCGCCAGCGCGACGTCGAGACCCACGAAGTCGAGCAGCTCCAGTGGCCCCATGGGGTGCCCTGCGCCGAGCGTCATGCAGGCATCGACGGCGGCGGGCTTCATTGCGGGCCCCTCCAGCAGGCGCACGGCGTCGAACAGGAAGGGAAACAGCAGCCGGTTGACCACGAAGCCCGCCTGGTCGGGGACCTCAACGGGCCGCTTGCCGAGCGCCTCGCACCACGCATGAGCCCGCTCGCGGGTCGCGGCGGGAGTGTCCGGCTGAAAGCACAGCTCGACGAGCTTCATCCGGGGCACGGGGTTGAAGACGTGGAGGCCGAAGAGCCGCTCCGCGACGCCGCTCATCGCCGCGATCTCGGAGATCCGCAGGGAGGAGGTCGTGGTGGCGAGGTCCGCGTCGGGCGAGATGCGGCCCAGGTCGGCAAGCAGATCGGCCTTCGTCTGGAGGTCCTCGACGATCGATTCCACGATCAGCTCCGAGCCCTCGAGTCCAGCGGAGTCGGTCGTCGCCGAGATTCGCTCCGGGGCGCCCTCGGGAAACTTCGACGCCGCCTCGCGCGCGTCGTCCTCGGCGCGCTGGGCCGACTCGTCGCTGCGAGCGAGCAGCCGCACCTCGCCGAGCGTGCTCGCGCATGCGGCGAGCCCGCATGCGATCACGCCGCTTCCGGCGATCACCGGGCGCGAGTATCCCTCCGGGCTCACCGCGGGGCTTGTATCACGCTGGGCGGCCCCCGACCGCTCCACGCTCATCCGGCCGGTGTTAGCTTGGGCGTGGAGATGCGGGAGGGCCTCGAGTGATGGCGGGACGCCGCGCCCTCGCGCTCGCCGCGTCGGCGAGCGCCGTTGCCTTGCTCGCGACCGGGTTGGCGCTCGCCGCGACCGGGGAGATCGTGCCCCAGGAGTGCATCGACGACAACGACCCGCCGGCCGGTGATACCTGTGCCCACGGGGCCGACGGGCTCGCCGGCGTGGTCGCCGGGGCCGCGAGCCCCGACGGGCATTCGTACTACGCGGTGTCGGTGACCGACGACTCCGTCGCACAGTTCGTCCGAAGCCCGAGCGGAGCGCTGACTCCGCAGGGCTGCATCAAGGACGACGACAGTGGAACGGACGCGTGCCAGACGAGCGCCGGCGGGCTCGACGGCGCCTTCTCGGTCGCCATCAGCCCCGATGGGCGTTCGGTCTACGTGGCCTCATTCGACGACGACGCGATCGCGCGCTTCGACCGCGATCCGGACACGGGCTCGCTCTCGCCGCAGGGATGCGTCGATGACGGCGACGCCGGCCAGGGCCCTGACTCCTGCGGCCAGACCGCCGACGGGCTCGACGGCGTCGTCTCGGTCGCCGTGAGCGGGGACGGGAAGTCCGTCTACGCGGCGTCGCTCAACGACGACGCCCTCGTGCGCTTCGACCGCAATCCCGACACCGGTGTCCTGACTCCGCTGGGCTGCGTCGACGACAACGACAGCGGCGTCGACAACTGCTCGGAGAGCGTCGACGGCCTCGACGGCGCGCGATCGGTCGCGGTCAGTCGTGACGCCAAGTCGGTCTACGTGGCATCGGGGTCCGACGATGCGGTGACACGCTTCATGCGCGACCCGCAGAGCGGGCGCCTCGCGCCGCAGGGGTGCATCGACGACAACGACGCGGGCCCGGATAGCTGCTCACAGAGCGCGGACGGGCTCGACGGTGCTCGCGCCGTAGCCGTCAGCCCCGACGACGAGTCGGTCTACGTCAGCTCCCAGATCGACGACGCCGTGGTGCGGTTCGACCGCGACCCGGACGACGGCGGGCTTACGGCGCAGGGATGCATCGACGACAACGACAGCGGCGCGGACGCATGCGCACAGAGCGCCGATGGCCTGGACGGGGCCTTCTCGCTGGCGCTGAGCCCCGACGGACTGTCGGTCTACGCGGCGGCGATCGATGACGACGCCGTGGTGCGCTTCGACCGCAACCCCGAGACCGGGGGGCTGACCCCGCAGGGCTGCATCGACGACAACGACCCGCCCGACGGCCCTGACGCGTGCGCCCAGAGCACCGACGGGCTGAACGGTGCGCTCGGGGTGGCCCCGAGCGCGGGCACGACCTCGCTCTACGTCGAGTCGATCTACGACGAGGCCGTGGTGTGGTTCGTTCGCGAGGACGAGGCCCCCCCGGAGACGACGATCACCGCCGGCCCGCCCGGCAAGACCAAGAAGCGCAAGGCGCGCTTCGAGTTCGTCTCGAACGAGCCCTTCTCGACCTTTGAGTGCAAGCTCGACAAGCGCGGCTTCAAGCCCTGCCCCTCGCCGCGCCGGTACCGCAAGTCCCTGCTGCGGCCGCGCGAGCACACGTTCCGCGTCCGGGCGCTCGACGAGCCTGGCAACACCGACCCCACGCCGGCGAAGTTCAAATGGAAGGTCAAGAGCTGACCCTGCGACCGGCCTCATCTGCGCCAGCTCCTGGCTGACTGACCAGTCAACCCATCGGGTATGCTCAATTCGAGTCGGGCGCGAGCTGAATCAGGACGTCCGTCGAGCTACTTAGGAGGGCCTCAAATGGCGAGCAACGGCAACTTCCAGGGCCGTGAGGTAGTGATCGTCGAGGCCGCGCGCATACCGATCGGCCGCGGCCACGAGGAGAAGGGCTACTACAAGGACGTCCACGCGAGCAACCTTCTGGCGAAGACCTACGCGGAGCTGATCAAGCGCGCGGGCATCGATCCGTCCGAGGTCGAGGACGTGGTCGCCGGGTGCGTGCAGCAGTTCGGCGAGCAGGGCATCAACATCGGCCGCAACGCGTGGCTCGAGGCCGGCCTCCCGATGGAGACGCCGGCGACGACGGTCGACCGCCAGTGCGGCTCGGCCCAGCAGGCGATCAACTTCGGTGCGGCGCTCGTCGCCTCCGGCGTCCACGACGTCGTGATCGGCGGCGGCGTCGAGCACATGGGCCACATCTCGTTCGCCGACTCGATGTCGGTGATGCAGGAGCACGGGATGGCGTTCTCGCCCCAGCTGATGGAGCGCTACAACCTCGTCCCCCAGGGAATCTCGGCGGAGATGATCGCCGACAAGTGGGAGATCCCCCGCTCCGAGCTCGACGAGATCGGCCTGCGCTCGCACCAGCTCGCCGCGCGCGCGACCGAGGAGGGCCGCTTCGAGCGCGAGATCATTCCCTTCTCGGTCAACGGGGACACCTACGTCCAGGATCAGGGCATCCGACCCGACACCAGCCTCGAGAAGCTCTCCGCCCTCAAGCCGGCCTTCAAGGAGGACGGCAAGGTCACGGCCGGCAACTCCTCGCAGGTCTCCGACGGGGCCGCCGCGGTGCTGCTGATGACGCGCGAGAAGGCGGACGAGCTGGGGCTCAAGCCGCGGGCGCGGATCGTCGACCAGACCACCGTCGGCGTCGACCCCGTGCTGATGCTGACCGGTCCGATTCCGGCGACGCAGAAGTTGCTCGACCGCAACGGGATGAAGATCTCCGACATCGACCTGATCGAGATCAACGAGGCCTTCGCCTCGGTGATCGCGGCGTGGCGGCGCGAGATCGAGCCCGACATGGACCGGGTCAACGTCAACGGCGGCGCGATCGCCCTCGGCCACCCGCTTGGCTCGACCGGCGCCCGCCTCGCCACCACCCTGCTCCACGAGCTGGAGCGCTCCGACAAGGAGACCGGGCTGGTGACGATGTGCTGCGGCGGCGGATTGGGAACCGGAACGCTGATCCAGCGCGTCTGAGCGAACCCGCCCGATCGGCCTACTGGCGCCGGCCGGCCGGCTCGTCCACCATCAGCGCCCGGATCGCGCCGACGATCACGATGATGCCCATGAACGCGGTTCCGAGCGTCTCGCCCGACCAGCCGAGCGCGACGCCCACCGCGATCAGCGCGGCCGTGAGCGCGAAGGCGATCACAAACATGAGGCGGAAAGGATTGGCCGTGTAGATCATGGGTTCGATATGGATCACGGGCTCAATATAGACCCGAGGCGATTCCGAACAGATAAGCGGCGAGCGCGATCGCGGTGAACCCAAAGCTCATGTCCTCGGCGAGTCGCCGAACGGCGTTTCGATGATGTCCCAGCGCGCGCGCCCACGCGGCGCCGACGAAGGCGCCCACCACGGCGGCGATCGGAATCACCGTCGGCTCGCCGAAATCCGGCAGCGTCGTGGACAACACGTGCATTGATGGAGAAAGCCCGCGCCGCTGACAAACGCCCCCGACCGGCCGGCGCGCACGCGCGCCCGGCGGCCGCGACGCTCAGCGCGCCGGACGAATACCTGCGCCGAGCCGACCCCGTGCTGCGCGGGCTGATCGACGCGAGCGGGCCGATCGATCCCGAGACCGACCGGCGCGGGAGCCGCCCCGACCCCTTCGAGGCGCTGGCGCGCGCGATCGTCGGCCAGCAGCTCTCGACCAAGGCGGCCCGGTCGATCTGGGAACGCGTCGTCGAGAGCCTGGACGGTCGGGTCGCTCCGGCGAAGCTGATCGCGGCCGACCCCGCCGACCTGCGCGCGGCCGGCCTGTCGAATTCAAAGGTCGCCTACCTGCGCGACCTCTCCGAGCGCGTCGAGTCCGGCGATCTCGACCTCGAGCGGATCGCCGAGGTCGCCGACGAGGACGTCGTCGCCGAGCTGATAGAGATCAAGGGGATCGGTCGCTGGACCGCCGAGATGTTCCTGATCTTTCACCTCGCGCGCCCCGACGTGATCTCGACCGGGGATCTCGGGATCCGGCGCGCCACCCAGCTCGCCTACGGGCTCGACGAGCTGCCCGGCCCGACCGACCTCGAGCGCATCGCGGAGCCGTGGCGGCCGCACCGCACGCTCGCCTGCCTCTATCTGTGGCGCTCGCTCCAGAATGCGCCCGCCTAGGCCCTTAAAGTCCCCGGCGATGCGTCGCGGACTCGCGCTGATCCTGGCTTGCGTTCTGCTGATCGTCGCCGCAGGCTGCGGAGACGGCGGCGACGGCGAGACCACGACGACCGCGAGCCTCACCAAGGCGCAGTTCGTGCGCAAGGCGAACAAGATCTGCAAGGCCTCCGACGACAAGATCGAGCAGGCGTCGAAGCGGTTCTACGCCGGCGCGCCGCCGGGCCAGGAGGCGCCGCCCAACGAGATCGAGCAGTTCGGCGAGCAGACCGTCTACCCGACGATCCAGGATGAGATCGACCGGATTCGTTCGCTCGGCCCGCCGGAGGGAGACGAGGGCCAGGTGAAGGCGATCCTCCAGGCGTCCGAGGCGGGACTCGCCAAGCTCAAGCAGGATCCCAAGCAGCTTGCCAAGGGCGGAGCCGCACCCGCATTCGAGAAGGCCCAGGAGCTCGCCGGGGACTACGGCCTCGACCAGTGCGCCAGCGGCTGAGCCGCGCCGCGCGAGCCATTTCGGCTAGCTTGCCGCCCTCCTAGAGCTACGAAAGGGGATTCAAGTGCCGAGCAGGATCATCGCGCTCGTCGCGCTCGCGCTCGCGACGGGGCTGATCGCCGCCGGATGCGGCGACGACGACGAGACCACGACCACCGCCGCGACCACGACCACCGCCACAGGGGCGACCGGCGCGACCGGCGCGACCGGTGAGGCGCTGTCCAAGACAGCGTGGATCAAGGCGGCCGACGACATCTGCGCGGCCGGAGACAAGGAGGTCGACGCGGCCTTCCAGCAGCTCGGTCCGGGCCAGCCCTCGGACGACGAGATCGAGCAGGTCGCGAGCGACACGATCGTCCCGACCGTCCAGGGGGAGCTCGATGACATCCGCGCGCTCACGCCGCCCGAGGGCGACGAGGACCAGGTCAACGCGATCCTCGATGCGGCTCAGGATGGCCTAGACACGATCAAGGACGATCCAAGCCTCCTCGGCGAGAAGGGCAACGACCCGTTCGCGGAGGCCAATCAGCTCGCCAAGGACTACGGGAAGCCTCCTCGGCGAGAAGGGCAACGACCCGTTCGCGGAGGCCAATCAGCTCGCCAAGGACTACGGGCTCAAGGTCTGCGGAGACTGACCAGCGCTGAGCACGAGCGGCCTGCGAGGGGCGCCTTCGGGCGCCCTTCGTCGTTTTGGGGGCACCTCGCCGCGGATATCCTGACCCGCCGATGGCCCGCCCGCCCGCCCTCGACAGGATCTCGATCGCCGCGATCGGCATGACGGCCGAGGACCTGACCGACGAGGCGCGGCACGCCGAGGCGGCCGGGATCGACTGCATCTGGGCGCCGGAGCTGTTTCGCAGCTCGGTCACCCAGGCGGCGTGGATGGCGGCCCAAACCGAGCGCGTCGCCGTCGGGACCGGGATCGCCTGGGCGTTCACCCGCAGCCCGTTCATCCTCGCCCTCTCGGCGCTCGACGTAGACGAGCTGTCGGGCGGGCGCTTCCGGCTCGGGCTCGGCGCCGGCGTCAAGCGGCTCAACGAGACGTGGCACGGGGTGGAGTACGGGCGCCCCGCGCCCCACCTGCGCGAGACGATTGAGGCGGTCCGCCTGATCATGTCCAAGGCGCACTCCGGCGAGCCGATCCGCTTCGAGGGCGACTACCACGACATCGACATCAAGGGTTGGGTGCGACCGCATCCGCCGGCCCGCGACTCGGTGCCGATCTACGCCGCCGCCGTGCGCGAGGGGATGACGCGGATGGCGGGCGACGTCGCCGACGGGCTGATCGGCCATCCGATGTGCTCGCTGCGCTGGCTCGACGAGGTCCTGGTCGCCAACTTCGAGCGCGGCCTCGAGCGCTCCGGCCGCGACCGCGCCCGCTTCGACTTTCTGCCGACGGTGTGCTGCGTGATCGACGACGACGAGGCGGCCGCCTACGAGGCGGCGCGACGAACGATCGCGTTCTACGCCACGGTTCGCACCTACGCGCCGCTGTGGGAGATGCACGGCTTCGGCGATGCGGCAGCATCGGTGAGCGACAGCTTCCGAGCCGGCGACTTCGGCGCCATGCCCTCGCACGTCCCCGACGAGATGGTCGACGCCTACTGCGCCGCGGGCCCGCTCGACAAGGTCCGCTCGCGAGTCGCCGAGGTTGCGGAGCGCGGCGACGGCGTGTTTCTGACCCCGCCCACCTACTTCATCCCGCCCGAGGAGCTCGACGCCTATCAGCGGCGCATCGTCGAGGCATTCGGCCCGGGCAAGCGGTCAGGCTGAGACGGCGCGTGTAACGGAACCGGGTCGCCACCGGAC
>WNFU01007541.1_pt1 | contig 12836 bp, 12 predicted proteins | sample 5400121 | NCBI WGS metagenome assembly WNFU01 (sample SAMN13153360, study PRJNA577476) | soil metagenome | isolation source: 100 cm soil or saprolite under grassland replicate 1 | place: USA:California | collected 2016-06-15 | reverse complement strand
GGCGGCAGCATCCCCCGCGGCGCCGAGTTCGTACGGGCCGTCACCGACCTCGCCGGTCGCGCGGGCGTGGACACCGCCCCGCTTGACCGCCCGCGCGACCGTCGTGCAGAGCTACGCGAGAGCTTCTTCGAGCTCGCCCGCCGGGAGCTCGCCGCTCCGCCCGGCGCCAGGGCGCGCACGTATCTCGAGCGGCGCGGCTTCCCCGTCGAGGCGATCAGCAATTCGGGACTCGGACTCGTCCCTCCGGCCGAGACGACACAGCGCGTCCTCGAGGACCGCGGTTATCGAGTGGAGGAGACCGAGGCTTCCGGCATCGTCGCCGACAATCGCTGGCCCGGGCGGCTGTGCGGCGCGTGGCGAGACGAGTGGGGGAGGATCGGAACCTTCTGGGCGCGAGCACTCGACGATCGCGAGCCGCGCTACCTGTACCTGCGCGGCGCGGGACGGACCCATCTTCCGCCGTACGGGTTCTCGGACGTCCTCCGCCTTCCCTCTCGCGAGCGGCGCGAGCTCCTCCTCGTCGAAGGCCTCGTCGACGTTCACCACCTCCGCGCGAAGGGGATCGCGAACATCGCCGCGATCGGCAGCGCCCAGATCCAGCCCGACACGCTCGTCCGCCTCGCCAAGCACGGCATCGACACCGTCACCCTCGCCCTCGACAACGACGAGTCGGGACGCGACGCACTCGCGCGAGCGATCGACCGGACGAGCCACTTCAAGCACGCCCCTGCGCTTCGGGTCCTCGCCCCAGACGAGCTCGGCGACGCGAAGGACCCGGACGAGTACGTCCGCACGCACGGCGTCGACCGTCTCCGTGAGCTCGTTTGTCGCGCCGAGTGTGGCGTTACCTGGCGCACGTTCGATCGCATGCGCCACCTCGAGCCGGACAGCCCTCAACGCGAACGGCGAGCTGCGCTCGACGACGTCGGCAGGTGGCTGGGCACGCTCCCGCCGCGACTCGCGCTCGAGGTTGAAGACGCAATTTGGGCCGCCTCGGAGCGCACCGGCTATGACCCGAACGCCGTCGAGCGAGCCTTCCACGCCAAGTTCTGGGGCGCTGAGCCCCAACGGCGAGAACGTGAGCCAGCGCTCCACGCGACGCGCGAGCTCGACCACTCCATCGACCTGTGAACGATCAAGACATCCTCAACTGTGCAACGGAAGCCGCCGAATGGCTCTTCGACCGGCGAGAGCGTCTCGAGAACCACGAGGAGGAACCCGCCACGCTGCTGTGGCTGTCGGTCAGCGAGATCGACGCGATCATCGGCTGCTTTGACGCTCTCGAAATGGTGCACGGCCTCACGCTCGACGAGCGCGTGCTACGCGACGATCTCGTCGACTGGATCGGAGGAAGCGGTGTCGCGGAAAGCGCGTGACGCTCGCCGCGCTGTCCGACCGCCGGCCGACGCAGACGCGCTACTTTCTCCCGAGCAGGTGGCACGGCGGTGCGGACTCAGCCGCAGGGCGGTCTACAGGGCGATCGAGCGCGGCGAGTTGCGTGCCTCACGTCTCTGCTCACGCATTCGCATTCGCGCCGCGGATGTGGAGGCGTGGGTCGACGAGCATGAGATCGAGCCCTCGTCCAAGGGAACGCGCCCCGCTCGGCCGTCTCCGTTGCGATCCGCGGACGGCCTCCGTAGGCTGCTCGCGCAGTCGTGAGCGTCGAGAAGGTCACGAGGAAGTCAGGCGCCGTTGCGTGGCGGGTCCGATGGCGGGAGGCCGGCAGGAATCGGGCGCGGACGTTCGACCGCAAGGCCGACGCCGCTCGTTTCGAGACCGACGTCCGTAGACGGCAGCAGACGGGCGACCTCCCTCCCCTCGAGGGTGGCCGCGAGACGCTGGCCGCCTTTGCCGAGACTTGGTGGAAGACCTACGCCGTTCCGAACCTCGCCCCGAAGACGAGGCGGATCTACGCCGACCTCTGGGATCGTTACGTCCTACCACGGCTCGGGACGATCGCGCTCCGACAGCTCACACCTGAGGTGGTCGCGAGCTTCCGCGCTGACCTGACGGCTGCCGGAGTCGGCGATCCGACAGTACGGAAGACGCTCGCGTTTCTCCAGGGTGTTCTCCAACGAGCCGTCGAGTGGCGTCGCATCGACTCGAACCCCGTGAAGGCTGTCCGCAAGCCCCCACAGCGAAAGGCGCGCGTCGTCCATCTGCCGTCGGCCGCAGCAGTCGAACAGATGAGAGCGACGCTGCGGGACCGGAAGCGCATGCGCGACGCAACGATCGTGTGCGTGCTCGCCTACGCCGGGCTTCGTCCAGGTGAAGCGCTCGCGTTGGAGTGGCGACACATCAGAGAGCGGACGATCCTCGTCGAGCAGGCCCTCGCGTTCGGCGAAATGAAGGAGACGAAGACCGGCCAGACTCGAACAGTCCGATTGTTCGGTCCGCTCGCGGCCGACCTCGCCGAGTGGCAGCTCGCGTGTGGCCGTCCCAGCCCGAAGTCGCTCGTGTTCCCTGGCAGGGACGGAAAGCCCTGGACCGACACGACGTATCGGAACTGGCGACGACGGGTGTACGGCCCCGCGGCTGGGGCTGCCGGGCTGGACGCTGCGCGTCCGTATTTCCTCCGCCATCTCTTCTGCTCGCTCCTCCTTGCCGAAGGCGCATCGGTCGTCGAGGTCGCTCGGCAGGCAGGTCACTCTCCCGCCATGACGCTCTCCACCTACGGGCACGTGATCGAAGAGCTCGAGGGAGCGGAGAGGCGATCGGCTGAAGCGGTGGTCCGAGCTGCTCGTGAGGCCGCTTCGCCCACTCGGCGTGCTCGTCGTGGGAACTGAGGAGCCTGAACTGAAGGGCTACCGCGTGCGGCTTCGGGTCGTCGAGGAGTACGACGTCGCGCTGCTCGCCGAGTCGTCAGAAGACGCGAAGGCGCGAGCCGAAGCGGACATCCGCGGAGGCGGCGACTTCGAGGCCATCCAGGACAGCTGGCCGGAAGAGATCGTCTCCGTCAAAGCGGTTGCCGTGGAGCGGTATCCGGATCTCGAGTAGCTCGGCGCGTCATGCGGCGACGGATCGACCGTCGACGGCGCTTCCGAATCGCTCTGGGACCAAGCGTTGTCACCGACGGAGATCCTGGGGCCTCGGGCACCGGTGCTTCGGCCGCGTGGTTTATGCTTGCCGAACGCGCCAATCGACCAAGGAGCGGAAATGCGCGCGGCGTTCATGTCCATCGAGGAGGCCGTTGTGACCTACTTGGAGGGTATGACGCTTGCTTCGCAGAACGCTCAACTTGGGGATCCTGGCGCATGTAGACGCCGGTAAGACGACACTCACCGAGCGGCTCCTGTACGCCGCCGGCGTCATCGACGAGATCGGCAGCGTCGACAAGGGGACGACGCAGACCGATTCGCTTGCGCTCGAGCAGCAGCGCGGGATCACGATCAAGTCCGCCGTCGTCTCGTTCGCGGTCGACGGCGTCACGGTCAACCTGATCGACACGCCGGGCCATCCGGACTTCATCGCCGAGGTGGAGCGGGTGCTCGCGGTGCTGGACGGCGCGGTGCTGGTCGTGTCGGCCGTGGAGGGGGTGCAGCCGCAGACGCGGATCCTGATGCGGGCTCTCCAGCGGCTGCGCATCCCGACGCTGCTGTTCGTGAACAAGATCGATCGGCGTGGCGCCGACTTCGAGCGGGTGCTGGAAGAGATCCGCGGCAAGCTCACGCCGGCGGTGGTGGCGATGGCCTCCGCAGCCGGCGAAGGTGGCCGCTCCGCCACAGTTCGCCCGTACGCCGACAGCGACCGCGAGTTTCGCGCGCGGTTGTTCGAGGTTGTCGCGGAGCACGATGAGGCGTTGCTCCGCCAGTACGTCGACGACGAGAACGGCGTTTCGCCACGGCGACTGCGGGAGGCGTTCGTGGCTCAGACGACGCAGGCCCAGGTGTATCCGGTCATCTGTGGCTCGGCGCTCACCGGCGCTGGCCTCGAAGCCCTTACTGCCGGCATTACAGAGCTGCTGCCGACGAGCGTTGGTGACCGTGACGGGACGGTTGCCGGCCTCGTATTCAAGATCGAGCGTACCCCTGCGGGCGAGCGGGTCGCCTACGTGCGCGTGTTTTCCGGCACGATCGCCACACGTGATCGCGTCCAGGTCGGGCGTGGTGGCGAGGGCAAGGTGACGGCGATCAGGGTCTTCGCCGAGGGCAGCGACGTCCAGCGTCCGTCCGTCCATGCGGGCGAGATCGCGAAGCTCTGGGGGCTCGCCGAGGTCGAGATCGGAGACAGCGTCGGCGACTCCGAGGCGCGCGCGCTCGCGCACGAGTTTCCGCCGCCGACGCTCGAGTCGGTTGTCGTGCCTGTCGATCCGGCCGCTGGAGAGCGGCTGCGCGTCGCATTGGCACAGCTCGCGGAGCAGGACCCGCTGATCAACGTGCGCCAGGACGACACGCTAAGGGAGATCTCAGTGTCGCTCTACGGCGAGGTGCAGAGGGAGGTGATCGAGGCGACGCTCGCCGCCGAGTACGGCCTTGAGGTTGAGTTCCGCGAGACGACGACGATCTGCATCGAGCGGCCGACGGGAACCGGCGAGGCGGTCGAGCTGCTCAACACGCCAACGAACCCGTTTCACGCCGACCTCGGGCTGCGTGTCGATCCCACCGCGCCGGGCTCGGGAGTCGACGTGCACTTCGACGTCGACCCGCGCGATGCGCCGCTCTACGTCTTCAAGAGCTTCGAGAGCTTCGTTGAGCACATGGACGAGTACGTGCGTCTCGCGCTCAAGGAGGGCCTGTTCGGCTGGCAGGTCATCGACTGCGTGGTGACGGTGACGAAGATCGGCTACAGCCTCGCCGACGGCCCGCCGTCACGGCGCGGCCCAATGCCTACGGCACGCGACCTCCAGAAGCTCACGCCGGTCGTGCTCATGCAGGCGCTCAACAAAGGCGGTGCAGCGGTCTGCGAGCCGGTCTTCCGGATCACAGCCGAGGTGCCGACCGAGGCGATCGGCCCGGCGCTCGCCGCGCTGGGTCGGCTCGGCGCCGGAGCCGGGACGCCGTCGCCGCGGGGAGAGCTCTCGGTGCTGGAGGCGGCGCTGCCAGCGTCACGCGTCCAGGATCTTCGTCGCCAGCTTCCCGGCTTGACCGGCGGCGAGGGCGTCCTCGAGTCCGAGTTCGCGGGCTACCAGCCCGTGACCGGCGATCCACCGACCCGCAAGCGCACGACACCGAACCCGCTCAACCACGACGAATACCTGGCTCGGCTCGGGAGATGACGAGGATGCACGAAGATGAGCTTGAGCTTGGCGAGGAGCTTGTGCGGCGCCTGCTCGTCGAGCAGTTCCCGGAGTGGAGCGGGCTGCCGCTGAGGCGAGTCCGGCCTGACGGCACGGTCAACGCGACCTTCCGGCTCGGCGACGAGCTTGCCGTGCGGCTGCCGCGCCGGCAGGGCCTGACCGAGGCGGGCAGCACCGAACTCGAGTGGTTGCCGAAGCTCGCGCCGCACCTTCCCGTCGAGATCCCCGTACCGGTCGCGCAGGGCCGGCCGAGCGACGACTATCCGTGGTTCTGGGAGATCCACACCTGGGTCGAGGGCGAGGCGGTACCGGTCGAGGAGATCGACGCGATCCAGGCGGCACGGGACCTCGCGGCGCTCGTCGGCGCACTCCAGCAGATCGACCCGACGGGCGCGCCGCCCGGCCGCGGCATCCCGCTCGCCGAGCGCGCGGAGCAAATGACGTGGTGGTTCGACCGCTTCGAAGGAGACCCGCGAGCGAGGACGGAGTGGGAGCGCATCGTCGCCACGGTGCCGCCGTGGGACGGGCCGCCGGTCTGGCACCACGGCGACCTCGACGTCCGCAACTGGCTCGTGCGGAATGGACGCATCAGCGGCGTGATCGACTGGGGGTCGATGGGCGTCGGCGACCCGGCCTGCGACGTGATGGTCGCTTGGAAGCTGCGTTCGAGTGCGGCGCGTGACGCGTTCCGCGAAGCTCTCCCGACCGAGGACGCGACGTGGGAGCGTGCCCGCGGCTGGGTCCTCTCCCAGGCAGTCGCCGCACTCGCCTACTACACGCCTGAAAACAACCCGACCCTGTACGAGGAGGCGGAGAACTGGCTTGGGCTGGTCATGTCGGATCGTGAGGAGGCGAACGACGTCGCATGAAGCCAACCGCTTCTCGCGTATCCGGGCGAGTCGGCCGCGACGAGGTAGGTGAGCGGATCTAGGTGGTGCCGTCCCGGCCCGACGCCCGCTGGCGGCTCTCGTTTGCCGCCTCCTCTTCCCAATACTTGCAGTCACCGGGCTTGGGCCCAACCGACGACTGAAGCCGGAAGGAGCGACCGTCGAGGATCTGCCGGCCGTACTCGCGGATCCGCTTTGTCTCTTCAGACGACCAGCCGGTGGCCATAGCAAGCATGGCAATCGCATCGAGATCAAGGCCGTAGCCCGCGCGGACGAGCTCCTGCATCGTCCGCACCACATACGCCTTGTCCTCGGTCTGGACGAGCAGGTTGTTGTGATTGACGAACCGCCGTGCGCGAAAGCAATACGCACGACGGGATTCACCATCTCCTCTGGCTGTCGACCAAGCGGACGCCGCGTCTCAAGGTCGACCGCGTTCCGGCTGGCGACCCAAGCCTCATGATTCGGGTCCGGGTCGCGCCACCCGATGACGCAAACCGCCGTGGCACGCCCGAATAGCTGGTCGTCGATGCACTGCAGCACTTCGGTACTCGCCCAGGGCGCAAGGATCGGACCACCGCTCCAGCCCCCTCTCCAGATCGTCCGCGGCGATTCATAGGTGATGCGGTACTTACGCACGGCCCTTCCAAGCAGCCGATTGTTGTCGACCATCTTCTTGGCATGGAGGAGGATCAGCGGGTCGCCGGGCTGCTCGACGAGCCAGTTGATCCCCAGGGCCACGGCACGATCAGGATCCACGCTCGGCGGGATGAAGAACGCGTCGTACGACTTCACCGTGCGGTTCACATCGCCACCATCGTTGGCTCAGCGGCGCCTCCCGACGTGTAGTCGGCCTGCGCCGCGGCTGCGAACGTGTCGAAGAGGGCCGTGCTGTAGCCGACCGTGCGCAGGGTGCCCTTGGTGCCCCTCTCCATCCAGTAGTCGCCTTCGAGGTGCGTCATCGGCGTAGAGGCGATGGTCAGGTCGGCGGCGCCGCGGGCCGGCGGGTTCGTGTCGGGCGCCAGCGCGTTCTTGTCGCTGCGGAAGATGTAGTACAGGACGCAGCGCCCGTTCTCGCGCACGATGTCGCCGCTCATGGAGTTCGAGCGGGAGCGGTCGAACAGCATCCGCGCGCAAATGCGCGAGAAGGTCTGGTCGATGACGAGGAAGCAGTCGATCACCTCGTCCTTGCGCTCCTCGTACGTCGTGCGCAGCTCCGTCTTCCACGTTCCGCGCAGCACCGGTCGCTTGTGCAGCCGGCGGACCCCAGGCCAACGCCATAGGAAGCGGTCGAACGCAAGCAGCAGAATCGTGACGATGCTGCTCGCGCTGATCACGATCTTGGCAGTGTTGAGGCTGACCGCTCCGCTACCGCCCGTGACCAGGACCATCACAGCCGAGACGATGGCGGCCAAGGCGATGGTGATGCGGGCCCAGTTCTGACTAGGCATTCGGCCCGCCGATCCACAGCCAGCAGGTGCCGACGATGATGCGCGCGTTGTCGGGCCGACGGTCGGCGCGGTCGCGGAAGAGCCACTTCAGGCCGCTCGTCTCCGTCCAGCTGTTGTAGACGCTGGGCTTGTCGAGGTTCCCCCACAAGTAGCGGAAGATCGCCTGCAGGTCCTCATACCGGCGGGCGTGGCCGTAGCAGGTGTTCGGCACGTTGTAGAGGAGACACTCGGTCAGGTAGCCGGGGTAGTCGCGCGGGATCTGCTTCGCCTCGTGCACCTCGCTGATGATCCGCTTGGTGCAGCGGACGAGTTCCTTGTAGCGGCGCTTCGTCGCGTTGTTCTTGGCGACGCCGTTGTCGTAGTTCTGCTTCGGGAAGTTGTCGACGGGCTTACCACCGCTCTTCGGGTAGATGCGGTGCCCGCGGTGGTAGTGGTAGGGCTCGTCATAGCGGTCGAGCGCGAAGCAGGGGACGACGTCGCCGTCGAGCGTTCCGGTGCTCGCGCGCACGCCGATGTGCTTGTCCGGCGTCGTGTCGACGATCGTCTCGCCGAAGACGTTGGTCAGGGCGCGCTCGATGCGCCCGCGGAACAAGGCCGGCGTCACCGGCTCGGTGACGGGCGTGTAGCCGAGCTGCGCCGCCGACAGGCCCACGGCCTTAGCGTTCGTGGCGACCTTGATCGTGTTGTTCCACTCGACGGCGATGTCCACGTCGGCGTCGCGGCGCACGTTGGTGTTGTTCGCGTACGAGCCCTTGACGTAGATACGTACGTCGGAGGGGATGTCCGGTGCGCGGACGATCGCGTCGCGGATGCGATCGAGGGTGCGGTCGCGCTCCGCCTCCTCGGTCGGCGAGGCTGGCCTGGATGCGGTCTTCAGCCACGCTTCCCAATCACGCCACGGTGCGGCGGGCAATGAAGCTGCACTAGAGCTCATGGCGCTCCTCCTGTTCGGCTTGATGCGCGAGACGACGGCCATCGCTCGCGCGGGCGTTCTCGTGGAGTCACGCACGATAGGCCTGCCACCGGACGGAACCCAGATCGCCCGGTGGCCGCCGGACGATCCGGGTGCAGCTCATCCACAAGAACCACCCCGCCGAACGCGAAGTAGCTGGGCGAGATATAAGCGATCGGGTCGGATGGACTGCGACACGACCTCGCCTCTTACACAGCCCTTGGCGCAGCGGCACGAGGCTTCGCGGCGACGCAAGACAGCGAGGCGGACCATGGTGAAGCGCGGCACGGCGAAGCGCGGCACGGCCATGCGCCGCTAGCGGGGGCGACGCGCGGCGAAGAGATCAATGCAGACGCCTGCGGCGGGGTCGCGATGCTCGCTGATCGCGACGAAAACCGCCCGTTTCGAGCGACGTGCGCGAAGCCTCTGTACCCGTTTGGTACCCGCCGTCGCCGCGACGTTGACGATCTAGACGACGAAAGACCTGCATTTGCAGGTCTTTCTAGGAAGCCCTCTGACGGACTCGAACCGTCGACCCCCTCCTTACCATGGAGGATTCGCGCTGTCCATGACGTCGTCCAGATCCGGCATGAACAGCGCTTTTCCCTGCACGCTCACCGATTCAGCCGCGAGCCGCCCCCTTCCTTGAACGTCCTTGAATCTTCCCCAGAGGCCTCGAACCTGTCCCCAGAATCCGTCCCCAAAGACGACTCGGCGGAGACGTTGTGCGGCAGCACTCCGAGCAGCGCGAGGTCCATACCGCAATGAACCTCTTCCCAAGCACGGTGCGGTGCGCGTGGCGATTTCTTGGAACGCCAGCTGGGTCGGTTCGACGCTTTCTAATCGATGGTGTCTCGCTGTTGCTTCCGGGGCGCGGTCTGCCGGGAAGTTGTTGGCAATCCAGGCGCCTCGTCCTCGCCGGTGATCGCTTGCTTGAACTCGCGCAATCCCTTACCGAGCGAGCGACCCATTTCGGGAAGTCGCTTCGGGCCAAAAAGCAGCAGCACGACCACGGCAAGGAAGGCGATATGCCACGGACTTAACAGGAAGGGGTCCACCACGCGATCGTAGCGCTCATCCGAGCGGGCGGAGATCAAGGTTCCCTTCCGGGGGGCGGGAACCGCCTCGCGGCTCGTTGCGTGTCGGCTTCGGTCGATTCAGACTCCCGCAAGACCTTGCCCGACGGCCTTCAGCCCGCTCTACGGAGCCCTCGGCTTCGAGCCCTGCTCCTTGTTGCGACCGGTCTTGTGCTGCTCGCCCTGCTTCGCTGGCGCGAGTCGAACCTCGAGTCGTTCGGGAGCGCGTTGGCGCACGTGCGCTGGAGTTGGACAGTTGCAGCGATCGCCTTCAACCTGCTCTCCGCGATAGCCGGATCGCTCGCCTGGGACACGGTGATCAAACAGGCGATGCCATCGCCTCACCCGCGCTACCGCGAGGTTCTGTCCGCGTTCTCGATCGGCCTGCTCGGAAACGTTGTCCTGCCAGGCCGGGCGGGCGAAGTCGCCCGGATCGCCGTCCTCGCCCGCAGGCTCGGGGATCGGACGGGGTTCTGGGCGACGCTCGTGGGTACCGTCGTCGCTTACCGACTGCTCGACCTATTGCCGTCGCTCGCGTTGATCGTCTACGTGCTCGTGTCAGCGCCGATCCCGCACTGGGCGCTCCGAAGCCTGGCGCTCGTCGCAACCCTCGGTGTGGTGCTGCTCGCGGTTGGCTTCGCGAGCGCGCGCCGGCACGAGCGGCCGCTGCTCGAGGCAAGCGGAAGGTTTCGGCGGCTGGCGGCCATGGCCCGCGAGGGGCTGGGGATTCTCCGGGCGCCGCTTCCCGCAGCGACCGCGACTCTTTACCAGTTTGTCGCCTGGCTCAGCCAGCTCCTCGCCGTGTTCGCGGCCCTGCGGGCCTTCGGGCTTGCGCTGCCGTTCTCGGCTGCGGCGCTCGTGCTCGCGCTCGTCAACCTGGCGATCCTCTTTCCGCTCTGGCCGGGCAACGTCGGCCTGCTGCAGGCGACGGTGGCGCTGCCGCTTGGCGCCTACGCGGTCGATTATGGACACGGGATCGCTTTCGGCGTCGGTATGCAGGCGATCGAGGTCTCAGTCGGAGTGAGCTTGGGCCTCTTCTTTCTCGCCCGCGAGGGGCTCTCCGTCGCCATTCTCAAGCGGCTGCCCGCTGCGGGCGAGCCCGGTCTCTCCGCGCGGCCCTTCCCGCTCGAGGTCGAAGACGGCTAGCGCTTTTGCGATCGCGTCGCGAGGAGCTGGGGCGGTTGGGCCGCCAGTTGGACGCTCGAGCGGAGGCTCGAGCAGGGAGCTGAGCCAGACCGATCGCAATCCCCGCCGCTCCGCCTCCTCGAGGATCGCGGGCAGGGCCGCGACGGTCTGAGACCGGTCGCCGCCGCGCCCGGATCCGTCCGCGTCGTGCAGGAGCAGGATCGCGCCCGACCGGAGATGACGGCAGGCGCGTTCGACGATCGCCGGTACGCCGGGCTCGGCCGTGTCGAAGATGCGGCCGTTCCAGCCGCAAACGCGGTAGCCGAGGCGACCGACGGTGTGGCCGAGCCAGGGGCTGCACACCCCGTGCGGAGCGCGAAACAGGCGAGCCGGGGGCCGACCCGTGGCAGTGGCGATCGCCTGCTCGGTGGCGAGCAGCTGTGCGCGCAGTCTGGTTGGGGGGCTGAAGGCGAGCAGCCGGTGGTCGAAGCCGTGGTTTGCGATCTCGTGACCGTCCGCGAGGAGCTGCCTGAGCACCTGCGGGTAGTCGCTCGCCTGTATGCCGAGGACGAAGAAGGTCGCGCGATGGCCGCGCTCGGCCAGCACTCGGCTTATCGCCGGCGTGAAGCGGGGGTCGGGGCCATCGTCGAAGGTGAGCGCGAAGCGGCCGGGTTCGTCACGCACGCGTGTCGATCGTCCGAACAGCGGAGCCGACGGTGTGAGCGTGCCGAGCAGGTAGAGCGCCGCCAGCACGCAACCGACGAGCGTGAAGAGAAAGCCCGTGGCGAGCAGCCGGTCGAGGACCCCTCCTGCGGCCACGGCCACGATGGCGAGAAGACCGCAGGCCAGCCAGGTCGCGAATTTGCCCATCGCTACGTTGCCGTCGCCCGCGCCGCTCGCGCTCGTCCGGTCGCCCCGGCGAGTAGCCGCTCGTAGAGCTCCTCGAGCCGATCGACGACAACAGGCCAGGCATAGGTAGTGAGCGCGAGGCCCCGGCCCGCGGCACCCATCCTCCGAGCGAGGTCGATGTCTGCGAGCAGCAGGTCGAGCGCGGCAGCGAACTTCGGTTCGTCGTCGGGCGGATCGATCAAGAACCCCTGCAGCCCGTTCTCCAGCAGCCGTTCAAAGCCCGAATTTCGGCTCGCGACAACCGGAACACCGGCGCTCATCGCTTCGAGCAGCACCATCCCGAACGAGGCCAGCTGACAGGGGGCGCAGAGGACCGCGGCGCTCGCGAGGTAGCGCGGGCGGACCTGATCGACCCGCCCCTCGAACAGGACGTCGCCCCGGAGCCGGGCTGGTACGAGTCGCTGGTAGACGCCGCGCAGCGGACCGTCGCCGAGAATGACCAGGCGGACGTCCTCGCGTCGTTCGCGCAGCAGACTGAACGCGCGCAGCATGTGCCTGAGGCCGTTGCGTGGATCGAAGCGACCGACGAAGAGGACGTTCCGCATGGCGTCGCACAGGTGCGGCAGCGGTTCGGCCTCCGGCGAGAAGAAGGTCGTGTCGACGCCGTTCGGGATCACCTCGAAGCTCAGTCCTGGGAAGTGCGGCTGGATCGAGTCGACGACCGCCTCGGAGACCGCGATCCTCGTATCCAGCCGCGCGAAGACGATCTGCAGCGGGCGGCGCATGAGCCGCAGCAGCTTGTAGCCGTCGGGCACAACGCTGTGGATCGTGCCGACCGTGACCGGCGCCTTCGAGCGCATGACCGCGATGATCGGCATCGCGACGCCGAACGGGTTATGGACGTGGACGACGTCGAAGCGGCGTTTGGCGAAGACACGCCCGAGCGCCGAGGCAAGCAAGGGTCCGATCGCGAGTCGCGCTTCCGAGCCGTTGACGTAGAACGGGCACGCCCGCCCGACCCGCACGATCTCGAACAACTTCTCCCGCGGTAGAGCGTGCTCTACCGTCCGTGGCGCGACGAGCGACCTTGGCGTGATCAGCGTTACTTGGTGACCACGACGGGCGAGCTCGCTCGCCTGCCCATAAGCATGCTCTGTGATCCCGCCGAGCTGCGGGTAGTAGTGCTCGCTGACGATTGCGATGCGCATACGCGGAAACAGCGACGGTCGCGTCCGAACCCTCGGCTTGTCGCATAGGCGC
>WNFU01007919.1_pt1 | contig 12838 bp, 10 predicted proteins | sample 5400121 | NCBI WGS metagenome assembly WNFU01 (sample SAMN13153360, study PRJNA577476) | soil metagenome | isolation source: 100 cm soil or saprolite under grassland replicate 1 | place: USA:California | collected 2016-06-15 | reverse complement strand
ACGGCACCCTGTGGATCGTGCCCGCGGACAGCGTGGCGCGCGCCCGCTCGTTCGCGCTCGACCTCACCGCCACCGCGGGCCCGATGCCGACCGCGTCCGGCGTGCTCGTCGCGGGCGTGAGCGGGGCCGTGCTCCTGGTCGACCCCGGGTCGGGCGCCACGCGGTGGCAGGTGCAGCTCGACGGCCCCATCGAGCAGCCGCCGCTCGTGCGCGACCGCCAGCTGGTCGTGGTCGCGGGCCGCGGCGATATTCATTCGTATCGATGATACGTCCGGTCGGGCTGGTGACGGCTCTCGTGCTTGCCCTCGCGCCGCGAGGCTCGGCGCAGCAGGACAGCACGGGCTCGTTCCGTCGTGCCGTCGTGCACTACGGCAAATGGCTCCCCGTCGCGGTCGCCGTGGTGTTCACGGCGATGGGCGCGCACGAGCACGACAACGCGCAGCGCGAATTCGACCGGCTGTTGGCGCTGTGCCGGGCCGACATCGCCGACTGTGCGCTCGGCTCCGACGGCCGCTACTTGAACCCGACGGCGGAGCAGCTCTACCAGGCGTCCGTCATCTTCGACCGGCGGGCGCGCGCCCGCCTGCTCGCCGGTCAGGCGTCCCTGCTCGTCGCGGCGGGCCTCTTCATCGCGGATCTGCGGCAGCGCTCGCGCGGGCCGGGGAACATCCCGTTCGCGCCGCTGCAAGTCCTGGGAGACGTGTGGGCAGGCGGTGCGCGGGTGGGGGTGCGGGTGACGTTCTAAGAATTGCGGATTTCGGATTGCGGATTGCGGATTCGAAGTTTGCGGTCCTGAGCCACGAGATCGGTCGTTACAATCCGCAATCCGAAATCCACAATCCGCAATTGCCTATCCCACTCGAAATAGCTCAAACCCCCGCTCGTACCGCGCCACGATCCGCTCCCGGTACGCCGCGTGCTCGGGCCGGGCGAGCGTCGGGTCCCGCGCGATGATCTCGCCGGCCGCCCGGCGCGCGGCCTCGAGCAGTGGCAGATCGGTCGCGAAATTCGCGTACTTGAGCGGCACGCCCCCCGACTGGCGCGCGCCCGCGAGCTCGCCCATGCCGCGCTCCTTCAGATCGAGCTCGGCGATCTCGAATCCGTCGGTCGTTTCGGTAAACGCCTGCAGGCGCCCCGCGGCCTCGGGGGCGTCGGAGAGCAGGATGCAGTGGCTCGCGGCGGCGCCGCGCCCCACGCGGCCGCGTAGCTGGTGCAGCTGCGCCAGCCCGAACCGCTCGGCGTGCTCGATCAGCATCACCGTCGCGTTCGCAACGTCGATCCCCACTTCGATGACGCTCGTCGCGACGAGGATGTGCACCGCGTTGTCGCGGAACGCCCGCATCGTGGCGTCGCGCGCCTCCGCCTTGAGCCGGCCGTGCACCAGCCCGATCCGGAATTCGGGGAATGCCCGCGCGAGCCGCTCGGCCATCGTGGTCGCGGCCTTGAGATCGGCCCGCTCCGACTCGTCGATCACCGGGTAGATGACGTACGCCTGGCGGCCCGCGGCGCATTCGGTGCGGATGAACTCGTAGATCTTCTGGCGCGCGGCCTCCGTGCGCAGCGCCGTCTTCACCGTGCCCCGGCCCGGCGGCCGCTCGCGCAGCTGCGTGACGTCCAGGTCGCCGTACAGCGTGAGCGCGAGCGAGCGCGGGATCGGGGTCGCGGTGAGGAGCAGCACGTCGGGGGCCCCGCCCTTCTCGACCAGCGCGGCGCGCTGCTCCACGCCGAACCGGTGCTGCTCGTCGATCACGGCGAGGCCGAGCCGCCGGAACGTCACCGACTCCTGGATCAGGGCGTGCGTCCCCACCACCAGCCGCGACGCGCCCGCGGCGATCCGCTCGCGCGCCGCCGCTTTCTCCGGGGCGGCCAGCCGGCCGATGAGCAGGTCGGGCCGGAGCGCGAGCGGCTCGAGCAGCCGCGTGAGCGTCGCGAGGTGCTGCTCCGCGAGCAGCTCGGTCGGCGCCATGATCGCGGCCTGGTAGTCGTTCTCCACGGCGAGCAACATCGCGAACAGCGCGACCACCGTCTTCCCCGTCCCCACGTCGCCCATGAGCAGGCGGTGCATCCGCAGCGGCGCCGTCATGTCCTCCGCGATCTCGCGGACCGCGCGCCGCTGATCGGCGGTGAGCTCGAAAGGAAGGTGCTCCTTGAGCCGCGTCGTGAGCTCCTTCTTGAGGGCGAACGTGATCCCGGCCCGGGCCCGCTTGGCGAGGGCGCGGGCGCGCGCCTGCACCAGCTGCTGGTCGAACAGCTCGTCGAACGCGAGGCGGCGGCGGCCCGCCTCGGCCTCGGCAACGCTCGCGGGCCGGTGCACCGCCGTGAAGGCCGTGCGGAGATCGGGCACGCCCACGGCGTCGCGCAGCGCCCGCGGATGCGGGTCGGCGGCGAGCGCGAGCAGGGCGTCGAGGTGCTGGTGCACGAGGCCGCGGATCTGGCGGTGGGTGAGGCCCTCCGTCGCCGGGTACACCGGCAGCACCATCCCTCCGTCCGGCCCCTGCTCGCCCTCCTCCGCGAGGATCATGAACTCGCGCGGCACGAGCTGGCGACCGTGATAGTAGCGCACCGGCCCGGTGACGAGCAGGAGCTGTCCTTTTTTGACTTGACGCTCGAGAAACGGCTGCCCCGGCCAGGCGCACTCCAGCAGTCCGCTGTCGTCGCGCAACACGGCGCGGAACACGCGCAGGCCGCGGCGCGTCGGGAGCACGCCCGTGCTCACCACCCGCCCCACGCATGTCACCTCCTGGCCCACATGCGCTTTGGCGAGCGGCACGAGCGTCGTCGCGTCGAGGTAGCGGTGCGGCGCGTGGTACAGCAGGTCCCCCACGGTGCGGATGCCGAGCCGCGCGAGCGCCTCGGCGCGCTTGGGGCCGACGCCCTTCAAGTACTTCACCGAGGTTGCGAGCTGCAGCGTCACTTCCCGTCCCCCTTCCCTCTTCCCTCGTCCCTCGATTACGGCATCCCCTGCCGGCGCCGCCACGCCCACTCGGCCGCGAACGCCGCGATCGCCAGCACGAACAGCCACCACCGGTCGCGCAGCGGCTCGGTCACGAGCCGCCCCGCCTGCGCACCCGGCCGCGCCGCGAGCACCGGCGGCGACCAGCGCCACTCGTCGGAGTACTCGTCCACCGCCACCACGCCGCGTTCTCCCCCGCCGACGGCGCCGTAACGATACACGCCCGGTGGGAGCGCCAGCTCGGCCCGGCCGCGGGCGTCGAACCGCAAGGTGTCGCGCCGCTCGCCGCCCGGCCCGATGAGGCTCAGCACCACGTCCTGCGGGGCCGCGGCGCCGGACCAGCGCCACTCGAGCGGCAGCCCTTTCGAGACCTCGTACGCCGCGGGAAGGAACCGCTCCCCGCGTCCGGCACCTCCTGCCAGCAGCCAATCGGTGAGTCCCGCGACGAGCGAGCGGTACGCCTCGGCGCTGGCGCCGCCGCGAAACGCCCAGCGGTACAGCCCGCCCGCGGCGATCACGGCGCGGCGCGCGGCCCCCCCTGTCCCTCCCCCTCCACGCTCCGAGAGCACGACCACCGGCCGCGGCGCGCCGCGCCGCGCGAGTCGCGCCGTGAGCGCCACCGTGGCCGCGCTGTCGGGCGCGAGCTCGGTGAGCCCCGTCGCGGGCGGGAGCGAGTCCCACGCCACACCGGCGAGCGCGCCCGCGAGCGGCGACGGGCCGGGCGGCTGCACGTACCAGTCCCCTTCCCGCCGCAGCGACGCCGGCCAGACCAGCACGGCGCCTCGAGGTGAGAAGCGTGCGAACGCGCGCGGCTCGCCCGCCTCGATCACGAGCCGCGCCGCGGCCACGGCCCGGCTCACGTCGGCGGGCGGCACGGGGGCGAGCGTCGCGGCGTCGCGCCAGCGACCGCCGCCCGGCTCGGCCTCGACGAACGTCCGGATCGGCACCCGAGCGACATCCGCCAGCGTGCGCGCCAGGAACCGCGTCTCCCAATCGGGGGGCGAGGCGAGCAGGACGACCGACGGCTGCGGGCTCACCTCGAGCACGAAGAGGCGAGCGTCGTCGCGGGGCTCGGAGTCGGGGGCGCCCTCGAGACGCACCGCGAGCGCCGACCAACCGGGACGAGGGACGGGGGACGGGGGAAGGGTGACGTCCGCCGACACAATGCCGCTGTCCGGAAGGGGCACGGTCCGCGCGGCGAGCCTGCGCCCGTCGCTGCTGACAACGAGCCTCGCCTTACCCGTCCCCCGTCTCCCGTCCCCCGTCCCCGTGGTTCCATAGCTGACCGTCAACCTCACGGTATCGCTTGCGGAAACCCGCCGCGGCCCGTCGACCGACGCGACGAACGCATCGAAGAACGCCGCTCGCGGGAGCACGACGAGGCGGGCACGCCGCACGAGGTCGGCGGGGAGATCCGCGAGGTCCGCGATCGCGCCGTCGGTCACCACGGTCACGGGACCGCCGCGCGCCGCCGCGGCGGCGAGCGCCGGGGCGAGCCGGCTCGCCCCGTCGGCGGGAGGCGCCGTGTCGAACGCGGTGACGCGAGCGCCGAAGCGCCAGATGACGCCGCCCCGCGCGAGGGTGCGGGCGGTGTCGAGCGCCTGGCGCCAGCGCCCGCCGTGCCCGGCGAGCGACAGCGAGGCATCGAGCAGCACCAGCGGGGGAGCACCCCCCGGCTCGATCCGCGAGGCCGCCGGGTTCCACAGGAGCAGCGCCAGCGCGCCGAGCCCGGCGGCGCGCAGCAGCGCGAGGCCGACGGTCACGCGGCGCTGCACGCGAGCGCCTCGACGAGGGTGAAGCGGCCTTCGTACAGCGCGCGCCCCACGATCGCCCCGGCGAGGCCGGCGGCGCGTACCTGCCGCAGGTCGTCGAGCGACGCGACGCCGCCCGACGCGACCACGTCGAGTCCGAGCGCCGCGATCGCACGGGCGCCGTCCAGGTCCGGCCCCGTCAGCATTCCGTCCCGCGCCACGTCGGTGTAGATCACCGTGCGCGCGCCCTGCGATCGCACGCGCCCCGCCAGCTCGAGCGCGGTGAGTTCGAACACCTCGGTCCAGCCCCGGACCGCCACCTGTCCGTTCTTCGCGTCAATCCCCACGGCCAGCGGCCCGGGGCCGTGGCGCGCGAGCAGGCGCTCGACGATCGCGGGGTCGGTCGCGGCCTTGGTGCCGATCACCACGCGCGCCGCGCCCCACCCGAGCATCTCCTCGATGGCCTCCTCGGTCCGGAGCCCGCCGCCCACCTGCACGGGCATCTCCGCCTCGGCCAGGAACCGCCGCGCCAGCTCGCGGTTGTCGCCGCGGCCGAAGGCGCGGTCGAGATCGACGAAGTGCACCCAGCGGGCCCCGTCCTGCGCGAAGCGGCGCGCGACGGCGATCGGGTCCCCGGCGTACGCGGTCGAGCGGTGCGCGTCGCCCTGGCGCAGACGCACGACGCGCCCGCCCTGGACGTCAACGGCGGGATAGAGCTCCACGGCCAAAAGAAAACTAAAGGAAGCTAATCGCGCGCGGCGGCGGTGACGGCGGTGACGGCGGGGGCGGCGGGGGCGGCGGGCCCTTTCGGCTCGAGCTGGGCGCGCAGCACGTCGCGCACCGCGTCGTACGCGGCCGCGAGCCGCTGCGGCACAGGCGTGCCCGAGCCCATGTCGTTGCGCCGCGGGTTCGTGGGCCGGCCGTTCACGAGGAACTCGTAGTGCAGGTGCGGGCCAGTCGAGAGGCCGGTGGAGCCGACGAAGCCGATCGTCTCTCCCTGCTCCACGCGCTCGCCCACACGCAGCCCGCGCGCGAACGCGGACAGGTGGCCGTAGCGGGTGCGGATGCCGTTCGCGTGCCGCAGCTCGATGAGGTTGCCGTAGCCGTCGTCCTCGCGCCCCACGCGGGTCACGATGCCGTCGGCCGTGGCGCGCACCGGCGTGCCGTACGGCGCCGAGAAGTCCACGCCCTCGTGGGCGCGCCAGATGTGGAGCATCGGGTGGAAGCGGCTCCCGAAGCGGCTCGAGACCCGGCGGAACTGGAGCGGCGCCCGCAGGAACGCGCGCCGCAGCGACCGGCCGCGCTCGTCGTAGAACCCCGCGACGGCCGCCGAGCTGTCGTCGAAGTAGAACGCGTAGTTGGGGTTCTTCGCCACGTCCACGCGTGCCGCGAGGATCCGGCCGAAGCGACGCTCCCCCTCGGGCGACTCGAGCCGCTCGCACACCACGGTGAAGCGGTCGCCCGGGCGGATGTCGCGCGTGAAGTCCACCTCCCAGTCGTACACGTCGGCGATGGCCCACGCGAGCGAGCGCCGCTCGCCGGCCGGCAGGAACGTGTCCGAGACCGCCTTGTCGAGCGCGTCGTACAGCGACGATTCGATCACGCCGGTGACGCGGAGCCGCATGACGGCCCAGGGGATGACGTCGACGGTCTCCACCCACGCGGAGTCGCTCCGGGCGAGCGCGAGGCGCCGCTCGGGCGAGAGCCGCACCGTGACCAGGTCCGCGATGCTGTCGGTGAAGAGCCGCCGGAACTGGAACACGAGCCCGGGGCGGAGGCGGCGCACCGGCAGGCTCTGCGCGCCGGCGAGCAGGCGGGCGGCGTCGCGCCCGGTGATGCCGACGCGCGCCAGCACGTGGGTGACCGTTTCCCGCTTGCCGAGGGTGTCGGCGAAGCTCACGTAGGCCGCGTCCACGACGATGGCGGGCGCGGTGAGCGGCCGGCGCCACGGCCACGCGTCCCGCGTGGCCCACGCGAGCCCGCCCCCGGCGAGGAGGCCCGCGACGACGTAGTGGCTCGCGCGCCAGGGACGGGTCATCAATCCATCTGCCGTCGGATGAAGGTGGGGATCTCGAGCTCGTTCAGCTCGGAGGGCGGCGGCGCGGCCGACCGCCGGGCCGGCTGCTCGGCGGGCTTGGCGTATCCGGGCGGCGGCACCGGCGTGGGCCGCGCGCCGCGCTCGCGGAACGGCAGCACGCCCGGCGCGGCGCGCGCGGGCGCCTCCGCGGCCGGCCGGTCGAACCCGGTGGCGATCACCGTCACGCGGATCTCGCCGTGCATCGCGGGGTCGTTCACGGTGCCGAAGATGATCTCGGCGTCCTCGCCCGCCGCGTCCTTCACGACGTCGGAGATCTGGGTGACCTCGCCCAGGGTCAAGTCCTCGCCGCCCGTGATGTTGATCAGCACCCCGGTGGCGCCGGTGATGGAGATGTTGTCGAGCAGCGGAGAGGAAATCGCCTGCTGCACCGCCTCCATCGCGCGGTTCTCGGCGCGCCCGGTGCCGGTCCCCATGATCGCCGCGCCGCCGTTCTGCATCACGGTGCGCACGTCCGCGAAGTCCACGTTCACGATGCCGGTGACGGTGATCAGCGACGCGATCCCCTGCGTGGCGTGGAGCAGCACCTCGTCCGCTTTCTTGAGGGCGTCCTGGAACGGGATGCCCTTCCCCACCACGGCGAGCAGCCGCTCGTTCGGAACCACGACCATGGTGTCGACGTGCTTGCGCATCTCGGCGATGCCCATGTCCGCCTGACGCATCCGCTTCCGGCCCTCGAACAGGAACGGCTTGGTGACGATCCCGATCGTGAGGGCGCCCAGGTCGCGCGCCATCTGTGCGATGATGGGCGACGCGCCCGTCCCCGTGCCGCCACCCATCCCGCACGTGACGAATACCATGTCCGCGCCGTGCAGCGCGTGCAGCACCTCGTCGCGGTTCTCCTCGATGGCCTGGCGGCCGATCTCGGGGCGCGCCCCCGCGCCCAGCCCGCGGGTGAGCTTCTTCCCGATCTGCACCTTCACGTCGGCCTTGTTGTTGAGCAGGGCCTGCGCGTCGGTGTTGACGGAGATGAACTCGACGCCCTGCAGCCCCTCGTCGACCATGCGGTTCAGCGCGTTGCCGCCGCCGCCCCCGATGCCGACGACCTTCATCCGGGCGTTCTGCGAGACGGTCTCTTCGAGCTCGAAGATCATGGCTCCCTCGGTTGACCGATCAGAAGAAGTCCTGCAACCAGCGCTTCAGCGGTCCGAACAGCTTCTCCACACCCGCCCCTTTCACGAGCGAGCCGCCGGGCGCGCCGCCCAGCGCGACCTTCCGCGCCGCGTACAGCACCAGCCCCACCGGGACGGCGTAGCGCGGCGCCTGCACGCTGTCCACGAGCCCGGAGATCCCCTGCTCGGGGCTGCCGGCCCGCACCGGCACCGCGAACGCCTCGCGCGCGAGTTCCACCATTCCCGGCAGGTGCGCCGTCCCGCCGGTCAGTACCACGCCCGCGGGCAGCCGCCCGCCCCCGTACCCCGCCCGCTCGAACTCGCGCTGCGCCAGCTGGAAGATCTCGTCCACCCGCTGGTGGATGATGTGCGACAGCAACTCGCGCGACGCCTGCCGCGCCCCCTGGCTCGGCGTGGACGGGAGGGCGACCATCTCCGACGCGTCCACCAGGGGCTGGTACGCGACGCCGTGCCGCTCCTTGAGCCGCTCCGCATCCGCCTGCGTCACGCCCAGCCCCTGCACCAGGTCGTTCGTGACGTGCGTTCCGGCGAACTTGATCGACGCCAGGTGCCGGATCTTCCCTTCGTGGAAGATCGCCACCCCCGTCGAGCCGCCGCCCACTTCCACCAGCGCGACGCCCAGCTCTTTCTCGTCGTCGGTCAGCACCGCGTACGACGCCGCGAGCGGCTCGAGCACCAGATCGGCGGTCCGGTAGCCGGCGCGCTGCACGCTCTTGCGCAGGTTCTGCGCGGCGGTGGCCTGCACCGTCACGAGGTACATCTCCACCTCGAGCCGCGTGCCGGTCATCCCGACCGGGTCCGAGATCCCGCGCTGCTGATCCACCACGTACTCCTGCGGGATGTCGTGCAGCAGCTCCTGGTCGCGTCCGAGCGAGATCGCCCGGGCCACCTCGTTCACGCGGGCGACGTCCTCCGCGGTGATCTCGTCCGCCGACACCGCCACGACTCCGGGCGACGTGCGGGCCGACACGTGCTCGCCCGCGATCCCGCACGTCACCGCCGCGACCCGCGCGCCCGCCATCCGCTCGGCGTCGCGCAGGGCGGCGGCGATCGAGCGGGTCGTCTCCTCGATGTCCCGCACCATCCCGCGGCGCACGCCCGCGTTTTTCGCGAGCCCGACGCCGAGCACCTTGGCGAGCGGCAGGCGCGGCAGGTCGCCCACGACTTCGGCGATCACCGCGCACGTCTTCGTGCTGCCGAGATCGAGCCCGGCAACCAGCTGGCGGTCCCGGCTCACGCTCCGGCGCTCGGCTTCCGCCGCACCACCACCTGGCCCGCGAAGCGGGCGTCGAGCTCCACGTAGGGGCGTCCCCTCGCGGCCAGATCCTGCGCGACCAGCACCACGGCTCGAATGACCTCCGGCCCGGCGTCGCGCGACAGCAGCACGCGGCGGGGCCCTAGTTCCAGCAGCACGTCCCCGCGCGCAAACCCTCGCGCGCTGGTGATGGTGTGAAACAGCGCCGGATCCACCGCCTGGATCAGCGCCAGGACACCCGCGACGCCGGAGTCCGCGCTCGCCGCGACCGGCAGGTCGAGGCCGGTGCGCGCCGGATCGAACGGCAGCGCGCGACCGGCGGCGTCCACCGCCACGAGGCTCGCCCCGCGCGAGCCGGGCACGAGCGCCGCGGGCTCCACCTCCGTCAGCTCGACGGCGAGCGCCGCCGGCAGCCGGCGTAGCACGCGCGCCTCCGCGACGCCCGGCACACCGCGCACGCGGTCGGCGAGGATCCGCGTATCGGTGAACACGCTCGCCTCGGGCCCCAGCCGCAGCGCCGCGATCACCACATCGGGCGCGAGGTTGCGCACGCCCACCAGCTCGATCTGGCGCACCCGGAAGAACGGCAGCTGCCGGAGCGCCGCGGGGGCCGCGAACCAGCCGAGCGCCACGAGGCTCACGCCGGCCGACGCGTGGAGCGCCTGTCGCCGCCAGCGCGGCCAACGCCGGCTCACGCGCCCTTCCCCATTCCGTCTTCCCTCTTCCCCAGCTGCTGCAGCAGCTCCGGTCCTACGCGCGTCACGTCGCCCGCTCCGAGCGTGAACACCACGTCGCCCGAGCGCACCGTCTCCGCGACCTGCGCGGTGACGCCCTCGCGCTCACGCACCGCCACCGTCGTCGCGCCGGCCCGCGCCGCGCCGCGCGCCACCAGGTCCGCCGTCACGCCCGGCAGCGGCTGCTCGCGCGCCGCGTAGATCGGCGCCACGACCACCACGTCGGCCGCCGCGAGGGCCCGCCCCAGCGCCTCGCCATGCAGCGCCGTACGCGAGAACAGGTGCGGCTGAAACACCGCCACCAGCCGTCGCCGGGGAAACGCCTGCCGCGCCGCGGCGAGCGTCGCCACCACCTCGGTCGGGTGGTGCGCGTAGTCGTCCACGACCGTCACGCCGCGCGCCTCGCCCACGCGCTCGAATCGCCGTCCCACGCCGGCGAACCCGGCCAGGGCCGCGAGACAGCGCTCGAGGTCCGCATCAACCTCCTGCGCCACCGCGAGCGCCGCCGCCGCGTTGCGCAGGTTGTGGAGCCCCGGCACCTGCAGCCGCAACGTCAGCGCACGGCCGTCCGGAAGCTCGATGCGCGCCGTCGAGCCGCGCTCCGCGAGCTCCGGCTCCGCGATCCGCACGTCGGCGTCCGCCGCGAGCCCGACGCGCCACACCGGCGTTCCCTGCGCCGCCACCGCCGCCGCCACCCGCATCGCGCCGGCGTCGTCCGCGCCCGCGATCACGCGGCGCGCCGATCCGGCGAACTCGACGAACGCCTGCTCCAGGGCCGCCACACTGCCGCCGTAGCACTCCAGGTGGTCGGCCTCGACGTTGTTCACCACCGCCACCGCCGGCCGGAGCGCGAGAAATGCGCGATCGAACTCGTCCGCTTCCACCACGTACAGCGCGTGCCCACCCACTCGCGCGTTGCCACCCCACCGAGCGACACGGCCGCCGGCGAGTCCCGTGGGATCCCGCCCGGCGGCCGCCAGCGCCTCCGTGACCATCACCGTCGTGGTGGTCTTCCCGTGCGTCCCAGCCACGGCGACCACCGTTCCGCCGGCGACGGCCTGGCCCAGGGCATCGGCCCGCCGTACTACCGGGATCCCGAGGGCGCGTGCTCGCTCCAGCTCGGGCTGGTCTCCCGGCACCGCGGCGGTCACCACGAGGGCCCGGGCTCCGGCGACGTGCCCGGGATCGTGACCCCGCCATATTTCCACCCCCAGAGCTGCCAAATCGGCCGCCCCCGAGGGGTCGTTATCACAGCCGGTTATCGCGACGCCTTGCTGCCTGGCGAGGAGCGCCAGGCCGCTCATACCCGCTCCGGCGATCCCCATGAAGTGGATCGGGCGGGGATCCACGTTTGCAAACAAGGTCATTAGTGGGGGGCTAATATACCATATCTACGAAACTTGCGAAAGAGACCACGGCCTCAGTCGAGTAGTGTCAAGATCCTCGACATGATGTCTTGGGCGGCGTGGGGGTGCCCCCGCTGGCGGGCGCGGGCGGCGAGCGACTCGAGCCGGTAGCGGTCTGCGAGCAACCCGGTGACCCGCTCGGCGAGGGCGTGGGGCGAGAGCTCGGGCTCCGGGACGTGGATCGCCGCGCCGGCCTCGGCGAGCGCGCGGGCGTTGCGCGTCTGGTGATCGGCGGCCGCGGTCGGGAGCGGGACGAGGATGCTCGGTTTCCCCCACGCGCACAGCTCGGCGACGGTCATCGCGCCGGCGCGCGCGACGACCAGCTCGGCGGCGCGGTATGCGACGCTCATGGGATCGAAGAAGCCGCGGACCACGACGCGTCCTGGGACGGCATAGCGCGCCAGCGCCGCGGCGTGCGCGGCGCCGGTGCCCCACAGCACGTTCGTCTCACCGAAGAGGCGGCGCTCGAGCGCGCCCGCGACCGCGTAGTTGATGGCGCGCGCGCCCTGGCTGCCGCCGAACACCAGCAGCGTGGGCCGCTCGGGCGCGAGCCCGAGCTCGCGCGCCGCCGCCGCGCGATCGCCCGGCTCGGGCGGCCGAATCGGATTGCCGAGCGCGAACACGGCAGCGTCGCGCGCGACGCGCAGCCGCTCGCGCGCCTCGGGGAAGCCGAGGTGCACCTGGCGCGCGCGGCGCGCGAGCCAGCGCGTCGTGAGGCCCGGCACCGCGTTCTGCTCCTGGAGCGCGGTGGGGAGGCCGCGCCGCTGGGCACGCCACACCACCGGCCCCGCCGCGTAGCCGCCCGTCCCGATCACGATCGCGGGCCGCTCGACGTCGAGCACCCGCCCGACGGCACGCCACACGCGCCCGGCGACGAACGGCCAGCGGAGGTTTTTCCACCAGGCCTGGCGGTAAGAAACGGATGGCGCGGCAGCACCTCCGCCTCGATCCCGCGCGCGGCGCCCACCAGCACCGGCTCGATGTCGCGGCGCACCTCCCGCAACGCCTGGGCCAGCGCGAGAGCGGGCATGAGGTGGCCGCCGGTGCCGCCGCCGGCGATGAGAATCCTCAGCCCCACACCACACCGCGCCGAGTGCGGAGTGGGGAATGCGGAACGCGGAATGACAGCGCGAGTGTCGTTTCGCGATTCGACCCTCCACTTGCACTCCGCATTCCGCATTCCACATTCCGCATTATCACGCGCCCGCGGCTCGCCGTCTGCGTCCGATGCTGATCAACACCCCCGTCGCCACCAGCGCGACGAACAGGCTCGAGCGGCCGTACGAGATGAACGGCAGCGTGAGACCCGTGGCGGGCAGGAGCGCGAGGGTCACGGCGATGTGCAGCGCGGCCGTGACGCCGATCAGCGCGGTCAGCCCCACCGCGAGCAGCTGCCCGAAGAGGTCGCCCGCCGAGCGGGCGATCCGGAAGCCGACCCAGACGAAGGTGCCGAACAGCAGCAGCAGCGCGAGCACCCCGAGGAAGCCCCATTCCTCTCCGATCGTCGAGAA